>ERZ1027231.442-NODE-442-length-11251-cov-16.778135_pt1 | contig 11251 bp, 10 predicted proteins | sample MGYA00520866_ERZ1027231 | MGnify/ENA primary metagenome ERZ1027231 (study PRJEB33311, sample SAMEA4378411) | marine metagenome | biome: Marine biome; feature: Fjord; material: Water | collected 2014-07-20T08:00:00Z/2014-07-... | depth 75 m ...
GTCTTCCGTCTCGGAATATAAGCAGAATGACAAACAAACGCCTTGAAGATTTAAACATAGAAAATAACGCACCTTTAATTACTCCCGAGCAATTAAAGGCGCAATTACCGGTAGATGAAACGGCTCAGCAATCTGTTGAAAATGGACGCGCTGCCATTCGCAACATTCTTGATCGTAAAGATCATAGACTATTTGTTGTAATTGGACCCTGCTCCATCCATGACGTTAAAGCGGCCAAAGAATATGCGGAGCGCCTAAAAGAACTTAGTGACAAGGTCGATGACACCATATTACTGGTTATGCGTGTTTACTTTGAAAAGCCCCGCACAACTGTTGGCTGGAAAGGTTTAATAAACGACCCCTATTTAAATGACACCTTCAAAATCGAAGACGGCCTAACCATTTCGCGTAAATTGCTAATCGACCTTGCGAAAACTGGACTGCCACTTTCTACAGAAGCACTCGACCCTATCTCTCCTCAGTACCTACAAGACCTAATCAGTTGGTCAGCCATTGGGGCTCGCACCACAGAAAGTCAAACCCACAGGGAAATGGCCAGTGGCCTTTCATCCGCAGTAGGCTTTAAAAATGGAACAGACGGTAATTTAACGGTTGCAATCAATGCATTACAGTCCGTTGCTAGTAGCCATCGCTTCCTAGGTATAAATGGAGATGGTCAGGTTTCAGTTGTGCAAACTAAAGGCAATCCAAACGGCCACATAGTATTACGTGGCGGCGGTGGCAAACCAAATTACGATTCAGTGAGCATTGCCTTATGTGAGCAAGAAATCGAAAAAGCAGGCATCGCCAGCAATATCATGATCGATTGCAGTCACGCTAACTCAAATAAAAACCCAGCTTTACAGCCTTTGGTTATGGATAATGCCACCAACCAAATCCTAGAAGGCAACAACTCTATCATTGGGCTAATGGTCGAATCACACCTAGAATTTGGCAGTCAAAGCATTCCAGCTAACCTTGATGACTTGGTTTATGGCCAATCTGTTACTGATGGTTGTATTTCATGGCAGCAAACTGAAGAAGCCATCCTAAAAATGCACGACAAATTAAAAAATATCCTGCCAAAACGCTAGTAAAATTAACGGGGTTGCCGCGCAACCTCGTTATCTTTTATGTTAAAATCCGCCATTTCTAAATCGAGTACTTCAGATGAATCGCCCTCAAGTCGGCATAATTATGGGTTCCACTTCAGACTGGCCCACCATGGAAAAAGCCGAAGAGATGCTAATCAAGCTCGGTGTCAACTATGAAGTGAAAGTTGTATCTGCACACCGCACGCCCGATTTACTTTTTGAATACGCTGAAACGGCTGCCGATCGTGGCATTCAGGTCATTATTGCTGGAGCAGGTGGCGCAGCCCACCTTCCAGGCATGGTTGCCTCTAAAACCCACCTTCCTGTATTGGGCGTACCCGTGAAGAGTAAGGCCCTAAACGGCATCGACTCTCTACTTTCAATTGCACAAATGCCTGCAGGCATTGCCGTCGGCACTCTAGCCATAGGTCCAGCCGGTGCAGCTAACGCAGGCATACTGGCAGCACAAACCATTGCTCTTCATAATGACGATGTGCGTGCAAAGCTTATAGAGTTTAGATCTAAGCAAACCGAAAAAGTCCTATCAATTCCAGATCCGCGAGAGCTATAAATGGCCTTTAAACGAGTAGGAATTATAGGTTCTGGTCAGCTTGGCCGAATGATGGCTTTGGCGGGAACCCCGTTAGATTTAGAGTTTGTTTTTTTTGATGAAGCAGAAGCATCACCAAGTAGCAACTTAGGCCAAAACATTAAACCTAGTGAAAATGACGCATTAGAACGATTTCTAGATTCTGTCGATGTAATCACCTATGAAAGCGAAAATACCGACCCAGACCTCGTTCGCCAAATAAACTTAACTAAGCCGGTCTTTCCTGGTGAAGCCTCACTTAAAAAAAGCCAGCACCGCCTGGTTGAAAAGAACACATTTAGAGACCTCGGCATAGACACTGCTAACTTTCTACGTGTCACCAGTAAAAATGAGCTAATTCAAGCAACGAAATCCTTAGGCCTACCCATTGTTCTGAAAACCACAACCATGGGTTATGACGGCAAGGGCCAAGCGGTTGTTAAAACCGAAGCTGATATAGATCAGGCTTGGAACGAGCTGGCAGGGAATGAGTTAATTGCAGAGTCGTTTGTTAATTTTGGTCGTGAGCTTTCTATTATTGCCGTTCGAGGCATTAATGGTGAAACCAAGATTTACCCTATTGCAGAAAACGATCACAGCAACGGAATATTAAGAGTCTCTCGCGTTCCAGCTAAAAACATCAACCCCAAAAAACAAAAGCAGGCCGAAGAATTCATTACAACCATGCTGACACATCTTGAACACGTTGGCGTACTTACTCTTGAATTATTTGATTGTGAAGATGGATTGGTGGTTAATGAAATGGCCCCAAGAGTCCACAACTCAGGACACTGGAGCATGGAGGGAAGCCATTGCGGGCAGTTTGAAAACCACATTCGAGCCATCTGCGGCATGCCTTTAGGTGACACCGAAGCCAGACATGAAGCCATCGCAATGATTAATATTATCGGACTAATTGGAGACAGAAACAGCGTACTGAAGCTATCCAATGCGCACCTCCATCTATATGGCAAAGCAGAACGCCTCAATAGGAAGCTGGGGCACATTAATATTTTGGCCAGTAGCGAATCAGAAATAAACAATTCACTGAAAGGGTTAGAAGCATTTATAAACGAATGCGGCTAAAACAATAAAAGCCCCTTTGGGGCTTTTATTGTTTCTAAATACTCAATAACTGCCCTACATGTAGGCGTTATCTCCTTGAGTATGATCAGTGACATCGCGCACCCCAGCAAGCTGAGGCAATTTAGATAGAAGTGTTTTCTCTATACCTTCTTTCAGCGTTACATCTACAGCACTACAACCTTGACAACCGCCGCCAAACTCTAGAATAGCCATACCATCGTCAGTTACTTCAATGAGCTTAACCTCCCCACCATGTGAGGCCAGCCCAGGATTTATTTCGTTATATAATATATAGGTAATCTGCTCTTCAATTGGACTATCTTCAGTTACTTTAGGCATCTTTGCATTGGGCGCTTTTATCGTTAACTGACCACCCATCTTATCTTTTGCAAAATCAATTTTTGCATCTTCCATGTACAAAATGCTTTGTTTATCTAGATAAACACGCAGATCATCCCGATCCATAATTTCGTCATTTTCATTCACTTCATCTGGGCGGCAATAGGCCAAGCAGGTTTCAGCATAAGGTGTTCCCGGCTGAGTTATAAACACTCGAACAGACATGCCAGGTGAATTCTGTTTTGCCAGCAGACCCACTAAATAATCTTTAGCCGAATCAGTAATGATTAGCATGTAGCAACTCCAATAGATTTTGCGCAATTTTACTGATTTTTTTGCACAATTCCAATCCCTAGTTTATTACTCAAGTATTACTTAATGGGTATTAAACCAGCGCCTAGACTAACCTTATATTAATACTTGCTTATTATATAAATTAATAAGCGTTATAAGAAATTAATCATTTTCTAGATAAGCATCTTTTGCTATTGTGCGCGCAAAGTAAAATTAGCCCATGGCTATGCCTTGCCGTCGGCGATTGGAAGCATATATGTATAAATATGATAGTTACGATCAACGCATCGTAGATGAGCGCGTAGCTCAATTTAAAGATCAAACAGAGCGTTATTTAGCAGGAGAGCTGAGCGAAGAGCAATTCTTGCCACTTCGTCTTCAAAATGGCCTGTATGTTCAGCGCTACGCTCCAATGTTACGAGTAGCCGTGCCATATGGTCTAATGTCTAGCGTTCAACTTAGAAAATTGGCCCACATTGCCAGAACTTACGACAAGGGCTATGTCCATATAAGCACTCGTACTAACGTGCAATTTAACTGGCCTGAACTACCCCAGGTACCGGCTATTTTGGCTGAACTAGCCAGTGTGCAGATGCACGCTATTCAAACCAGTGGTAACTGTATTCGTAATACCACCACTGACCAGTTTGCCGGCGTGGTACCAGACGAACTACTTGACCCTCGCCCATATTGCGAAATCATTCGCCAGTGGTCGACCTTCCACCCTGAATTTGCCTTTCTTCCTCGTAAATTCAAGATTGCAGTTAACAGTCACCTTAAAGATGACCGTGCGGCCACCCTTCTTCATGACATCGGCTTAAAAATAGTTCTTAATGAAGCTGGCGAAATTGGCTTCCAGGTATATGTTGGCGGCGGTCTTGGCCGAACTCCAATTGTCGCAACCCTGGTTAAAGACTTCCTTGAAGAAAAGGATCTTCTTACCTATCTAGATGCAGTATTGCGCGTTTACAATTTAAATGGTCGTCGTGACAACAAATACAAAGCCCGCATAAAGATTCTGGTTAAGGCTTTAGGCGTAGAAAGCTTTGCTAAATTGGTTGATGAAGAATGGCAGCACCTTAAAGACGGCCCTGGAACCCTCACCCAAGAAGAGCTTGATAGAATTAAAGGCCACTTCACTGCAGCCGACTACGAAACACTGGATAACGACACCAACCTTCAGCAGCAGCTGAATGAAAACAAGGCTTTTTCAAATTGGTACAATAGAAACGTAAACCAGCACAAGATACCTGGCTACGCCATTACTACCCTTACCCTTAAAAAGCTAGGCACTCCTCCTGGGGATATTACCGATAAACAGCTGGATGTTGCCGCTGATCTTGCCGATCGCTATAGCTTCTCCGAAATCCGAAGCACTCACGAACAAAATTTAGTGCTGGCTGATGTTAAGCAATCAGAGCTATTTAGTTTATGGCAAGAAGCTAAAGCTGCAGGCTTTGCAACTCCAAATCTTGGGCTATTGACTGATATGATTTGCTGCCCTGGTGGCGATTTCTGCGCACTAGCAAACGCTAAATCCATTCCTGTAGCAGAAGCCTTACAGGAACGGTTCGATAACCTGGATTACCTGCATGACTTGGGTGAGATCGATTTAAACATCTCAGGTTGTATGAATGCCTGCGGTCATCACCATATTGGCCATATCGGTATTCTTGGCGTAGATAAAAAAGGCGCAGAATTTTACCAGGTATCCCTGGGAGGGCACTCAGGCCCTGAAGCCAGCATTGGCAAAATACTCGGCCCTTCATTTGCGCGAGAAAACATGACCGACATTATCGAAACAATATTGTCCGTGTATGTCGAATTAAGAATTGAAGGTGAACGCTTCATTGATACCTATCGACGTGTAGGTCAGACACCATTTAAGGAGCGTGCATATGCAAAAGCTAATTAATCAGAGCGCCATCCTTGATAACAACTGGGCTTTTATCGAGTCAGTGGAGAGTGCGCTTCCTGCAGGAAGTATAATAATCCCTGCTAGTTATTGGCTTGAAAACAAGGCCTCACTAGCAAGCAGAACTGACATTGGCATCTGGCTTGATAGTGATGCTGAAATTGAGCTATATATTAAGGAAATTGCCGAACTACCTTTAATTGCCATTAACTTCCCTGCCTTTGCTAATGGCCGAGGCTATAGTTTGGCTCGCTTAATAAAGGAGCGCACTGAATTTAAGGGTGAGTTAAGAGCCATTGGTGATGTGCTTTTAGACCAATTATTCTTTATGAAGCGCTGCGGATTTAATACATTCCTACTTAAAGAGGGTCTATCAGCTGAAAAGGCTCTTGAGTATTTGGAAACATTCGCAGACCCGTATCAGCTAGCGTACGACAAACCCAGCCCGCTATTTCGTCGTAAAGGTTAATTAAAGCAGCATTTCCAGGGACTGATAAAGGCTAAAACCAGCTTTATCGGTCCTTAGTTGGTATTTTAGTCCACCAACTACAACGCCTTTCAAACATACTGCCAGCCTTACAATTACCCACAGCCATATTAATTCACATCAACAGCCCCAAGCTGATGTAATTACCTCTCTACCCTTGTATTGCTTTCTGTTAAAATACGCGAAAAATCCCCACTAGGTGCTAGGCTTGTTTACTGAATTTAATCTCCACCCTCAACTCATGAAAGCCATCGACACCCTAGGTTTTTCAGACCCCACACCTATCCAGAGGCAGGCCATACCTGTTGGCATGACAGATGGCGACATCATGGCATGCGCCCAAACCGGCTCTGGGAAAACCGCTGCCTTCTTACTTCCTACATTAAATAAGCTACTGGCAAATAAAGCCCCCGATACAGGCACAAGAGTTCTTGTTCTTGCTCCTACCAGAGAGTTAGCACGCCAGCTATTTAAGCAGTGCGAAGCGCTGGCTAAATATACAGATATTGGAGCAGGCTTAATTACAGGTGGAGACTCATTTAAGTTTCAAGCTGCCACCTTTAGAAAAAACCCTGAAATAATTATCGCAACGCCAGGAAGGCTAATCGATCACCTGGGGCGAAAACCCCAATTAATGAGAGATGTTGAAACCTTAATACTCGACGAAGCTGACCGCATGTTAGACATGGGCTTTTCTGAAGATGTAATTGAAATTGCTGGTGCCTGTCGCAAAGACAGACAGACTCTTTTATTCTCGGCCACCATGAACCAAAAAGGCATTCGCCACGTTATTAAACAGGTGCTGACTGAGCCTACGATTATATCGGTAGATGAAATTAAAGACAAACACGAAAATATTAAGCAGCAGATGCTGCTGGCCGATGATGATCAGCACAAAGACCGCCTAATGACCTGGGTGCTAGCCAATGAGACTTATCGCCAGTGCATCATCTTTTGCAACACCAAAGTAAAGACCGACGAACTTTACCACTTTTTACGTTACCACAAGCACAAAGTCGGCGTGCTTCATGGTGACATGACGCAAGATGAACGTAATCACATAATGAGCCGCATGCAACAAGGCCACGTAAGTGTATTGGTCGCAACAGATGTGGCCTCTCGCGGCCTAGATGTTAAAAATATCGACATAGTAATAAACTACGACCTACCAAGAAGTGGTGACGACTATGTACACAGAATCGGAAGAACAGGTAGGGCTGGTGAACAAGGCCTCGCAATATCTTTGGTTGATCACACCGAATGGAATCTTAAGGCAACCATAGAACGCTACCTGAACACTGAGTTAGAAGTACGAAAAATTAAAGCCTTAATTGGCAAGTACAAAGGCCCTAAAAAGCTTAAATCTAATGGTAAACCAGTGGGCAAAAAGAAAAAAGACGCTAAAAAACTACCCAATAAAAAAACTACACCCAAAAAAGCCGCACCAAAAAAAGTAAATAAGAGCAAACGAACTCCAGCTGCCCCAAGATTTGGCGATGGTAGCGCCCCCTTCAAACCAAAAACTAAATAGCCCCAATACAGGTCCTTTGCTACTCAAAAGCTAAGGGCCTTGGCACTTCTGAAAACAATAGACAGCTATATTTTAAACTCAGGCTTTACTAACGATCCATTTTGCAGCAGTCTACTTTTAGCTTTAGGAGCACTGAATGGATCACAGCTTATTTTTTTCTTTTTTCGTTATATTTACAGGCGCTGCCGTTCTTGCCACTTTCTCTCTGTACACCCGCCAACCCATTATTATTGCCTATGTGGCACTTGGCCTGATTTGTGGGCCATCAGGCCTTAAACTTGTTAATGACCCACAACTTCTAAGTGAAATATCCCACATAGGAATTATTTTCTTACTATTCCTATTAGGCTTGGATATGCAGCCTAGCAGTCTAATACACGTTCTTAAGAAAGCCAGTTTAGTAGCAATCATAAGCTCCTTTATTTTCTTTATGCTGGGCTATTTAGCTGGCCTAGCCTTTGGCTTTAATACCAACGAGAATTTGGTCATGGGCGCCGCACTTATGTTCTCCAGCACCATAATTGGCATAAAACTTTTGCCTACTACTGTGCTACATCACAAACACATGGGAGAACTAATGATAGGACTGCTTCTATTGCAAGACATGCTAGCGATAATAGTACTGCTTGTATTAGGAGGGGCTTCTAGCGAAAACCAAAGCTATTATTCTATGGGTCTGACAGCATTGTCCTTACCAGCACTTATCGTTCTTGCTTACGTCTCGGTCAAATGGGTGATATTGCCACTGCTTGAAAAATTTGATTTATTTCATGAATACATTTTTTTGATGGCTATTGGCTGGTGCCTTGGACTCGCAGAGCTGGCTGAGTTTTTGGGGCTTTCAAAAGAAATGGGCGCCTTCATTGCAGGAATTACATTAGCCACCCACCCTGTCGCTCAATTCATGACAGATAAACTCAAACCTATCCGGGATTTCTTCTTGGTTCTGTTTTTCTTTACCTTGGGCGCGGGCTTCAAGATTCACATACTAGCTGATATCTGGCTTTATGCTCTAATATTGAGTGCTTTGGTCATTTGCATAAAGCCAATGACATTCAAAGCCCTACTTTCCCAGCAGTCTGAAAAGAGCGGGCTAGCCTGGGATCTTGGCTTTAGACTGGGACAAATTAGTGAGTTTTCCCTGCTAATTGCCTACTTAGCGCTGGCTTCAAAACTAATTGGTGAACAAGCCGCCCACGTAATACAAGCAACTGCTGTGCTGACATTTGTATTTTCTACCTACATCGTCATTTTCAAATATCCAACCCCTATATCCCCTTCAGACAAACTCAGAAGGGATTAGAGGCAGTCAGCCCAAATGCTTGGTGCAGCCACTGCAGCTATCAATGCTTAAGAATAAAGCGACCCTTAGCCTGGCCTGCTAGGATCAATCGTAGGGATTGATCTAACAAATCAGGAGCTATAATCTGGCAATTCCCTTCCAATTCAGGAAGAGACCATTCATCAGCCACGGTATTCCACATATCTTGCTTTTCAGATAGTGGCAACTCAACAGAGTCCACACCCAATAAATTGATTCCACGCAGTATAAAGGGCAATACAGTGGTATTAAGAGAAATTGAGTCAACTAACCCACAACAAGCCACTGAGCCACCATACTTAATACACTTAACCATAGTAGCCAAAACCTCTCCTCCAGCAACATCAATCGCTGAACTATAAATAGGCTTTAGCATTGGACGGGCAGGCTGCTCCATAAAGTCTGCTAGCGCTACAACCTTAGAGGCACCGATAGAGTTAAAAAAAGCTTTATGCTCCACTTTAGAGGTAAGCGCATGCACTTCAAAGCCTAGCTTGTTGAGAAGCATAGTGGCAACACTGCCCACGCCGCCACTGGCGCCAGACACCAATACAGGCCCTTGCTCTTTAGTAAGGCCGTTTTGCAATAATTTTTTAACGCATAAGGCAGCAGTAAATCCCGCAGTCCCCCATGCCATACTCTCACTCAGGGAAAGATTCTTCGGTAGCCTAATAACCCATTCTTTTGGAACAGAAATGATCTCACCAAATCCGCCAGGCGTGTTCATACCTAGGTCGTACCCTACAACTAAAACATCCTCATCCACCTTAAACGAGACATCAGTAGAGCTTAAAACTTGCCCTGCAGCGTCAATCCCAGGCGTATGAGGGAATTTACGGGTAACCCCCTTATTTCCGCTAAACGATAAGGCATCTTTATAGTTTAAGGAAGAATAGCCAACACGAATAAGTACATCGCCCGCAGGTAAATCACTTGAATGAAGTGTCTTTAGCTCAGCCTCAAAAGACCCTGAGTCATTCTCATTTACAACAAATGCACGATAATTCATGACACCTCCTACACAAACCATTTCTGAAATGACATTTTCTGAAGGGCACTTTCTATGCCCTTGCTAACGCCAGCCTGTGCGGCCATACCCAGTTTTTCGAACAAGGTCTTTTTCTTTTCACTGCTCAGCACGTAAACATCAGCAGAATTACAGCGAAGCTGCAGATATTCGTCACTGGTTTTAATCTCATCTACGAGATTCACCTCTAGCGCTTTTTGTCCGTACCACACATCGCCATTAGCCACCTTTTCAACATCAACACTTGGGCGGCGCTCCCCTACGAACTCTTTAAACATTACATGGACATCAGCAAGGTCTTCTCGGAACTTTTCACGAGCTTTATCTGTATTTTCGCCAAAAACGGTAAGGGTGCGCTTATATTCGCCCGCAGTATGAACTTCAAAATCTATATCATTTTTCTTTAAAAGGCGGTTAAAATTCGGCAGTTGAGCTATTACCCCGATAGAGCCAAGAATTGCAAACGGAGCTGCAACAATTTTATCTGCAACAACAGCCATCATGTAGCCACCACTAGCTGCTACCTTATCCACACAGACAGTCAAAGGAATACCGGTTTTTTTAATGCGCTCAAGCTGGGAGGCAGCAAACCCATATTGATGCACCATCCCTCCGCCACTTTCTACATTCACCACGACCTCGTCCACGCCATCACCTAGGCTCAACAAAGCGGTTATTTCATCCTTCATTTGCTCACTTTGAGAAGCCTTAATATCACCGTTGAAATTAATCACATACACCTTTTCCAAACTGTCGCTATCTACAGTGTCTTTTTTAGCCTTTTTCTCATCCTTTGATACCTGCTTTAACTCCTTCTTATCCAGCACAGCTTCTTGTAATTGCTTTTTTAAAGCATCAAACTTTTTATTTAAATGCGTTATCTTAATTTTACTAGGCTTTGATTTTTGACCAGCACTTGCAATCAAGCCTACCACCAAAGCAACCACCACTAGAAAGGTAACTGACTTAGCTAAAAACAAACCGTATTCTGTTAAAAATTCCACATCAATTCCTCAAAAATTAGTTGGCCGTAGTGTACATCCTGAAAAACAGTTAACCTAGTAGAGATACATATGGATTGGCTCAAAGTAGTCTCACAAATGGCAATTTCAAACAATCGTTTGATTTTCTATTGACACCTCAGTAATGCTTCCTTAATCTGCTACTTCTGGTTTACCAGATTAACGGCTTGTACGTTTTTTGTACTTGATTTTAAAGCCCACTAACTCTCTATTAAGAAGGACAGCGATATGACTTCAGTTTCTGACATCATCGAAAAAATGAAAGGCGCATTTAACGCTGACGCAGCTGCAGGAATGGAAAATGTTTTCCAGTTCAGCATCGAAGACGGCGACGATTTCTACCTAGCAATCAGCAACAGCGAAGCTGAAATTGCCAACGGTTCTCACGACGACCCATCTGTAACTCTAATCATGAACAGCGAAACACTTGTTGGTATCATGACTGGCGAAACTGATGGCATGCAAGCGTTCATGGCCGGCCAGCTACGTGCTGAAGGCGACATGATGCTAGCAACTAAACTGGGCGAGCTTTTCCCTCAGTAATAC
>ERZ1027231.443-NODE-443-length-11180-cov-20.581663_pt1 | contig 11180 bp, 10 predicted proteins | sample MGYA00520866_ERZ1027231 | MGnify/ENA primary metagenome ERZ1027231 (study PRJEB33311, sample SAMEA4378411) | marine metagenome | biome: Marine biome; feature: Fjord; material: Water | collected 2014-07-20T08:00:00Z/2014-07-... | depth 75 m ...
ATTCATTTGGGGGAGCCTCTGGTTGAATATGCTGGCGAAGAAGATGATTCCAGTTCGGTGGTGGGGGATTTAAATGTTAATCAGGTTCAGGCGGTTCAGGACGATTTCATAGTGGGCAGTGCCCATCATTCAAGCAACTCAAATATAGTTAAAGCCACCCCAAGTGTTCGGGCTCTTGCCAAGCGTTTGGGTGTAGAAATTAGCCATATTAAAGGCACGTCTCAGGATGGTCGAATTTCCACAGAAGATGTACAAAGAGCCGCACAATTAAATGAAGACAAGGGTCAAAGCGAAGCATTAAAAGGTGTGCGCAAAGCCATGGCCAAGGCCATGATAAAAAGCCACGAACAAGTAGTGCCGGTTACTCTGCATGACGATGTTGATATATTTCAATGGCCCAAAGGCGAAGATCCGAGCATGCGTTTGGTCCATGCCATCAGCGTTGCCTGCAAAAAAGAGCCTTCTCTAAATGTTTGGTTTGATGGCGATCAGCTCACCCGTAGACTTCTGAATCAAGTGGATCTGGGCATTGCCGTGGATACAGAGCAGGGTTTGTTTGTACCTGTGTTACGTGATATTCAGGAACGCAGTCAGGATGACTTACGTACCGGGCTAGATGCATTAAGAGCAGCGGTTAAAAGCCGTAAAATTCCCCCCAGGGAAATGCAGGGAGCTACCATTACTTTGTCTAACTTTGGCACTCTGGCGGGCAAGTATGCCAATCCTATTGTGGTGCCGCCTATGGTGGCCATAGTGGGGGCAGGAGGTATTCGTGATGAAGTGTTGGCTCATGAAGGCAAAGCTGTATTGCACCCGGTATTGCCCTTGTCTTTGAGTTTTGACCACAGAGCCGTGACCGGGGGTGAAGCCGCCCGATTTTTAAAAGCCTTGATGGAAGACTTGAGTTTAGAAAGTATATGAATCGTGCGTCACATTATTTTGGCAATGGATTTGGTTTGCATGTTTTTACGCCAGCAATAAATTCCCTGTAAAAATAATGCTGCGAAGATGATTGCAAACTCCAATACCCGTAGCCAAATAGGTTGATCATAGGGGCCTAAAAACTCAATGGTTTCAATATTTAATCCCACCACATAGGCCAACATGACCATTACCGAGGCCAGCCAGGCACTGGGGTTGAAATATAGGCTGGCAAATGGCAAAACCCATATTAAATACCAGGGATTGATAACCGGTGAACACAATAAAAAAATACCCATGAGCCAATCACCACGAATAATACTAGGATTTTTTTTAATCATGAAAATACTGCGGATAGAGCTTAAGTTAAAACCTAACCTTAATTTGAAATAGTGTAAAAAATACCCACCCATAAAAACACATAATAAAAAAGCCAATATCAATTTACTGGTAGCAGGACTAAACCACAGGGTTAATACACCATAAAAAGCCGAATTAAATTCCCAGCTATTGGCCATGGCGCCTAACCCCAATAAATCACTTTCACCATTATTTAAAAATGGAAAGTACAGCAGATATATGGTGAATATAAATGCTAACCAGTGGCGAGGCCGGCATTGAATTAATATAAACGGCACAAACAGGATGGCAAAAATTTTAGAGGCTACACTTGCCCCTAATAAAATAGCAGTGCGGTAAAAGTATTGCCTTTTCAAACATAATATCGCCGCCACCAATAGACATACAGCCAGTCCATCTGGGTGAGCGGTGAGGATGACTTCTTTAAATACCAGGGGTGACCAGGCATATAGCATTACCATATTGGGTTTGGCCAACTTTAACAAAATGCCTATGAGTCCCATGTCTATGGCGCTATAAATAAGTTGCAGCGCCCACACCTCTCCAGGGGCAATGACATAAGCCAATAAAAAGCTGTATTGAAAACCAGGCGCGTAAATTGTGGCTATGTCGGGGTAATTGATTCGATCAAGAATGGCTTGAAACTGATGAGGGATAGATTGGCTTAATTCATCTTGGTAAAAATACTCACTGGGGGCAATGCCGAAAGGCCCCCCTAGATGCACTGATTGATAGGCATCCCATAAATATCGAAAATAATCATCCTCAAATAAGGGCGAGCCTAGCACTCCCATCATGTGAAACATCAAAGCCCATGAAAATACATAACGACCGCTTATTTGTATTTGGTAGTGCCACAGGTAGATAAAAAAACCGAAAATTAAGATGTAACAAACAGCCATCAATGTAAAAAACAGAAAGAGGTCATGGGAATAATTTGAACGCGAAAAAACCGTCAGTGCTAAAAAACTCAGCATTACTATGAATGCAGGCAAATGGATGCTCGCAAACCTGGCCTGGAATGGTTTGTTAAATAGCTCTGACGTCATGTTCGAGAAGGCTTTTGAATAAAGGGTAAAAATAAGAAACCTCTAAGCAATTTTCCAGCTTAATATGTCAAAATAATAAATTGTAATAACTCGTGATACTTCCGTTATAAAATCATTATCCAAGCGTGATTTCTTCCTCATTTAAAGCCGTAATATCCTAATCAGTTGTATCTGTGTAATTGAGTACTCACTCTGAATTCTTGCACCTCTCAAATAAAAAAATAGGTGAACAACATGTTTAATCCTACGTCTCGTGGGCGCTTTTCATTGACACTGGCCAGTATGTCCGCCGCCTTATTGTTGTCCTCATCGGTAATGGCATCTGGCTCCTTTGGTGGCCCTGCCGGTATCGGTTTGCACAATTCTTATAATTTGGGGAAATCCCTATATCACCGAAAAATAGCTTGTGAACGGTGTCCTGCCAGCAACAAAAAATTGGATGTAATAGGGGCCCGTGAGCTGATTAACAAGCTAAACACCGATGAATTTTTCATAAAAGGATTAAAAGGGCTTAAGCGTCAATCCGTCATCATTTATCTGAGTCGTCGTTACAAAACCGGCTAGATCTTCCCTGATTAGATTACATGAACATTGAATGATTTTAAGGAATGAAAAATGAAAACGACTATGACTCTGGGGTTGGCTCTCACCCTTACACAAGCCTGTTGGGCGGACGGCAGCCCCTGGTTGGCTGAACCCGGAAATACTCAGCTGATTATTGCTCAAGTACAACAAAGTGCCGATGATATTTATAAAAATCGTGACAGCAAAGCGCTTCAGGATGTAACACCACTGAGCGAGCTGGTACAAGACACTACCTGGCTGGGTGTGAATTACGCACTGGATTACGACTTAGCACTGGATTTTAAAACAGGCTATGCCCGCAACGATGAAGAGACTGGACTAACCGACAGTTCTGTGGGTTTGAGTTGGAGGTTAGTAGATGAGTTTATTAGCTACAGTAATGTACCGTCTACCGTGCTGCGGGCAGCCGTTATTTTACAGGGAGACTACCAAACCGGTTCGCCCTCCGCTTTGGGGGACGGTGCTGACGGCCTTGAACTATCCTTAATTATGGGGCGCTTTATTACGCCTAGATTGGCACTGTCATCGGAAATAGGTTATCGAAAACGAAACTCAGGCGTGGCCGACGATGCTTTTTATAAACTTGCAGGCTATGTTTTAGCCAGCCCACAACTATCCTTATCTCTGGGTTATAGCCATACCAACGCCCTGGAAGGAATTAATATAGGCGACCCAGGTTTTAGTGACGGTGACGTCACTAATTTTCATAAACTGGAGGAAGATGTTGAATTAGTGGATTTGGGGTTTTCTTATAATTTATTGCCCAAGCTTAATCTGGGGTTCAATGCAGCGAGAGTGATTGCCGGTAAAAACACAACCCAGAGTGATGTGTATGCATTGACCATGGATTATACCCTTTAGACTAATTGAACGGCAGGTATCCAGATGCCTGCTAAGGATGGCTTATGTACAAGCAGCAACGGGTATCGGTGGTGATTCCCGCTCTTAATGAAGCCCAATCTATCGTCAAGGTAATAGAAGGCTTGTGGCAAATTAGCTTCCAAAATTTAAGAGTCATTGATGAAATAGTAGTGTGTGATAACGGCTCAACCGATGGCACTGCTTTGTTGGCAAAAAATGCCGGAGCTACCGTGGTGTATGAGTCTGATCGCGGTTATGGTCGAGCCTGCCTGAAAGCGCTAGGGGTCATAAACAATACGGATATTATTTTGTTTATAGACGCCGATCACGCCTTTTATGCGCAACAGGCTTTGCCAATGATCGATGCCATTGCAGCGGGTACTGACTTGGCCATTGGTTCTCGTGTGTTAGGCAGGATGGAAGCGGGTGCACTTAGCGGTCCGCAAAAATTGGGTAATCAATTGGCAAGTTTCTTAATTCTATTGATATGGCAGCACAGGGTGAGTGATTTGGGGCCTTTTCGTGCAGTTAATGCAAACTCTCTATGGAAGTTACAGATGCAGGATAAAACATTTGGCTGGACCATTGAGATGCAAATCAAGGCCATACAAAATAATATGCTAATTTCTGAAGTCCCTGTGGATACAAGGCAGCGCATTGGTGTCTCAAAAATAAGTGGTACCGTAAAAGGCACCCTGGGAGCGGGTATTGGTATACTGGGCATGATTGCCAAGTTGTGGTGGCAGCAAAGAAAACCAGTTTGGGTTGCAAGCTAATGCCCATTTGCTTGACTGAAGTTTAAAGCTGGGTTAAATATTTTTTAGAAGGATTATTCATGAGAGCCTCAATGAATCGCTATTGTTATTTTTTTATAATGCTATTGGCTATTGGAAATTTCTCCCAAGCCATGGCACAAACAGAGAGTGACTGGCAAATAAGTGATGAAAACAATGCTGCCTTAATAGATCATGCAGCCTGGCAAGCACTATTAGATGATTACCTGCTGGTGGCTGAAAACAATGGAGTAAATTTATTTTCCTATGGAAAAGTCAGCAAAGAAAGTAAAAGACAATTACAAAATTATTTAGAAAAAATGCAGGCGATAGATCCAAAAAAGTTTAATAAACAGGAACAAAAGGCTTATTGGATTAATCTTTACAATGCCTTAACCGTACAACTTATTCTGGATAATTACCCAGTTAAAAGTATTACCAGCCTGGGCGGTAGCATATTTTCATTTGGTCCTTGGGGAGATGATGCGGCAAAGGTAAATGGCGTGACTTTAAGTTTGAATGACATCGAGCACAAAATTCTGCGCCCCATTTACAAAGACCCACTCATTCACTACGCGGTTAATTGTGCCAGCTATAGCTGCCCTAATTTAGCCGCCAAGGCTTTTACATCCCATAATATTAATGAGCAATTAACCAAGGGAGCCGGGGACTATGTGAATCATCCAAGGGCTGCGAAGTTCGATGATGGTGACCTAGTCGTTTCGAGCATTTATCATTGGTATAAGGAAGATTTTGGCGGGAATGATCAATCTTTAATTGAGCACCTAAAAAAATATGCCAAGCCCGAACTTAAAGCCAAGTTGATTGAGTTTGCTAAAAACAGCGGGGATTTGGATCATGACTACAACTGGCAGTTAAACGAAGCCAAATAATTTTCCGTATAGGCAATAAAAAACCGAAGTCTAAAAAGCTTCGGTTTTTTATTGCCTGGGACTTTTGTAAAGCGTTATTTGGCGTAAATAACTTTCCAAGGCCCCATGCCAGTGATCTGTACAATGGCGGGTTTATCCTTGGTAAATACATAGTGGTTTTCATTGCCCGGGTTTACATAAAAACTGCCAGGGACAAATTTTGTACCCACATCCTTATTAAAGATATCGCCAAAACCCACGTAAATTTCACCTTCTAAAATAGTGACTCGCTCTGGCCCTGGGTGTTGATGTACTGCCAATTTCATATTTATTGGCGTTTTAAGGCGTAGGGTGAACATGCCTTCCTTTTTAGGATTACCCTCCAAAATAGCTATTTGTGTGCCCTTGGGTAAATTAGCGCCGGCCTCTTTCCACTCTATTTTATTTGGCCAGAAACGCAGAGTGTCTTGAGGAACATTTTCTTGAATATCGCTAGCCAGTGTCATATTGGAAACGAATAGGCTAATAAGAGTCATGCCCAGTAGTTTAGTGAGTTTTATCATTGTCTTTCCCTATTTTTCTCAGGTGGACCCTAAGCATTATTATTTGCGCATGAAATAGTCTGGCGCATTTGTGGAAAAAATAACAGATCAAAATCGTTGAATGTTTCGTTGAGTTTGACGTATTATGCGCGCAGCTCACGGGGTGCCAGCTGGTTTAAACCATACGGCCGAGATGCAATTGCAAACCCGTTGAACCTGATCCGACTAGCATCGGCGTAGGAATGAGCGTGGTTTATAACGTTACAGTATTTTTTAATTGCCATGATTGTCATTGTAATATTGGCTTTTAAAAAATTATAAACCGCATCTAAACCTTCTTGGTTTGTCCGCACGTCTTTGTTAGTGGTGACTTAATTTTAAGGACCCACTATGCAAAATTCAGAATCCAGTACTCAATCAAATGCTATTTCAGCACAGACCTTGCCTGAACTTAATCCGGGCATTATTACTCGTGATCCGTTACCGGGCAGCGAAAAAGTCTATGTTCAAAGCGAAAACATGCCTGATGTACGTGTGCCCATGCGTAAAATTAGTCTCACCGATGGCACAGACATTACCCTGTATGATACCTCCGGCCCTTATACCGATTCCAATGCCGATATTGACGTACACAAGGGACTGCCCAATGTACGTTCTGCCTGGTTAGATGATTCACAGGACAGTGAGTTCTACCAGGGCCGTGATACCAAGCCTGAAGATAATGGCTTGGTAAGTGAAGAAAAAGCCTTTCAGTTTTATAACCCACATCTACAACGCCAGCCCCGTCGTGCTAAAGCCGGTAAAAATATGTCACAGATGCATTATGCCCGCCGTGGCATTATCACTCCTGAAATGGAATATGTGGCCATTCGTGAAAACCAAAAACGCAGCGAATTAGAAAAAGAATTTAATACCCCTGAGCGTATGAAGCGTTTGGCCGGCAATAGCATGGGCGCCAGTATTCCTGATGTGATCACGGCTGAATTTGTCCGTGAAGAAATCGCCCGTGGTCGTGCAATTATTCCTGCCAACATTAATCACCCTGAACTGGAACCTGTAATAATTGGCCGCAATTTTTTGGTTAAGGTGAATGCCAACATAGGTAACAGCGCCTTAATTTCTTCAATTGAAGACGAAGTAGATAAACTGGTTTGGTCACTGCGTTGGGGTGGTGACACGGTGATGGATTTATCAACCGGTAAACATATTCACAGCACCCGCGACTATATTATTCGAAACAGTCCAGCGCCCATTGGAACTGTGCCTATTTATCAAGCTTTGGAAAAAGTAAATGGCGTTGCCGAAGATTTAACCTGGGAAGTTTTCCGCGATACGCTTATTGAACAAGCGGAACAAGGCGTCGATTATTTCACTATTCATGCAGGCATTCGTTTAGCCCACGTACCTTTAACCGCTGATCGTGTTACCGGAATTGTGAGCCGCGGTGGCTCTATCATGGCCAAGTGGTGTATTGCTCACCATGAAGAAAGTTTTCTATATACCAATTTTGAAGAAATTTGCGAAATCATGAAAGCCTATGATGTGAGTTTTTCACTGGGTGATGGTTTACGCCCTGGCTGCCAAGCCGATGCCAACGATGCCGCACAATTTGCCGAACTGGAAACGCTAGGGGAGCTGACAAAAATTGCCTGGAAACACGATATTCAAACCATGATTGAAGGTCCGGGTCACGTGCCCATGCATATGGTGCAGGCCAATATGGATAAACAAATAGAGTGTTGTGATGAAGCGCCATTTTATACGCTAGGGCCACTGATCACCGATATTGCTCCGGGTTACGATCATATTACAAGCGGTATTGGAGCGGCTATGATTGGTTGGTTTGGCTGTGCCATGCTGTGTTATGTGACACCTAAAGAACATCTGGGTCTACCCAACCGCGACGATGTTAAGACTGGAATTATTACCTATAAAATTTCGGCTCACGCTGCCGATTTAGCCAAAGGCCATCCTGGAGCACGCTTCCGTGATGACATGCTAAGTAAGGCCCGCTTTGAATTTCGTTGGGAAGATCAATTTAATTTAGGGTTAGACCCAGATACTGCACGCGAGTTTCATGATGAAACTATGCCTAAAGACAGTGGCAAAGTGGCGCATTTTTGTTCCATGTGTGGCCCTAAATTCTGTTCCATGAAAATCAGTCAAGAAGTGCGTGACTATTCCAAAGAGCTTAATGAAGATTTGTCTAAGAGTGAGATTGAACAAGGCATGAAAGAAAAAAGTGCCGAGTTTAAAGCTATGGGCTCTCAGGTGTATGTGGATGCTACGGCCACCGAACAGGAAGTGTAAAAATGAACGAGGCTGCATTTCAATTGGTCAAAGGCGATAAGGTTGCGATTATTGGTGCCGGCATTTGTGGCAGCTTAACCGCATTTTTTGCACAAAAATCAGGCTTGAATGTTCATGTGTTCGAACCAGATAGGGACAAAAAAAACTGCTCGTTTACCGCAGCAGGTATGTTGGCTCCCATGGCTGAATTGGAAAGTAGTGACGACAGTATCTATCAATTAGCTATGAAATCGTTGCAGATGTGGCCTGAGATTATTGAAATGCTGGGCGGTGGGGTTTTCCATCGCGACAACGGCACTCTGGTGATATCTCATCGCCAGGATGCACCAGTATTTAATCAGTTTGTAAGCGTATTAAAAAGAAAGTTAGCAGATGACTTTTCCTCTCACTGCGAAGTGCTTAGTGAGCAGGATTTGGAGCCTGAGTTAAAAGACTTAGGTGCTTCTTTGTATTTGAAAAAAGAAGCTCAGGTAGACAGCCACCAAACCCTGAATGCTTTGCATGAAATCTTACAAAATAGTTCTCAAAATAAGGCAAGTTGGCACTGGAAAAAAGCGACTGTGATAAAAGCCAATTATGTGGACGGTGAATTTTTTGATTGGGTATTTGACTGTCGCGGTTTAGCCGCCTCCAAAGATATTCCAGGAATGCACGGTGTGCGTGGTGAAGTAATTATGGTGCAGGCACCACAAGTTAATATTTCACGTATGGTTCGGGTAATGCATCCCAGGTATCGGATTTACATTGTGCCAAGGGAAGATAACCGTTACATGATTGGCGCTACCGAAATCCAAAGTGATGACAATGGCCCAATGAGTGTTCGCTCCACACTTGAGTTATTGTCGGCAGCCTTCAGTGTGCATTCAGGTTTTGCTGAAGCCCGTATTCTTTCTTTAGACAGTAATGTACGGCCCAGTACTCTGGATCATCAACCGGTTGTAGAGACTCAACTGGGCCTTACTCGTATTAATGGTTTGTATCGTCATGGTTATTTATTGTCACCGGCAGTAGTGGCCAAGGCATTTAACGAAGTGGGCATAAATATTAATTCTAATTTCAAACAGGTTGAACATGCAGATTGTATTTAATGGCCAGTCGTTAACTGTGTCTGGCCCATGCAGTATTTCTGAATTATTGAGTGTTCATGAGTTGCTAAAAAATACGGCGCTTGATCAGGTAGTCATGGCGGTGAACCAAAATTTTGTTCATAAGCATGCCTATCCGGATTACCAGTTAAAAGAGGGCGATAATATTGAAATGCTAGGCGCAGTGGTGGGAGGTTAATTATGTGGGAGATTGCAGGTAAGGCACTTGAGAGCCGATTTTTTATTGGCACTGCCATGTACGATTCGCCGCAAGTTATGCAGCAATCCATCGAAGCTTCCCTCTCACAGGTGGTAACGGTTTCACTGCGCCGGCAAATGGCGGGGAATAGCAATAACCAGGTGTTTTGGGAGTTTTTACAAGATTTTAATCAAACCAACTCAGCCAAGAACCGATATTTATTACCCAATACCGCCGGATGCCACAGCGCCAGGGAAGCGATTACTCTGGCGCAAATGGCAAGAGAACTGTTTAAGACTAATTGGATTAAGCTGGAAGTGATCGGCGATGATTACACTTTGCAACCAGATCCATTTGAATTGGTGGATGCGGCTAAAGAACTGGTAGCACAAGGTTTTGAAGTTTTTCCCTACTGTACCGATGACCTTGTATTGTGTGAAAAACTACTGTCGGTGGGCTGTAAAATATTAATGCCCTGGGGGGCACCTATTGGAACTGGTAAAGGATTAATAAATCCTTACGCTTTGCAAACCCTGCGAAATCGTTTTCCTGATGTGCCGCTTATTGTGGATGCGGGAATAGGCTCTCCCAGTCATGCGGCACTGGCCATGGAAATGGGTTTTGACGGGGTGTTATTGAATACCGCAGTGGCAAAAGCGCAAGACAGCATTGTCATGGCCAAGGCTTTTAAATTGGCCATAGAGGCTGGTCGCCTGGCTTTTGAAGCCGGCAAGATGCAAGCACAGAATAGAGCCAATGCCAGTACACCAGTGGTGGGTATGCCTTTTTGGCATGCGGTTGATAGTTAAATTTTATAGTCGAAGTCATGATTAAATTCAAAACCAGTGTATTAAATATAAGTGCCAATGACCCAATGGGGTTGGCGGGTATACATGCAGATATGCGTGCAATGAATGCCATGAAGGTTCACTGTGCCAGTGTCGTGACGGCGACAACCGCGCAAACACAACATGCTTTTTATGGGTTAAATGCTGTAAGTGAAGAGGCTTTCATTAGTCAGTTGGATGCTCTTGTTCATCAGGATATATTTTCTGTGGTAAAAATTGGGTTAATAGCCAATAAAAAGCAGGCAGAAATATTACTAAACCATAAACTTTTAAAAAATAAAATATTAATACTAGACCCTGTTCTGGCTGCTAGCTCTGGTAGCTTGTCTCAAAGTCAAGACAGAATAGAGGGCATTAAATTACTAATGCCTCATGTTGAAATGATCACACCGAACTATGACGAAGTATTGGCATTGGTGGATGTGGCTATTGAAGATGAGACATCTTTAAAAAAGGCCGCCCATGAGTTTATGAAGTTGGGGGCTAATTCGGTATTGATAAAAGGAGGCCATGGGAAAAATTTAAGTGAAGATTGTTTTTTATCGTCGGAGCATTCCTTTTTCTTGTCTCACAATCAACATAGTAAGGGTTTTAACCGCGGAACCGGTTGTGCGCTAGCCTCGCTAATTGCCAGTAGCCTTGCTTTGGGTAGCAGTTTGCCTGATGCGGTGGTCATGGCAAAAATGCAAATAGATGCAGGTTTTAATTCAAGGTTTAAGCTGGATGAATGCAGTGGCAGTTTGGATATTCCTATTTGGCAGGATCATCTTAATTA
>ERZ1027231.445-NODE-445-length-11153-cov-21.824833_pt1 | contig 11153 bp, 8 predicted proteins | sample MGYA00520866_ERZ1027231 | MGnify/ENA primary metagenome ERZ1027231 (study PRJEB33311, sample SAMEA4378411) | marine metagenome | biome: Marine biome; feature: Fjord; material: Water | collected 2014-07-20T08:00:00Z/2014-07-... | depth 75 m ...
ACACCAATAAAAATCATAAATTCAGTAACCGGTAAATAAAAAATACCACCGATCATAATGGGGGCTAAAACCAACCCAGTAAGAATACGTTGTTTAAGCACGTTAAACATCTTCCTTCAATTGTTCATCTGTGCGCCCAAAGCGACGCGTGCGGCTATTATATTGTTCTAGTGCCGACCAGAAGTGTGTTTCGTTAAAATCAGGCCATAAGGCATCACTGAAAACCAATTCCGAATACGCGAATTGCCATAACATGAAGTTACTAATGCGCAGCTCACCACCCGTGCGAATGCATAGGTCGGGTTCCGGAAATTCATTTAAGCAGGTATAACGGGAAAATAAATTCTCGTCAATTTCTTCAGGATTTATTTTGCCCGCTTTAACGTCTTGGGCAATACATTTTGCAGCATGACTCATATCCCAGCGACCGCCATAATTGGCTGCTATCACTAGAGTTAAACCGGTATTATGCTCGGTTAAATCCTGGGCAATATGAATATGTTCTTGCAGAGTTTCACTAAAACCAGACACATCACCCATTATCAATAAACGAATATTGTGTTTGTGCAGTTTTTTAACTTCTTTTTGCAAAGCCCTTAAAAACAACTGCATTAGTGCATTTACCTCTTGCTCGGGACGTTTCCAGTTTTCACTGGAAAAAGCAAATAAGGTAAGTACTTCAATTTCCATGCGAGCAGCTTGCTCTATCACGCTGCGTACCGCTTTTACCCCTGCTCTATGCCCAGCAACACCGGGTAAATGGCGACGTTTGGCCCAACGGTTATTACCATCCATTACAACGGCAACATGGCGAGGGATATTTTCAAACTCTGGCGCTTTATTTTGCGTCATTATTTCAACCTAAAAATGAAGCTGCACAAAATAAAATTTCGTGCAGTACAACTATCATTGCAACCGTTAATCTATTATCGCAAAAATTAAACCTTCATTAGGTCTTTTTCTTTTTCACTCAGTAAAGTTTCAACTTCAGCAATCATTTTATTGGTTAATTGCTGAATAAGATCCTGACCTTTACGCTCTTCGTCTTCACTTATTTCCTTTTCTTTCAGCAATTCTTTAATATCGCTATTGGCATCACGGCGCGCATTTCGAACCGAAACACGGCCTTTTTCCGCTTCATTACGCGCAACTTTAATAAAATCTTTACGAGTTTCTTCGGTTAACATCGGCATGGCCAAACGAATTGTATCGCCAGAAGTAGCTGGGTTAATGCCCAGATCACTCTTCATGATGGCTTTTTCAATAACAGGTACCAACGGCTTTTCCCAAGGGTTCAGCGCCAAAGTACGACCATCTTCAACCACGATGTTTGCCACTTGGGACAACTGAGTCGCAGTACCGTAATAATCAATGGTGATGCCATCTAAAATAGCTGGACTTGCACGACCGGTACGAATTTTCTTAAACGCGTTTACCAAAGCTCCCAAGCTTTTCTGCATACGCTCTTGCGCTTCTTTTTGAATCTCATTAATCATTTTCTAAAACTCCTTTCGAAATCAACGTGCCTTCATCTGCGCCAATCATAATTTGAGCCATGATCCCAGGGGTGACCATATTAAAGACACGCAATGGCATATCGTGGTCACGGGCAAGACAAAACGCCGTTAAATCCATAACACCTAATTGACGATCAATTACCTCGTCATAGCTTAGGTTTTTATATTTCACCGCATTCGGGTTTTTCTTAGGATCTGAATCGTAAACACCATCGACATTAGTGGCCTTAAGAACAATATCCGCACCAATCTCAATACCGCGTAAACAAGCCGCCGAGTCAGTGGTGAAAAATGGATTACCAGTACCCGCAGAGAAGATAACTACATCACCACCCTCTAGATGTCGACTAGCACGTCGGCGATCATAATGCTCCACTATGCCACTCATAGGAATAGCAGACATAACACGGCACTTAATATTGCTTCGCTCTAATGCATCACGCATAGCCAAAGCATTCATAACAGTGGCCAGCATACCCATGTGATCACCGGTTACTCGATCTAGGCCAGCAGCACTTAACTCTGCACCACGGAACAAGTTACCGCCACCAACAACCAAGCCAACTTGAACACCAATGCCCACCAACTGCCCAATTTCTAGCGCCATTTGATCCAGCACTTTAGGGTCTATACCAAACTGCTGCTCACCTTGAAGCGCTTCACCGCTTAACTTTAATAAGATGCGTTGGTATTTTGGGCTACGATTTTCTGCCGGGGGCATATTTCACCTCTGTATTTGCAATAGCTGAGCCTGGACTTACATGTATCTGCAATTTGCATAATTTTAATAAAAGCCAAGTCTTTTCACTGCAAAACCCCAGCCTGAAATGATCAAAATCTATTCAGTAACTAGGGTTTTTTATATGCAAATGCCGAGCAAGGAAAACCCAACTCGGCATTAAGCAAACTACAAGGTATTAGCCTTTTAGCTGTGCTGCAACTTCCGCGGCGAAATCAGCTTCTTCAACTACAATGCCATCACCAACTTCAAGACGAGTGAAGCTCACAATTTCAGCACCGGCAGCTTTAGCCAATTTACCAACAGTAAGTTCTGGGTCTTTAACAAATGGCTGATCTAAAAGGCTATGCTCTTTCAGGAATTTGTTAATTCGGCCACCCATCATTTTCTCAACGATTTCATCAGGCTTGCCGGCCATATCTGGCTGAGCTTTGATTATAGCTTTTTCAGCGTTAACCATTTCTTCAGGCATATCGCTTTGAGCGACAACACGAGGGTTAACAGCCGTTACGTGCATGGCAATTTCTTTAGCCAATTCAACGTCGCCGCCCTTCAATGTAACCAAAGCACCAATACGTAGATTAGAGTGTACGTATGAGCCAACTACATCACCTTCGGCAAGAGCTGCACGACGAGGAGAAATGTTTTCACCAATTTTTTGAACTAAAGCTTCACGGTCTGAATCAAGAAGACCCGCAACTTCAGTAGACTTTGCTTCAAATGCAGCTGCTGCCACATTATTTGCAAAAGCTAGGAAACCTTCGTTCTTAGCAGCAAAGTCAGTTTCAGAGTTAATTTCAACAATGATCGCAGACTTGTTATCGGCTGAAGTCTTAACGACTACAATACCTTCAGCAGCAGTACGACCTGCTTTTTTAGCGGCTTTTAAGCCAGAATTCTTACGTAGCTCTTCAATTGCTGCGTTGATGTCGCCGTCAGACGCTTTAAGTGCTTTTTTGCACTCCATCATGCCTAGACCGGTGCGCTCACGTAATTCTTTAACGGATGCTGCAGAAAATGATGCCATTTTTTCCACCTAAAAATGTAAATTAAATTCAATCTTAAAAAAAAGGGGGCAAGCCCCCTTTTTTTATAAAACAACCAAACCACCCTTTTTAAGGGTAAGTAAAATTACTTGGCTGCTTTCTCTTCTGCTGCAGCTTCTGGAGCGGCTTCAGCAGCAGCTTCTGCTTTAGGTGCTTCAACAGGAGCATTACCTTCAACATTGCCTTCGATGCAAGCATCGGCAACAGCAGATGTGAAGATTTCGATAGCACGAATAGCATCATCGTTACCAGGAATAACGTAATCAACGCCATCAGGGTTGCTGTTAGTATCAACGATACCAATAACTGGGATGCCCAACTTGTTAGCTTCTTGAATCGCGATACGCTCGTGATCTACGTCGATAACAAAGATAGCGTCTGGAAGACCGCCCATTTCTTTGATACCACCGATAGAACGCTCAAGCTTGTCCATTTCGCGAGTACGCATTAAAGCTTCTTTTTTAGTCAACTGATCAAAAGTACCGTCTTTCTTTTGCGCTTCGATGTCACGTAGACGCTTGATAGACTGACGAATAGTCTTGTAGTTAGTCAACATACCGCCTAACCAGCGGTGTGCCACGAAAGGCATACCAGCACGAGCGGCTTCAGTTAGGATAACTTTAGAGGCAGCACGCTTAGTACCAACAAATAATACTTTGTTGTTTTTAGCAGTCATGCCTTTAACGATGTTTAGTGCTTCGTTAAATGCAGGAACAGTGTGCTCAAGGTTAATTATATGAATCTTGTTACGTGCGCCAAAGATGTATTTGTCCATCTTTGGGTTCCAGTAACGAGTCTGGTGACCAAAGTGAACGCCTGCTTTAAGCAGGTCACGCATACTTACTTGTGCCATGTTTATATATACCTTTTATAGGGTTAGGCCTCCATACACCCCACTATCCAATCCCTAATGCCGACTTTAACCGGTTTAAGAGACAACCAGTCGAGCCCTATCGCATTAAGAACACCCAGAATAGCGTGTCGATGTATGTGCGGATTTATGAATATTTTGCTAATTTCCACCGAGAGTGGAGATTAGCGCGCTTTATATCATATTTAGCCTATTGGAGGAAAGAAAAAGACTGGAAAATGATTTAAACCACACTTCACTCAATGGCAGCCAAGGCTAAACCTCAATAGGCACTACAATTTTAGCCAAAAGCTCATTTTATTCATCTATTGCAAAGATTTGGGTATAATAAGTGGTTTTAAATACTAAAAGTGAATAATTACGCCATGGCCGTGACCATCAAGACCCCTGAAGAAATTGAAAAAATGCGTATTGCTGGTCGCTTGGCGGCTGAAGTTTTGGAAATGATCGGCGAACACGTAAGGCCTGGTGTAAGTACAGGTGAAATTAACCGTATCTGCCACGATTACATAGTTGATGTTCAGGGCGCGATTCCTGCCCCGCTAAATTATGGCAACCCACCTTTTCCAAAGTCCATTTGCACCTCGGTAAACCATGTTATTTGCCATGGCATCCCCAGTGATGACAAAATTCTTAAAAAAGGCGATAGCGTTAATATTGACATAACGGTTATTAAAGACGGTTATCACGGCGATACCAGCAAGATGTTTTTTGCAGGGGAAGCCAAGCCAGCCGATGTGCGTTTAGCTCAAATTACACAGGAATGCATGTATAAAGGCATGGCTCTAGTAAAGCCAGGCGCACAACTGGGCGATATAGGCAGTGTCATTCAAAAACACGCCGAAGCCAATTATTACTCGGTTGTTCGCGAATACTGCGGTCATGGCATAGGCGCAGTTTTCCATGAAGAGCCTCAGGTTATGCACTTTGGCCGTCCGGGAACTGGCATGGCACTTAAAGAAGGTATGTGCTTTACCATTGAGCCCATGATTAATCAGGGCAAACCTCAATCTAAATTGCTCAACGATCACTGGACGGTTGTAACTAAAGACCGCAAGTTAAGCGCTCAGTGGGAGCACACCATACTCGTCACCAGCGACGGGTTTGAAGTATTGACTCGCCGAGGTGAAGAAGTCTTTCCCTGGGAGCAATAAGCATGAATTCCGGCTTGCTAAACAAGATTTTCGATAAATCGGCTTTCTGCGCAGAACTTGCGTCGGGCAAGCCCCCTATTCCCTTGTTTAAGCAAGCCATTGCTCACAGCCAAACCATCATGGACCAGCACTTCAGAGAGACCCTGGATGCGGTTACTTTGGTGCATAGCCGCTCTTGGTTTATGGATGAACTATTGGCTTGTGCTTGGGGCCTTTATTTCAACCAAAATGCAGAAAATATCGCACTACTGGCCGTAGGCGGATACGGCCGTGGAGAGCTACACCCGAAGTCAGATATAGACGTATTATTACTGTCGAAAGATGAAGACGCTTTCAGTGAGCATTCCGAGTCTATGCAAGGCTTCATCACCTTCATGTGGGATATCAAGTTAGATGTGGGTCATGGCGTTCGCACCCTGGATGACTGCCGAAACGAAGCCGTAAAAGATTTAACCATTGCCACAAACCTCATGGAAACTCGTACGCTGTCAGGTACCGATGATTTACGCCAAACCATGGTAGAAAACACAGGCCCTAAACACATCTGGCCTAGTGATGAGTTTTTTAATGCCAAGTGGCAAGAACAAATTGAACGGCATCAAAAACACCATGATATCGATGCCAATTTAGAGCCCAACATAAAAAATGGTCAGGGTGGATTACGCGATGTCCATACCATTGTATGGATGCTGCAAAGACACTTTGGCAGCAATCATCTTGATAACCTCACCAGCCAAGGCATATTAACCGAGTTTGAATTTGGCATGCTGCATCGCTGCCGAGATTTTCTGTGGCAACTACGCTACGCCTTACATATGGTTACCGGTCGTGAAGAAGATCAGTTGCTTTTTGACTTCCAAAAGGAAATCGCTGAAGTTTTAGGCTTTAAAGATGAACCTGAACAGCTGGGCGTAGAAGTAATGATGCACCAGTATTATCGCTACAGCATTGCGTTAAATGAGCTAAACGGGTTAATGATGCTCTTGTTCAAGGAGGTCATGGTTGAAAGCCAACACCCACAGGAAATTGTATCGATAAACCAACACTTTCAGCGCTGCAATGATTACCTTGAAATAAAACAAGCCGATTTATTTGAGCATTATCCCAATGCTATTATTGAAGTTTTTTACACTCTCGCCAGCGACAACACCCTTAAAGGTGTGCGCGCCAATACTATTCGAGCATTACGAGACAACCGTGGCCTTATTGATGATGCTTTCCGTAGCCATCCTGATAATGTTCGCAGTTTCATGGCGATTTTAAGAAGTCATGACAATGTGGTGCGCGAGCTCGATCGTATGATGCGCTATGGTATTTTAGGAAAATACATACCTGAGTTTGGCAACATAATTGGCCACATGCAGCATGATTTATTTCATAGTTATACGGTGGACCAGCATAGCTTCAGAGCCATACAATTTATGCGTCAGCTACGCTTTGGCGATAAAAAAACCGTATTCCCGCAAGCCTCTAAACTTATCCATAGTATTCCCAAAAAAGAAATTTTATACCTAGCGGCGTTACTTCACGACGTGGGTAAAGCGCTACCCGGTGAGCATGAAATAACGGGCAGCGAGATTGCTCAGCAATTCTGTATTCAGCATGGCTTAAGACAAAAGGATGCCGACCTAGTGGTCTGGCTTGTTCGCAACCATTTGGTATTTTCACAAGCTTCACAAAGACTTGATATCGCCGATACAGATGCCCTTCATCACTTCGCCACGCAAATAGGTGACCGTCGTCACCTTGAACACCTCTATGTGTTTTCTGCTGCCGACATTTACAGCACTAATAAAAAGCTTTGGACTAGTTGGCGCGCCGAACAAATGCGTACTTTATACCGTGCCACTCGTAATATTTTAAGACGCGGCCTAGACAACCCAATTGATAAAGACCAATGGGTTGAAGAAATTCAGCAAACGGTTATCGAGCGTTTAAGTGCCTTTGGCCATCAAGAGCAAGACGTTCTAGATTTATGGGCCAACCCTGGTGATGAATACTTCCTACGTGAAAGTATTGATACACTTGTTTGGCAGGCACAGGCTTTGTTTCAACATGGTAACAGTCAAAAACCTCTTGTACTTATTAGCGAAACCAGCGACATGGCTTTTGAAGGTGCAACCCAGGTTTTCATTTACATGAAAAACCAACCCCACTTATTTGCAGCCATGACGGCGGCGCTTGATCAGCTTCACTTGAATATTCAAGATGCCCGCATCATCACTTCAGCTAACAACAATGCTTTAGACACTTACATTGTATTAGATGAAAATGGCGAACCGATAAAAGAGGCGGCGCGTTTAGAAAAAATACAACGCACCCTAGAGGAAACCCTCGCTAACCCAGAGGAATACTCAGAATTAATTCAACGCCGTACTTCTCGCCAACTGAAACAGTTTGATTTTACCGTTACGGTAAACATGAGTAATGATCCATTTAATAAACGCAGTTGTTTAGAAGTGATAGCTCCTGATCGCCCGGGTTTGCTTGCGCGTATGGGTAAAATATTCATGGAGCATGAACTAACATTGGAAACCGCTAAAATCCTTACTGAAGGGGAAAAAGTTGACGATATTTTTTATCTGAAAGATAAAAACGGACTCCCCATCAGCGACCCTGATTTCTGTCGAGAGTTACAAGATGCGATAATAGACACCCTAACTGAGCAAGTAGAACTGCAAGCGACTCTTTAGCTTAATACGCACAGCGACTAAAATTAAAAAGCGTGGCCCAAAGCCATCCTTTTTAATTTCTATTTACTTAACGCACAATTCAATCAACAGCCCTCCGAAATTCCAAGTACAAATTTCAACTAAGCTCCATTATAATTGCGCCAATATTGATTAAGAGCGTGCTTATGAACCCCAATCTGGCCAAATTACAACCCTACCCTTTTGAAAAGCTCAATAAACTCAAAGCAGAAGCTCAAGTAAGCACAGATTTACCTCATATTGCGCTATCCATAGGCGAGCCTAAACACGCTAGCCCTGAATTTGTTAAACAAGCCATGATCGACAACATGGATAAAATGGCTAATTACCCCACAACTAAGGGCTTGCCAGAGTTCCGTGAAGCCATCGCTAATTGGTGCCAACAGCGTTTCAATTTACCCAACCTGAATGCCGACACTCAAGTATTGCCGGTAAACGGTACCCGTGAAGCCATATTCGCTTTCACTCAAGCCATGGTATCCGCCGGTCCCGACGCTCTGATCACTAGCCCTAATCCGTTTTATCAAATATATGAAGGGGCTGCTTATTTGGCTGGTGCAGAACCCCATTACCTGCCTTGCCTTGAAGAGAATAAATTCAAGCCTGATTTCGATAACGTTCCCAGTGACGTTTGGCAGCGCACCCAAATTTTATTTATTTGCTCCCCTGGCAACCCCACCGGTGCCGTCATTACCCTTGATGAACTTCAAAAACTGATTAAGCTAGCCGATCAGTACGATTTTATTTTGGCCAGTGATGAGTGTTACAGCGAAGTATATGTCGACAGCGTAAGCGCGCCAGCTGGACTATTAGAAGCCTGTGTAAAAATGGGGCGCGACGATTACAAACGTTGCGTGGTATTCCATAGTTTAAGTAAACGCTCTAACCTACCAGGTTTACGCTCTGGCTTTGTAGCGGGTGATGCACAATTACTGGGGCAGTTTTTCCAATACCGAACCTACCACGGTTGCGCCATGTCTATTCCCAACCAGTTGGCCAGTATTGCTGCCTGGAATGACGAAGAGCATGTAAAAGAAAATCGTCGCCTGTATACACAAAAGTTCGCCGCTGTATTAGAGATCCTTTCCCCTGTCATGGATGTTAGCCAAAGTGATGCCAGCTTTTACTTATGGGCCAAAACCCCTATCAATGAAGAAGAATTTGCACAGCGTTTGTTTGCAGAGCAACAGGTAACCGTATTACCTGGCAGTTATTTGTCACGTACAGTGGATGGCATTAACCCGGGTGAAAATAGAATCAGAATGGCGTTGGTGGCAGAAGTGGAAGAATGCATAGAAGCGGCTAAACGTATTCGAAATTTAATAGAAAGCTTGTAGAAACTAAAAAGCCAAGTGAAGCATTTCACTTGGCTTTAATAATTTTTATACAAAGGGCACTAAGTGCCCTTTTTTTATGCCTTTACATTGTTCGCATACTCATAACCCGAGTAACTTACTTTATAAAGTAACGCATATAAAACAGGAATAAATCCTAATGTAAGCAGGGTTGAAAACATTAACCCAGCCATAATCCCCACCGCCATAGGCTCCCACATTTCACCGCCACCAATATAAAGCGGCAGCAATCCAAACACGGTAGTAGCCGTGGTTAATAAGATAGGCCTCATGCGTCGCTGCGCAGCTTCAACAATGGCACTTTGCGCAGACAAGCCATTAACCTCAACCTCCAACTTAATACGCTCCAACAACACAATGGCATTATTAATAACAATACCAGCCAATGAAATAATGCCTAGCAACGTCATGAAACCAAAAAAGCTTTTGGCCACCACTAAGCCCCAAACCACACCAATAAAACCAAGTGGAATGGTTGATAAAATTATCAATGGTTTACGAAGTGAATTAAATTGCATAACCAATAGAATCACGATAATAAAAATTGCAATGGGCAATTTATCTGCAATAGATTGACTGGACTCTCCAGACGATTCCATTTCGCCGCCGTACTCAAAGTAAAAACCACTGGGCCATTTTTCGCTATAATCAACTAACCACGCACTCAATTGGTTAAAGCCCTCATCGGCGGTAAAGTCTCCTTTAAGCTGAGCCCCCACCGCTACGGTTTTTAAGCGATCGCGACGAAGTATTTTCGCCGGCTCCCAAATCACATTAATGTCAGCCACCTGCACAAGTGGAACCGAGCTTCCAGTGGCTTGAGAGAAGACAGTAAGCGATTGAATTTTCCCTAAGTCTTGGCGGTCAGCAGCCTCGGTTCGCAACACCACAGGAATGCTAATGGTACCTTCTCGATAATTAGTCATCTCATAACCACTAAGGCCTGTTTGCAATGATATGGCAATGTCCTGACTGGTCACTCCCGCACGCTTGGCTTTTTCCTGGTTCACGTTCACAGTGAGCTTTTTAATACGTTGCCCCCAGTTATCACTCACATTTTTCAAGCCATCAATGCCTGCCATCTTTTGTTTAATTGCTTCTACTATGGTAAATAACTTATCAACGTCACGCCCAAAAACCCTTACCTCCACTGGGTTATTAATAGCTTTACCGTTTTCAATTAAACGAGCCGTAGCCTTTACATCTGGATGGTGGTCATTGATATATGCCTCCAGATTTTTCATGAGCTCACCATTCACCCCAGGCCCCGTTGTATTAACCACAACAAGACTGTAATTAGGACTGGAAGGTTTAGGATTATGAGTAAGCAAAAAGCGCGGGCCACTGCTGCCCACATAGGTAATCCAATTACGAACCCCCTCAGGATTTTCATCATTTACTTTTAAGCTACTCAAGTGACGCTCAACATCGTCAGCCACTAGCTCAGTTTGCTCGATGGCGGTACCAATAGGTAATTCAATTTCAAGTTTGAAAAAGGGGCGATCCGATGGCGGAAAGAAAATACTGGGCACCAATTGCAGCGCCTGAATACTGCCAAAAAATAACACCACAACCCCAACAATGGTTAATACACGGTTTTGTAATAATGAGATTAAAAAGCGGCGATAATATGGGTAAAAACCCGAATTGAATTCATCTTGCTCATGAGCATTATCTTTTTTCACTTTTAGAAATAACATACAAAGCAGCGGAACCATGGTTAAACTCAATACCCAAGAACACAGAAGCGTAATCGTCAC
>ERZ1027231.447-NODE-447-length-11110-cov-22.438354_pt1 | contig 11110 bp, 10 predicted proteins | sample MGYA00520866_ERZ1027231 | MGnify/ENA primary metagenome ERZ1027231 (study PRJEB33311, sample SAMEA4378411) | marine metagenome | biome: Marine biome; feature: Fjord; material: Water | collected 2014-07-20T08:00:00Z/2014-07-... | depth 75 m ...
TAATTGGTACCGGTAGCCCACAAGGCGCCACCTGAACCATTATAAATAACCAGGTTGCCATCACCCTGCAGGCTTAAACTGGCACCAGATGGATTAGTACCACTGGCCCACTTAGCCGAACCATTGGCATCGTAAATAACCAGGTTACCGTCACCCTGAAACACCACTCGATAACCACTACCTGAATTAGTACCACTGGCCCAGCGTGCGCCTCCCACAGATCCATTGCCAAAATTATAAATGACAAAGTTACCATCGGTTTGCATCACTAGATGACGGTTTTGAGTAGTGAGGGATTCTCCTGCATTTAACTGAAACTGACCGGCTGAAAAACTAAACGAACCTGGATTAACCACAGAAAAGGTTGTGCTCTTTCCAGCCACCAGCCAATCACCTTCATTAACCGAGTCAGAATGATTTAGCCAAACATGTGTGTAACCTACCGCGTCCTTGGCAGCTTTTAATGCCTCATTTTCTAAACTATTGGTTGGCACACTAAAACTACCGCCAAGAGCCGTACAAGCACTAACTCCATTGCTCCACTGGCCAGTGGTATTATCCGGCACAAACCAATCACCATTATTATCTTCACAAGCAAAAGCAAACGATGAACTACAATTAGCGTCATCCCAACGACCATTGCCCCACTGCACTGCGCAATCCTGATTGCCGCCAGAGTTATTAGGTTCATTGTTATCCCAGCTCCAAATGGCTGCTTCAATACGGCCATCGTCCATAACAAGGTCGTCAAGGTTTACTATGTTGGCGCCGGTCTTAAATGCTTCACGAACTTCACCTGAACTAATGCTGTCGATGCCGCCATCAAAAAACTCGGCAATGCTGCCAAGGGTAGTGGCGTCTTCCCAGATACGACCAATATTACCCAGCCCGGTAAAGGCGGTGTTGGCCATGTTGCTATCACCCGAGCAGCCACCATCTTTGAACAATACAATTTGTTTGCCCGCCGCCAATACATCGGCCTTGGTTAAATTATCAGGAATATTGCCACAGCCATTACTCTGATAAATTTTATTGCCAAAACGATCATTCATTTGATTATAAAGATCGTTGTGATGCCCTTCGCTGGCATCTTCGATGTAAAGAATAATCACTTCATCCTGACTGCTGCTATCGTTTAACCAATCGGCTATTTCATTGAAGCCTTCGGTAGCATATTTATCATTAATACTGCACACCCCATGGCACAGCAACAAACGTTTAGGGTAAGAGAACAGACTTTCCATCTTAGTGGTCCAGTGCACATCTAGTTCAATAAAACGGGCGCCCATGCGCAGCTGATCTTTAATTGAATATTTTTGTTGCGGATCTAAATAACGACAACCCACCGAGAAATTACAAGCCGTGTACACTTCAGAGTTATAAGTGTTGTGAGAGCCAAGAATATTATTATCAATCATGGGCGCATAGCTATCTAGCGAGCGCTGCAAATCCATGGCCTTACCAGCCCAGCTATTATTAAAGTTATCAATAGAGTCAGCCTTGGCGGCACCAACAAAAGTCAAACTGCTGGCTAGGGTTAGGCTCAGCAATGTGCCCAGTGATTTTTTCATCATATTTTTTCTCTTGTTTATTTTTATTTTTTTATTGCGAGACATAGCGGTTGTGTAACATTAATCAGTATAGCCTTTGAGATTTTTAACCATTACATCAATAACGGACAAAATATCCCTAAGGAAGACAAATAAATGAAAATGCCTTACAAAGAATTAGCTAAATAAAGACAAGAAAAAAGAGTTTTAAAAACCCATTAAATCGACAAGTCTGTCAATATTAAAAACGGTCATTCAAGAAAGTAAAAGCATGTTTTAAAGAGGAAAATAAAATATTTTGCAATGTGAATAAAGGCAAGAGAAATTTGGAAAGTCTTGATTTAAAGATAGGTTTTTGGCACCCACTTAAAAAGCGGATACCAAACTAAATTAAAAGTCGTTTAAGAAACTGCTGGCATGCAAGGTAGAAGCGCCCAGGAACTGCTTCATGCTTACGCCCTCCGGCACCTTAATATGCCCCTCAATAATCAGTGCCGACATGCCATGCACCATAGACCAGGCTCCCAGAGCTTGCGCCTTAACACTGGCTTCATTTTCTTCACGCTGGGCAAATGCTTCGCGCAGCAAGATAAACGGGCGCTTAGAGCTAGTAAACATTTCACTGTTCTTGGCATTTTCGCTCGGCTCTTTTTTATCGCTTATCGAGCCCTTCAACGCTTTGCGCCCCTTGGTTTCAACCTGCCCTAACATCAAACGGTATAGTTGAGGGTTACCAATGGCAAAATCCAGGTAGGCGGCACCATAAGCCAGAATAAGTTCACCAGGTTTTTTGAGTCTGTCAGTCTTGGCTTCCATGGCATCGGCCAGATGATCAAAGCCAGCGCTGGCCACCGACTGCACCAGCTCCTTCTTATTCTTAAAGTGAGAATAGGGCGCCATGTGAGACACCCCTACTTCGGCCGCAATGGCCCGTAGCGACAGAGCATCGGCGCCATCGCGCAGCAAGATCATATTGGCAGCGGCAATTAACGAACTTTTTAAATCCCCATGGTGGTAACCCTTCTTGGTCAGCCGAGACTGGGTTGGGGGCGTACTAGGCATATAAACAGGCGTCCATTAATTTAATGGCGCCTAAAGTAACCAGTTACAGGCTTTTTGCCAAGTATAATTAGCTGCACACCTGCATATCCACCAGCGGCCAATTCAAGAGCATCTATACTGGGTAAATGTTTACTCCAACAGCCAGGACCATTAAGCCATTTCCCCAAACCAAGGCCTTTGCTTGGGGCGCCTTTGTCTTATTGCTCTCGTTTAATATTTCCGCCGCTCCGGCCAGCTTAAAAATTGCTTACGCCAATGTGGAGTCTTTTCCTTATTTCCTGCAGCGCACCCATCAGGTGCCGTCTAACCCCGGGGTGTCGGTTGAGATTATCCAAATGGTATGTGATGAGCTAAACATTAAAGCCCAGCTACAGCGTTTGCCAGGAAAACGCGTATTACGACAAATCGGCACCCATGCCATAGATGGGGCATTTCTGTTTTCCTTTAAAAAAGAACGCTCCAAGCTTGGTATCTATCCGTTACTGGATAGCCAACCCAACTCATTTTATAAGATGGATACTATTAGCTATTTTTTTTACAAATTAAAAAACAATCCGGCGGCTTGGAAACAAGGGCAATTAGAAAATACCGATTCAGTGGGTGTAAATCTGGGTTATGCGGTTATATCCGACTTAAATAAAATGAATGTGAACATTCAAGAAGTGAGAAGCTCGGTAGAGCTGGTGAAAATATTGCTAAATAACCGGGTACCCATAGTGGCCGCACAAGAGTATCCGTTTGAAAGAAACTGGGGAGCTCATAAAGGAGAAATAGAAAAGCTTTACCCGCCCATTAGAACCAAAGACTACTTTTTTATCTTTAGTCGCCAATTTGCTCATAACAACCCAAAGTTTGTACAAGAATTTTGGAAAAAAATAAGAGAAGTGAGCCAGCGTGAATACCCCAGGCTCATTGAGAAATACCTGAATCTATAACCATAAAAGCGCCCATGGCGGACGCTTTATAAACAACCAAATTAAAGTCTATTTTAGCTTGGGGTGATTAGATCCCGCTCTTCATCTAAGTCATCTGTAGAAGGCGTTTTATTAGGCAACAACAGGTTCAGAGCAATGGCCACTAAACCACACAAGCTCACACCCTGCAGGCTAAAGTCAGCATTACCAATGGCCATGCCACCTATGCCAAAAACCAGAGTTGTGGAAACAATTACCAGGTTACGCTGCTCGGCCATATCAACCCGAGCTTTAATCAGGATGTTCATGCCCACACCCGCGATAGAGCCAAATAGTAAAATTAATATACCGCCCATCACTGGAGCCGGAATGGTTTGCAATACCACACCAAACTTGGCCACAAACGCCAGGGCAATGGCAAACACAGCGGCCCAAATCATAATCACAGGGTTAAACATCTTGGTCAGCATGACCGCACCGGTGACTTCAGAATAAGTAGTATTAGGTGGACCACCAAAAAGTGAAGCGGCTGACGTTGCCAAACCATCACCCAGCAAAGTGCGCTGCAGGCCTGGATTTTTTACATAGTCCTTGCCAGTGACACTGCCAATGGCAAGAACATCGCCCACGTGCTCTATGGCTGGAGCTATGGCCACAGGCAACATGAACAAGATGGCCGCCAGATTAAATTCAGGTGTAGTGAAATTAGGAATGGCAAACCAGGCAACCGGAGCCACAGCGTCAAAATTCACCATGCCCATCACAGAGGCCATGATATACCCAACCAACACACCGGCCAGGATAGGCACCAAACGAAAAATCCCCTTACCCAGAGCTGCCACTAGTAAGGTAGTAATAAGTGCCGACATAGACACCAGCAAGGCATCTACATAGGGAAACAGTTCCACTGCGCCATCACCGGTTTTACCCATGGCCATGTTCACTGCAATTGGCGCCAAACTTAAACCAATGACCATGATGATAGGGCCCGTCACCACTGGCGGCATAATTTTATGCAAGAAGCCGGCACCACGAATGGCCACTATGCTGGCCAGCAATACATACATTAAACCCGCTGCAAACAAAGAACCCATGGCCGCCGCCATGCCCCAGGTTTGTACCGAATAACTAATAGGGGCAATAAACACAAAAGAAGACGCCAAAAATACAGGCACCTGACGCTTGGTAACAAACTGAAAAATCAGCGTACCAATACCTGCGGTAAACAAAGCCACACTGGGGTCGAGCCCGGTGATTAATGGCATTAATACCAGAGCCCCAAACGCCACAAAGAGCATCTGTAGTCCGGCCAGCACGGTGCGCCAACCTTGAAATTGTTCGCTGGAATTTGTCATAAACAGCCCAAAAGATAATTAAAAAAAGAGTGTGATTTTAAAACAGGAATTAAATTTTGGGGCCGTCTCTACAAGCAAATAACACGGCCCTATATTTTAAGGATTATTTAGTGCCAAAAATCTTGTCACCGGCATCACCCAAACCTGGAATGATGTAACCCTGATCATTAAGATGACTGTCTACTGAAGCGGTATAGATGTCTACGTCAGGATGGGCCGCTTGTACTTTTGCAATGCCTTCAGGTGCCGCCACTAATATTAGGGCACGAATATCCTTACATCCTGCTTGCTTAAGTAAATCGATAGTCGCAATCATAGAGCCCCCGGTGGCCAACATAGGATCAATGATTAACGCCATGCGCTCTTCTATGTCACCTGCCAGTTTTTCGAAATAAGATACAGGCTCTAGAGTTTCTTCATCGCGATACAAACCCACCACACTGATCTTGGCGCTGGGCATTAATTCCAATACCCCGTCTAACATACCAATGCCGGCACGCAGAATAGGCACCACCGTGGCTTTTTTACCTTTAATACGCTGGCCCGTCACTTCCCCTTCCCAACCCTGTAGTTGGTAATCTTCCAGCTCAAGGTCCTTAGTAGCTTCATAGGTCAGCAAACAACCCACTTCAGCCGCCAGCTGACGAAACCCGCGTGTGCTCATGTCATTGTTACGCATTAAGCTAATCTTGTGCTGCACCAAAGGGTGTTTGATTTCACGTACGGTCATAATTCGGGGTCCATGGGTTAGGGTTTACTATGAGTATTCTAGACATCATCCCGCAGACTGGTAATTTGCAGGTGACCAGGCCAGTCTATTAGCAGACGATATACGGCCAAAATTAAAAAAATAGTGCAGAATTTTAGCCATTCCTGCCACTTCTAGCAATAAAAGCTGACCCCCAGGTTAGCTTTTAAATAACCTTTTAACCGCGTACTCCCCTTTGTGTACAAATAAAGAGTTATCCATTAAGCGCGGCATACCTCATAAGTACTGAATCTCGCACCCAAAAAGGCGTTAAATGTCCGCCATTGGCCAAATTTGAGCTATACCTAATAAGAGTATATTGAATTCATAATGACGAATTTTTATCTGCTTTCTGCCGTCATTATTTTTCAGCCATAAATATGGGTGTGTCATGGCCATTGAAAATCAACCTCACGATATTTCATTGCATCTGTTAAAACAGCAGATTGATTTTTTTAAGCACAATTCATTAAATTTAATGGTTCGTAACAACGAGATTGTGGATATATCACCAGGCTTATTGTCGGTACTTGAATACCCCTCAAAGGAAGACGGCCCCCAATGGCTACCTGAGTTATTGCCTAAAGAATTCCCAAGAGAGTTTCTGGTTTATCACAGGCTATTTTCTGAAAATAAACCCCATGAAAATTACGACATGAAATTGGTGGGCTATAAACAGAAAATTGTCACCATTCGTTTTTCGGCTAAACAACTCACCTGCTGGAATGACGAAACCGTCGCCATGCTCATAGGTGAAGATGTCACCTACCAGCAAAAAAAACTGGATGATTTAAGCGACTCCTCCAGTTTATTTCTATTTAACCCTTATGCAATTGCCATTACCTCTAGCGATGGCACCATAGAAAAAATCAATCCAAAATTCATGAAGAAAACACAATTCAATAAAGATGAAATTATTGGCCATAATATTTTTGATTATAAAAATGTTCCCAACACAGAAAAAGAAGATATTCTCAATATCATTACACATCAAAAAGATTTTCGCGCCGAAGTAAAAAGCAAACAAAAGGATGGATCCATTTATGATGAAGACCTGTATGTCATTCCGGTTTATAACTATGGCGAACTGGAGCGAATACTCTTTATTGGCGAAGATATTTCCAATCAAAAACGTGTCATTCACAATCTTGAACAAAAAGCCTATTACGACGATTTAAGTGGATTTTATCGCAAAGAAATAGGTCAGTCTTTATTGTATGAAATTTGTGATAGTAGCCAAAATTTTGGTTTGTTTTTTTTAGACTACCGTGATTTAAAGAGATTCATTGATAAATATGGCCACGAAATAGGTGATGCGATTATAAGTGATGGCAGTAAACGTTTAAAAAAAGCCCTGCGTCAGCAAGATATTATGATTCGCTGGGGAGCCGATGAATTTGTACTAATTGCGCCTAATCTGAATGACATGAAGGATATGGACGTAATAGCCAATAAGATTTATGACGCCTTTCAATTACCGTTTGAGTTTCATGATAAGAAGCTTGAGTTAATTTCCGACATTGGCGGTTGTTATTGCCCCACCGGATCCATCGCCCCTATTGCCCGGGAAATCATTACTCTGGCACACGAAAACATGTCTATATCCAAGCAGGGGGAAAACCTGTTTTGTTTGTCGGAATACGCTCAAGAAAATTCCCGCAGCTTAAAAGCCCTTGAAAAAAGAGCTTAAAAGAGCTTAATGGCCATTATTAAGCAACCCGGTAAACCTTCGGGTTACGTCAACGGTTTCCTTAAGCTTCTTGGATATTCAATAAATCCTTGGCCACTGCCTCGGCCACCTTAATACCATCTATGCCTGCCGATAAAATACCTCCGGCGTAACCGGCCCCTTCACCTGCAGGGTACAAGCCCTTGGTATTGAGGTTTTGAAAGTCTTTATCACGCTTAATACAAATGGGCGAAGAAGTACGGGTTTCTACCCCGGTTAAGATGGCCTCGTCCATGGCAAAGCCTTTAATCTTTTTATTAAAGGCAGGAATGGCTTCACGAATAGCTTCAATAGCAAATTCAGGCAAGGCCTTGGAAAGATCCCCAAGACGAATGCCGGGCTGATAAGAAGGCTGAACTTTGCTTAGCTCTGTTGAGGCCTGATCTTTTAAGAAGTCCCCCACCAATTGTGCCGGCGCACTGTAATCTTTACCGCCTAATTCATAAGCACGCTTTTCAAGTTCACGCTGTAAATCAATACCCGCCAACACATGCTGTGGATAATCACGCTCGGGCTCTATGCCCACCACAATAGCGGCATTGGCGTTACGCTCGTTACGTGAATACTGCGACATGCCATTAGTGACCACACAACCTTCTTCGGAAGTGGCCGCCACTACCGTGCCACCTGGGCACATGCAAAAGCTGTAAACACTGCGATCATTTTTACAATGATGTACCAGCTTATAATCGGCCGCGCCTAAAATGGCATTACCGGCATTATCACCAAAACGTGCTTCATCAATCACCGACTGCGGGTGCTCTATTCTAAAACCAATGGAGAAAGGCTTGGGCTCGATATACACCCCTTGATCCAACAACATTTGGAAGGTATCGCGCGCGCTGTGACCTATGGCCAGTACTACGTGGCGAGTTTCAATTTTTTCACCTGTGGCTAATGTGAGCCCTGTAACCTGGCCCTCATCATTAGTGGCTTCACGATGAATCACATCTACTTTTTGGTTAAACCGAATTTCACCGCCCAAGCGGGTAATTTCTGCGCGCATGTTTTCAACCATCTTCACCAATTTAAAGGTACCGATATGGGGTTTACTTACATACATGATTTCTTCAGGGGCACCGGCTTTTACAAATTCGGTTAATACCTTGCGCCCCAAAAAGCGCTTGTCTTTCACCTGGCTGTAAAGCTTGCCGTCGGAAAAAGTACCCGCACCGCCCTCGCCATATTGCACATTAGATTCGGTATTGAGCTTGCCCTCACGCCACAAGCCCCAGGTATCCTTAGTACGCTGACGTACATCCTGACCACGCTCCAGTACGATGGGCTTTAACCCCATTTGTGCCAATAATAGTGCCGATAAAATTCCACAGGGGCCAAAGCCCACCACTACCGGGCGGCTCTGCTGCGCGCCAGGAAAACTTTGCTGCGGCTCAGTGACAAACTGGTATTGCGTATCTGGGCTCAGGCGCACACTAGAGTTCTTACCCTGACTCGCTAAAACAGCCTCTTCACGGGCCTTCTCCAGCTTCACATCCAATTGATAAATTAGGAAGATATTGCTTTTTTTACGAGCATCGTAGCTGCGTTTAAAAACACTAAAGCCCTCAAGCTCCTCGGCATTTATGGCCAGCTTTTTAACAATGGCAGCGCTGAGTTCTTCCTCGGTATGATTCAGAGGGAGTTTGAGTTCATTAATTCGTAACATGAGAGGCTGTTTCTAAAGTGTGAAGAGGCAAAGATGAAGGGATTTTAGCATGGATGGAGCGCTTAGACGAAACCACAAAACAATTAGGCTGTGGATAAAAAACGTAATACAGGCTTAGGAAAGATAGAAGAGTCAGGGGAAAAGGATTGATAAGAACAAGCAGCCTGAATTAACCATGGGTTAACTCAGGCTGTAGATGCACTAAATTACTTAAAGCCAACTAAGAGGCATCGGCAATATTAGACACCTTGTTGTCGGCCGATTCGTTCAATACCCCTGGCTTGCCTTTAAGGGCTGCCATTAACAACTCTTTATTGTCGGCCAGTAACATACCAATTTCTTCGGCCATTTCTTCGCTCAAAGAGGCCAGTTTATCATCCAGGAACTCACCCAGAGCACTGCCCAATTCAAGTTTCTTATCGTAGTCGTCAGCCTCTTTTTTGCTGGTAAATTGCTTACTTTCGTCACGATCAGACATATAAAGTGTCACCACTGCCATGGTTAGGCTCCTACAATTGGATATTGTTAAGTACTGTACGTTTATACAGCCAGATAAATTAAATTGCAACTCTGCGTTGTTTAGCCCCATTAACGGCTAAAGGCCATTAGCTTCAAAGATCAGTAGCCCAACGTTTCCTTAATTAGGCTTAATTGGGTTTTTACCCACTTCTTATTAATCGCGCCCCAATCTTGAATTTCGTAAGCACCGTCTTTTTTTGCCCCCACAAACTGACACTCTATGTGCAATTCGCCCAGAGCCAACAGGGTATCTTGCGCGGTACGCCTGGGCATTCCGGTCTCAGCCATGATCAATGGCACAGTATTAACGCCATGGTCAATTAAATGGGCCACCAATAAACGGCGATAAAAACTGGTTTTGGTTTTACTGGGCTTTTCTGGATTCTCTGTGTCCGTCATATTTTTAGTATCCGTGTGAGGAGCTTAATTAATAAGCCCTAATCTTTTTTCTCAATAGTCACTTCAATGGTTTTACTGTTCCCGGCAAACCATTTCTGCACATACAGGCTGCCCACTATGGGGGCCTTGCCCTCTTCCGGCACTTCTTTATAACGCACGCTGTTTTTGGTTTCTTTTTCTATTTCAAATTTGACGATGGCTTTAGACATGATGATCACTTAATAGCGCTAAAATATTGAGAGAAAACAGTATAAGCGATCTTTTCGAGTATTAAAAAAGCTCTTTATATCTGGCTAGTTCCGAGTTTATCTTTTGCGAATTAAGTCTCTATTGGCAAAAGTTAGCCGGTTTATTCAAGTTTATCTCACTGCAAAGCAATAATATGACCCTGCACCTAATTAAGCAGGAGTCGAAAATGAGTCAAGCAGCCAATGAACAGTTAACTGCCACGCCTGAATACCTCACCACCACGGCCATGCTGGACTTTGAACACCCAAGTATCCAAAGGCTTGTGGACCAGCAGGGATGGAGGCACCTTACTCGTTATGTTGCCATTGGTGCCATCTACAACTACGTGCGCGATGATATTTTATTTGGTTATAACGCTGATGATCGCCTTGCGGCCAGCAAGGTTCTTAAAGATGGTTACGGCCAGTGTAATACCAAGGGAACATTATTAATGGCGTTATTACGAGCGGTTGATATCCCGGTTCGCTTTCACGGTTTTACTATATTCAATGAGCTACAACGTGGTGCTATTCCTAATTATTTATTTGCCATTGCCCCTGAGCGAATTATTCATAGCTGGGTAGAAGTGGAATTAGACGGGCGCTGGATTAATCTTGAAGGTTATATTATTGATAAACCCTACCTGAAAAAAGTTCAGGCAAGTTTTAGTGATCAGTGTGAAGAATTTTCTGGCTATGGTATTTCAACCAAGTGTTTGAGCAATCCACAGGTTGATTGGAGCGGTGAGGATACCTATATCCAAAAAGAAGGCATTGCCGATGACTATGGTGTTTATGCTCAGCCAGACGATTTTTATAACAAACAAGGCACTAACTTGTCTGGTTTCAAAAAAGTTTTATTCCGTTATGTAGTCCGCCATTTGATGAACTTAAATGTTAGTAGGATACGAGCTAACGGTGTTCCATCTGCGAAATGAGAT
>ERZ1027231.449-NODE-449-length-11082-cov-250.072277_pt1 | contig 11082 bp, 10 predicted proteins | sample MGYA00520866_ERZ1027231 | MGnify/ENA primary metagenome ERZ1027231 (study PRJEB33311, sample SAMEA4378411) | marine metagenome | biome: Marine biome; feature: Fjord; material: Water | collected 2014-07-20T08:00:00Z/2014-07-... | depth 75 m ...
TTGCGGCAGGTATTGGTGCGTTCTTGGCGCTGATCGCGCTTAAAAGTTCGGGCATCATTGTGGATCACCCTGCTACCTTGGTTGGCCTAGGTGACCTAACCAGCCTTGCCCCTGCCATGAGCTTAATTGGTTTCTTTGCGATTATTGCAGCGGTTCAACGTAACATTCCTGGTGCGGTTATGCTGGTTGTTCTAGGCATCACTGTTATTGGGTTATTAGTCGGCGATGTATCTTACGGCGGTATTGTCTCTGCTCCGCCATCTATCGCTCCTACTTTTATGCAAATGGACATTGCTGCCGCACTGGATGTGGCCATGTTAAGTGTGATCTTTGCATTTTTGTTTGTGGATTTATTTGATACAAGCGGAACGTTGATCGCAGTGACTCAGCGTGCAGGTATTGCTGAAAAAGATGGTTCGGTGCCTAATTTAGGCAAAGCACTTGTAGCCGATAGTTCTGCCACCATTGTGGGTGCAGCATTGGGAACATCATCAACTACATCGTACATAGAATCTGCTTCTGGCGTAGCCGCTGGTGGTCGTACCGGCCTAACCGCAGTGACTGTTGGTGTGCTGTTTGTTTTATCGATGTTCTTCTCGCCGCTTGCAGGCATGATCCCCGTTTACGCAACAGCAGGTGCCATCTTATACGTATCTGTACTTATGATGTTCACGCTGAAAGATGTGAAGTGGGACGACCTGACAGAGGCGGCACCCGTCGTTGTTGTTTTATTGCTAACGCCGCTTACCTTCTCTATTGCTCACGGTATCACACTGGGCTTTATTACTTATGCTGCCGCTAAAGCCCTTGGTGGTAAAGCCAATGAAGTCAGCACCAGTGTTTGGATTGTATCTGGTTTGTTATTAGCGAAAATTATCTTTATTGGATAGTACGTTATTCATTATCAGATTATGACAGACAATAATAAAGGCGCTCATTGAGCGCCTTTATTATGTTTACAACATTGATCTGTGTCTTTTCTCTATGAAAACACTAGCCACGCTGAATGCGATGTTTGTATTCTGGCTTAGCCAAAACCAAGTGGCTCACACCAATGGCTCGCTCTGCAAACGCCCCTTCACAATAACTTAAATAAAACTGCCACATGCGTTTAAAGTCTTCGCTGTAACCCAGTGCTGTAATCGATGCCTCATTCGCGTTGAATCGTTTATGCCATGCACTTAATGTTTTAGCGTAGTCTTGACCAAAATCATCCATCTGAACCAGATTCATGTCTGTATTCTTTTTAGTGGCCGACAACATAGATTGCACGCTTGGAATGCAGCTACCCGGAAAGATATAGCGCTGTATGAAATCAACATTTTTTAATGCGCCATCAAAGCGCTGATCTTCAATTGTAATGGCTTGTATTAACGCCACGCCATTTGGTTTTAACAACTCGGATACGGTTGAGAAATATGTATCGAAGTATTTTGCGCCAACCGCTTCAATCATTTCGATGGAAACCAGTTTGTCGAATTTCCCATGTTCAGTTAATAAGCGGTAATCTTTTTTAAGCAGGGTAATTTTTTCTTCTAGACCTTCTCGAGCCACTGCTTCTTGTGCCCATTTGTATTGCTCTTCACTGATGGTCGTTGTGGTGACATGGCAGCCATAATTTTTAGCGGCATAGATAGCAAAACCACCCCAGCCGGTGCCGATTTCAACCACTCGATCTTCTGATGTTAATTTAAGTGATTCACAAATGGTTTTAAGCTTGGTTAACGATGCTTCTTCCATTGTGGCATCGTCACTTGGAAATATTCCGCTTGAATACATCATGGTTGGATCTAAGAACAATTCGAATAGATCATTACCCAAGTCATAATGAGCTGCGATGTTACGACGGGACCCTTTTGCACTGTTTTGATTTAAGTAGTGAAACCATTTTAGGAAGGGCTTAGTGACCAAGTTAACTAGACCACCCTCCATTGCATCCAGAACGTCCATATTACGCACCATGACTTTAACAAGCGCTGTTAGGTCTGGTGTGACCCAATCACCTGTCATATACGCTTCTGCTGCGCCAATACTGCCGCCCGTCAAGATATCCACATACGCACTGCTGTCTTTAATCTCCAGCTCGCCATAAAGCTCACCGTGTTCGTTTGCTTGTGCCGAACCGAAGGTGAGAACATCCTCTCCGTCTTTAAGCACAATGCGTCCCGTATGCAGTTTTTCTAATTGAGACAAGACCGCACGCTTTGCTAGGCGTTTCACACCAAATGTGCGCGGTTTTTTGATGTCTATATTTGCAACAGAAGAGGTCATTACAAAGTCCTTCTTACACAACGTAAATGTTAAATTAGGTTAAATTAATTTGCTCATGCCTTTAACAGGCTTACTTTTCTTTTGTGGTTCTTGATAAGTATTCTGCAGCGGCCAGCTCTTGCTTTGCAAGCTTCTGACTAATTACATCTATATTCGTATCTTCGCTACCAGGGTGCCCGTAAAACGGTGAGCGCTTTACCCACAATTTGAACGCTTGCCAATATATGCCCCACACTACCTTTACGGTGATTAATGGCTGTCGGATCAATATAGCGGCTAAATTTTTATCAAATGAGTTTTGTTGCAAGGTCAAAGTGGCATCAAAGTGCTTTTCTGCTTCCGTTGTTTGTATGAAGTTATCCATATGCACGTGCAGTTGGCTTTTTGGTTCAGAGAACACCCATTTGTAATCCATATTCATTGGGTTGAACGGGCTCACATGAAAGCGCTTTATAAATTCGAATTTGAACTTATGATTGTTTGGGTTGTTTTTATAATGTGTCAGCTGCATATCACTGCCCACCAATGCTTCTGCATCTGTTATGGCGTGGACATAAGCGTGGCGTTCACCCCAGGGGGTATTTGTGATCTCTGATAGAATGGCTTGTAGCTGATTATCCTGGTCAAAGCAGTAGTAAAAAACAACGGGGTTAAAATTAAAGCCTAAATATCGGACATGCCCCAATACTCTTACCGAACTTATTTCGGGTGGCTCGCATTGATGGTCTTGGTAATGAGAATGAACGCGATCGATCACGGCTTGTTTTAAATCAGGCTGATCGGGGGCAAAGTAATCTTTACGCTTAAAGCTAACTAGATTGAATCGCTCTAGTGCGCAATACCATTTTTTTGAAAATAGATTCGGTAGTTCATCCAAATCTAGGTACATCATAAAAATTGGATAACGAAAGTGATTAAGCACAGGAACAAAACGCCTGTGCCCAATCCAGCCAGTATAAATTGCAGAGCGAGCAGGCTGTGGCACATTCATATTAAAGCTCTATTCCAAAGTCTGAACATACTTTTAACGCACTGTTCACACCATCTTCATGGAAACCATTCAACCAATACGCGCCACAGAAATGTGTGCGATTATGATTACTGATATCTGAGTGACGAGATTGCGCCACCATGCCATCTAATGTAAATACTGGATGTGCGTATTGATATTGCTTAATGATTTTGGATGGGTCAATTTCTTGGCTGCGATTAAGTGTTAACAATATGGTTTCAGGAGCATCATCAAAGTTCTGCAGTATATTCATATTATACGTCACCATGGCATGCTCTGAATGACGCTGAGGAATATGGTAGTTCCAAGCGGCCCACGCTAATTTTTTCTTTGGCATGAGCTTTTCATCTGTATGCAGCACCACATCGTTCATTTGAAATGGAATGGCGCTTAATACATCGTTTTCATCTTGTGTAGCATCGCTTAATAAACGTAACGCCTGGTCACTGTGGCAAGAGAAAATAACCTGATCAAATTCGTACTGTTTACCTGATGATGTTGTAATTGTTACCACATCATTTGAACGAAGCACTGATTTAATGGGGGTGCTTAAATGGATATTGTCTTTATAGTTCTTAGTTATCGGTTCAATGTAGCTTCTAGAGCCACCTGTTATCACTCGCCATTGAGGTCGGTCATCGACGCTTAACATTCCGTGGTTATTAAAAAACTTTAAAAAGAATTTCAGCGGAAAATCCATCATCACATCAACGGATGCGCTCCAAATGGCTGAACCCATAGGGACGATATAATGGTTAACAAAATGCTTACTGTACCCATGTTGCTTAACAAATTCACCTAGGGTTTGGCCTTCTTTAATTTCATCACTGTCTAATGCTGCCACAGTTTGTTTGTTGAATTTCAGTATATCCAAAATCATGCGAATGAATGATGGGCGCAGCGCATTAGTTCGCTGTGCAAATAAACTATTCAGTGTGGTGCCATTATATTCTAGGCCTGTGTTTTCATCGCGAACACTGAAGCTCATTTCTGAATCTTCGCTTTCTACACCCAGTTGGTCCATCAGTTTAATGAAGTTAGGATAGGTCCAGTCGTTAAAAACAATGAACCCTGTATTAACAGGGTAAGTCTTTCCACCCAGTTTAATATCTTCTGTATTAGTGTGCCCGCCTAAATAGTCATTAGCCTCAAACAGAGTCACATGGTGCTTACTTGAAAGCAAGTGGCCACAGGTGAGTCCTGAAATACCGGCACCAATTATGGCGATTCGTTGTTTTTTATCGATTGTATTCGTCATGTTCTATCGCTTAAATATTAATTATTATTGAAAACAGCTACACCATTCTGCTTTTTAATTTTTTAATTACCCAACTTAAAACGGGAATATGCTCGTACAGTAGCTCACCGCCATCAATGTAATCCTGATGGAGATAGACTCTGTCTGTATATCGAATATGAGAGGCGCCTTTCACTGCAATGTTGTTTCCACCATTCAATTTAGGGTGGGCATAATTCATTGTCCAAGTCAGCATGGCTTGATCATCGGATATCATTTCATCATGGAAATCGAATGTGCTGTAAATCACATTTTCGTAAACCGATTCGCAATATTGAGTAAATGCATCAATGCCATCTAGTTCATGAAAGCTGTCTTTAAATTGAATATCGTGTCGATACACTTTTGGGATAAGGCCATCATGTATATTGCTTTTATTTAGCGTTTGATAAAGTGCTTTGAAATCATTCACTAATTGAGCTGTATCTTGATTGGCGATTTTTTCTTTCTGCACGTTAGACCCCTTTCCTTTTAAGCGATGACAACTTTGATTTTCTATTAGCGTCTTTACCTTCAATTAATATTCGACTGGGGACTGGGTTTAAGTCCCAAATGATTCCTAATTTTTCCATCAGTTTTAAAATGTAATATGAGATGTCTATTTCCCACCAGTAAAACCCCTGTCTTGCTGACACTGGAAAACGGTGATGATTATTGTGCCAGCCTTCACCTAATGTGATTAGAGAAAGCCAAAAGTTATTGCGGCTGTCATCGGTGGTGTTAAAGCGACGCTTTCCCCAGGTATGGCAAAGTGAATTGATTGTGAATGTTCCGTGAGCAAGCACCACCGTTGATATGCAATACCCCCATACAAACATTTGTATGCCACTGGTTTCCAGACTAGGTGCAAAAGCGAATAACATTTCGCCCAGTATGAACAAGCTAACACCCAATATAATTGGCACTAATATGTCGTATCGATTTAGGAATTTAAGTTCAGGAAATTTAGACCACTCTTTAACCATTGAGTAATCTGTTTTAAAAGCCGCATCGCAAGTAAACCACCCCATATGACTCCACCAGAAGCCATGCTTTAGTGGGCTATGAAGATCACTTTCTTCGTCTGAATGCTTATGGTGTTTTCTGTGATGGGCGGCCCACCATAGTGGACCACGCTGTGTGGCACTGTTTCCGACTACTGCAAAACAGAACTGCCAAAAACGATTCGTTTTGAAACTTTTATGGGAAAAATAGCGATGATAAAATGCGGTGATGGCAAACATACGAATAAAATACAACGCCACACACACTCCAACCGCCACAGGGCTCCAGCCTACCCAGATGACAGCCAAACACGCTAGGTGCACAAAAATAAATGGCAAGCAGCGTACCAAGTTAAGCTCTCGGCTGTCGCCAACTCGATCTGATCCATGCTCGCTATCAAACCAAAGTTTGATGGTCTCAACAAGAGACATTGCCACCTTCATGGTGTTACTCCGAAAAATATATGATTACACAATTTATATAGGGTTATACGCACACAAATCACTTTTGGTTCTCTTTTAATTTTGCAAAAGAAGGCTCTGTTGTGATTATATTTTGATGGATGTGTCTAATCCTTTAAACCAACTTTTTGTTTGCTTGACCGATGACGCATGATCGACGATTGGCTGCATGTAACCTACCTGCTCTACTTGTTCCCGACTAGGGCTGTGTATGGATTTATTGTCCAAACTTGCCAGTTCTGGCACATATTGTCGAATGAATAAGCCTGTGGCATCAAATCGCTGACTTTGGCGGGTTGGATTAAAGATTCTAAAATACGGCACGGCATCAACACCGGTTGAAGCACTCCACTGCCAGCCACCGTTATTACTGGCAAGATCCGCATCGATTAGATTTTCCATGAAGTATTTTTCTCCCCAGCGCCAATCGATAAATAAGTGCTTGGTTAAAAACATGGCGGTAACCATTCTTAATCGGTTATGCATCCAACCTGTGGTATTTAGCTGTCGCATGGCGGCGTCTACTATTGGGTAGCCTGTTTTCCCTTGAGTCCAAGCTTCAAATAATGCTTTATCGTGCTTCCAAGGCAGTGCATTGGTTTTCAACTTAAAAGGTTCGTGCTTGCATAGGTTTGGAAACAGGAATAATAGGTGCCTATAAAAATCTCGCCAAACCAGTTCATTAACCCAGGTGGCAATGCCCTCTTGATTGATAAAACCGCCTTCGGAGTTATGCTCATGTGCTGCTTGATAACTTTGCCTAACCGACAACATTCCAGTAGCCAAGCAGGCTGATATTCGACTGGTGCCTTCAACAGCGGGTAAATCTCTGTCTTGCTGATATTCGGTTATTCGATCGGCGCAAAATTCATTTAATAGTTCGTGTGCTTGATGCTCATTTTGAATGAATACTTCATGATGCAGTTCGGTTACTTCTACCGTATTTAAGGCACTAAGGTCTGAAGACACATTAAGCTTCACTTGCTCTGCATGCACCCTAGGTTTACCGTACAAGGGTCTCATTAAGCTATCTAATTCAGACAAATACGCTTTTTTGAACGCCGAAAACACCTTATAAGGTTGCCCTTGTTTATTGTAAATTTTTCCAGGCTCAATTAAACACTGATCATGAGACACTTTAGGGGAAATGCCATTGGCTTTGAATGCATTAATCACTGAAGCGCTTAACTTACGTTCGTTATGTTCGTATTCTTGATTAAACCGTATATCTGCGCAGTTATTGTCTTTTGCAAATGTCACTAAGGCTTCTGGTATTTTGTCAAAATCACCGGCGTTGATCACAACCAGAGGTATGGCTTGCTTAGATAGGGATTCTTCTAATGCTTTTAAATGCTCTACAATCAAGCTGCGTTGACGCTTGGCCAGGCTATGCTGATTCCACTGATCTTCACACAACATATAGACTGCTATCACAGGAGCTTTTTTTACCCCATGATAAAAAGCTGGGTTATCTCTTAATCTAAGGTCTCGACGAAACCAAACAATACTGGGTTGTATATTGCTAGAATTGATTGCCCCATTTTCTTTTATGTGGCTCATAATGATTCAGCGTGTGTACTGTTCGCTGGATGCTTAGTAAAAGCCCCTGTCTCTAATAAATGCGTTACCAATCTCTGCCCACTTATGTAAGCACGTTCTACGCCTTTTATATTTTGCTCTTTCTCAGAATCGGCTTCATTAGCCACATCAAAATAATCGCCTACTAGGTGTAAATTATCAGAGAACGATAAGTACCCTTTTGTGCTTTTTATTAATTGAGAGTACTGCGAATACAGCCATCTGTGGGTGTATTGTTTAATGACTTCAACTTCATCTGCGCGAACGGTAGAAAGCATTTGATTGAATGCTTGCTTCAATTCCTCTCCTACATAAGACAATTCTTTATCTAGGTACTGAAGGCTCCATTCAACCGTGGTGGTTAGCTTGATAATTTGATAGCCGCTGTGGTTTCGTTCGGCCTTCATGTGTTCGATTGAAATATTATCGATCACATCATTTGAAAACTGCTTAATCGTTTCTAATTGTTCTTTCGAGATTGAATGGGTATTTAACACCATAGAAGAAACAAATACTGGGTCGCTATGAATGTTCCGCAGCCAAGACAAGGCAGGATGTTCAGCTGGTAATAGTGTATGTGCCTGCTCTGCTGGGGCCGATAAAACCAAATGGCGACAACAGGCGATAACCTCTTGCGTTATTAATGGTTGAGAGGCTTGAGGCTGGCGATCATCTGTTTGCGATACCGCAAATAAATACCACTTGCCGTCTTTACGCTCTATTTTGCTTATTTTTTTGCTGAACGTGACATTCAAATTTCGGCTCATATGGCGAGTGAGCATGGAGTTACGCGGCACAGCCACATAATTGTCACTGTCACCCTGATGACCACTGGAATCATTCGCTTTTGATACGACGCCTTGCAGCATTAACTCTTGTAAGTGACGCTTAAATTCTGTGGATTTAGCTTGAAAAACGGATGCGCCTAGATCAAACGATGCATTAGAGTCTTCTGTAGCTTTACTACCATTTACCAAGTGGTTCGAGTCAACCGCCACCCGTTTACTTCCAAGCCGACCACCGGTACCACGAGCCTTTTCAAATACACAGACATCACATCCAGACACTTTTAACTCATTAGCAACGGTTAAACCTGAGATTCCTGCTCCAACGACAATCACGTCACTGGTGTAATAATCTGATAGAGCTTCGTTACTCGAAGGTGAGCTTGCTGATGCGTGCTCTGTGGTATTCGAATTGATGAGTTCCATGGTATTTTTTTCATTTAAATGATTCATAAGACCTTGTACGCAGCATGGAATTTTATGGATCACTAAAAAATCACTGTACCCGCGTCAGTCATTGCTTTACTTTAAATTGAATATTGAATTTAATACCCGCCTTGCAATAACTTATTAGGAAGCACCTTTGCCTCAAGTTGCCAGCGAAACAACCTATCAAATGGATGATTTGATTGTTCGCATTGCTAATACTCAAGATCAGAAAGCATTTTCAGAGCTGACTGTGCTTGCTGCCCCACGCTTAAAGGCCTATGCCATACGCTGTGGCGCAGATATAAACGATGCCGAAGAATTAGTGCAAGAATGCTTACTGACCGTATGGCGTAAAGCACATCAATTCAATCCAACAACCGCACGAAGCACCACCTGGTTATATACCATCATTCGAAATCGTCGCATTGATATCGCACGCAAGAACAAGCTAGATATCGTTCAATCAGACGATTTATGGCCTGAAGGTGAGTCTGAATTGCTAGAAGATGACGTTGAACGTGATCTAACCGGCGACTTAGTGCGTACATTATTATACAGCCTGCCAGACGAGCAGCGTCAGATCGTATTCAAGGTGTATTTCGAGGGTAAATCCCATAGCGAAATCGCCGGCGAATTAGATTTACCGCTGGGGACGATTAAGTCCCGATTAAGACTGGCAATGAAAAAATTAGATACACTGGCAAAAGAACAGGTCTCATGGCTCACTATCATCCTAATCATGAACTTTTAATGCAGTTTGCAGCTGGCCAGCTCAGTAATGCGCTGGGTATCATGGTTGCCTGTCACATTGAAAACTGCACCGAATGCCGTCACGTTACTCACAATTTCGAGCACCTTGGAGGAGAAATCCTAGAGTCTTTAGACTCAATAGAGGTTAGTCCCGATTTTGTAACACGTACACTGGCTAAACTTGCAGAATCATCAGAGGCGGCACCCGAGCAAACAATCAAGCCCATAATGGTGGATTCAAGATTACCGAAACCGCTACAGCGCTTCTTGCCCAACAAACTTGAGCAACTGCCTTGGCATGGGTTTACTAAAAACATACAGCAATTTGATTTACCGTTTGGTGACGAACAGTACTCCGCTCGATTTTATAAAATCAAAGCGGGTAAAGAATTGCCTCAACACACACACAAGGGCAACGAATTCACTCTGGTAATGGACGGTGCTTTCAGCGATGAAGCTGGTTCATACCATGCTGGTGACTTCATACTGGCTGACAGTCAAACACACCACCAACCTAAGGCGCACGCTGATTGTGATTGCATTTGTTTTGCAGTACAGGATGCACCGCTTAAGTTCACGGGTTTCTGGGGCAGGATGTTAAACCCTTTTATGGGATAAACTGGCATTACCCTCTGACAGGCAAAGCCAGTGTGCTCATATTACCAATAAATTCATGGGTCAATTTACAGGACATACAGACAAGTATTAACCTATGAATTTATTGATTGCGCTAGCCACTAATTTTTGAATTAATGCTCATATTAATCAACTGGTTATTCGACTTATTAGACCTACCAAATTCCATTTCTTTTAGAATATTCGTTAACTGGTTTTTTGTTGCCCTATCATTCAGCCCTGATATTTTTATATTGGTAGGATGACCTGATGAACTTAATTCAAATATAATATTTGTTTTCAACGATTGAATAGCTTGACCCGTCAATGAAAATGACAATTTATCCAGCAAGGGCTGTGCTTGGTTCAACCAGCAACCATAAAAACTATTGTCTTTTCTATTGCTTTTTGAGGTGCAATTAGACTGGTTAATTCTTGAATTTCCAATGCTAAAGTTAGCTTGGATATTGTAACTGTGGTCGACTTTTTTAGTCTCTATTTTTGGTATTTTCGATAGAAACTGATCCATATCATCGTACTCCATAGGTTTTAAATCCCCTACAGCCAAACATGAGAATAACGAGAGAGCCAATACTGCGATATAATTCATTCTAAACGTCCTTTTTATTAGAGGATCGATTATAAGAAGAGCAGCTGATTTAATCAATGTGCCTATAGACTGGATTATCAGGACGTGTTTCAAGTATTGCGGTAGCCTTCATGATATCGGTATGAATCGATCACTCATATTACTAAACGAGCATGGAGTTTTATCATTATCAAGAACGCATCAATAGCAGTCTAAATTGTAGAGCCAATGCGATAACTATAACCCCTTCTAACAAGGCCATGGCATACACACCACTATTCGCAGCAATACTGCTAACGGCGAAGATTCGA
>ERZ1027231.450-NODE-450-length-11051-cov-269.377319_pt1 | contig 11051 bp, 9 predicted proteins | sample MGYA00520866_ERZ1027231 | MGnify/ENA primary metagenome ERZ1027231 (study PRJEB33311, sample SAMEA4378411) | marine metagenome | biome: Marine biome; feature: Fjord; material: Water | collected 2014-07-20T08:00:00Z/2014-07-... | depth 75 m ...
AAACCTAACTTCTGCCCAAGATTCGTATACGGTAAATATGAGTATTTCGTTTTAAGGGATGTAGACGTTTAAGCTAATGAATAAAAGGAGCTGATGCTCCTTTTTTTGTGGGTGTCACAAACGGAAGGTCTAAAACGAAAAAAGCCCGTCTATTTCTAGACGGGCTTTTAAAATTAGTGGTGCCGACACCACGAGTCGAACGCGGGACCTACTGATTACAAGTCAGTTGCTCTACCAGCTGAGCTATGTCGGCACTAATGCGGCGCATATTATGGAGTTTTCGAAGTTACGTCAACCCCTTTTCTGAAATTTATTTAACTTTTTCAACCACTTACGCTCTAACAGCCCAAATAGCAGCATGGGCACTGGGTTTAAAGCCAAAAAGCCTATTACTCTGCCTTCACCTGACGGGCTAATTCATCGATGCTTACGTGGCGTACATCTTTGCCTTTCACAAGGTAGATGACGCTTTCTGCGATGTTACGGGCGTGATCGCCAATACGCTCTAATGCACGCAGCGACCAGATGATGTTCATGACACGCTTAATTGAGCGAGGGTCTTCCATCATAAAAGTGATTAGCTCGCGCATGGCGCTTTCATACTCGCGATCTACGTCTTTATCTTCTTGAGCCACAGCTAGGGCTGTATCCACGTCTAAGCGTGCAAACGCTGTTAATGATTCTTGTGTCATTCGACGTACTCGATCGCCTATGTGGCGGATCTCTACGTAGCCACGGGGTGCTTCGCCTTCTTCGCATAGCATCATGGCTAGCTTGGCGATTTTAGCGCTTTCGTCACCGATACGCTCAAGGTCAGATACCGCTTTGCTTACGGCGATCACTAAGCGCAGATCGGATGCGGCTGGCTGACGACGAGCAATGATGCGTGTGCATTCTTCATCAATGTCGATTTCCATTTGGTTGATGCGCTTATCGGTAGCACGCACGTTTACGGCTAGCTCGCTATCAGCGTCAATCATGGACTTGATGGCATCGCCTACCTGGCGCTCTACTAGGCCACCCATTTCTAGCAGATGATTTTTTACGTGCTCAAGTTCATCGTTGAACTGTTGGCTTATGTGATGTGAATGCGCGTCTGTTGTTAAGTCCATAATGACCTCATTATAAATTTATATTCTGGTTTTAAGAGCGGCCTTTGTGGGAGGGGGCTTGCGCGCGATAGGTTTTTTATAATTACCCTCATTTGTCTCGCGCGTGCGCCCTCCTACAGTGTCTAGCCGTAACGGCCAGTTATATAGTCTTCGGTTTGTTTCTTGGTTGGGTTGGTAAACAACTGATCTGTATCGCCAAATTCAACCATATCCCCCATGTACATGAATGCGGTGTAATCGCTTACACGCGCCGCTTGCTGCATGTTGTGTGTAACGATGGCGATGGTAAATTCATTTTTTAATTCGTGAATCAATTCTTCAATTTTTAACGTTGAGATTGGATCCAATGCAGATGCGGGCTCATCCAGTAATAACACCTCTGGTTTAACAGCGATGGTACGGGCGATAACCAAACGTTGCTGCTGGCCACCTGACATGCCTAATGCACTTTCGTGTAATCGGTCTTTAACTTCGTTCCATAGTGCTGCACTTTTTAATGCCCACTCTACGGTTTCATCAATTTGACGCTTTTTCTTAATGCCCTGAATGCGTAAACCATAGGCTACGTTTTCGTAAATGCTTTTTGGGAATGGGTTTGGTTTTTGAAACACCATGCCCACACGACGACGCAGCTCGGCAACATCAACACTTTTGTCATAGATGTTTTGATCGTCTAATAAAATTTGGCCATTGATGTTACAACCATCAACCAAGTCATTCATGCGATTGAAGCAACGCAATAAAGTAGACTTACCGCAACCTGATGGCCCTATGAACGCTGTAACACGCTTTTTAGGAATGATCATGTCGATGCCGTGCAGGGCTTCTTTTTCACCGTAGCTTAAGCGTAGATCTTTAACGGTTAGCGCCGCTGTTTCATCAGCAATGTCTAGGTGACGTGATTCACGGCCCATGTTTGACATGTCGATGCTATGGCCTTTTCTTTCAGTTGCTTCATTCATATTTGTGTCTTCTATCTTTAATTTTGTTAACGCTGATATGATTTACATATCTTTTATCCGCGTGCTTTCAATTCTTTATTCAGGATCAGGTTTTGATAACTCTGAACATCACCGCTCTTTGCCATCTCGACTCTGGCATCCTGCTTCGTTCTATCACTTACATCCTTGTAAGTGCATGGCACCGCGGTGTTAGTGCATCCATGCACGTTACATTTCTAATGCTTTGTATTTTTCACGTAAGTGGTTACGAATGGCGATGGCCGATAAGTTTAATAACGCAATCACAATGACCAGTAACAAGGCCGTTGCATAAACCAATGGACGAGCCGCTTCTACGTTTGGACTTTGGAAACCAACATCATAAATATGGAAACCAAGGTGCATGAATTTCTGATCTAGGTGCAAGTAAGGATAGTTCATATCTAACGGTAAACTTGGCGCTAGTTTAACAACACCTACCAACATCAAGGGCGCTACTTCACCAGCGGCGCGAGCCACCGCTAATATCACACCAGTCATCATGGCCGGGCTGGCCATTGGTAAAATCACTTTGATTAATGTTTCCCATTTGGTTGCGCCTAGCGCTAATGAGCCTTCGCGAATCATTCTTGGAATACGGGCTAGGCCTTCTTCAGTGGCCACGATCACAACCGGTAAAGTAAGTAACGCTAAGGTAATAGATGCCCATAACAAACCTGATGTACCAAAGGTAGGTGAAGGTAAAGCTTCAGGAAAAAACAACTCATCAATGGTGCCGCCTAAAAAGTAGATGAAGAAGCCCAAACCAAATACGCCGTAAACGATGGAAGGTACACCAGCCAAGTTATTTACCGCCACACGAATAATATTTGTTATGGCCCCTTGTTTGGCGTATTCACGTAAGTAAACCGCTGCAACAACACCTAATGGTGTCACCATGATTGCCATTAATATCACCATTAATACGGTGCCGAATATGGCAGGGAATACACCACCTTCTGTATTGGCTTCGCGAGGGTCATCCCCTAAAAATTCGCCTAATTTGTCGAAGTAATGGCCAACTTTTTCAAAACCGCTCATGGCGTTAGGGCGGAACGCTCTAACCACTTCTGACATATGAATTTCAACGGTTTTGCCATTGGTTTCTTTTGCCACAAAATGGTCACGCTTTAAGTCGGTGTATAACTTGGTAAGCTCAACTTGATGTCCTTCGTATTCAGCGTTTAATTCAGCGCGTTCTTTTGTCAGCTCATCTTTACGTTCTTGTGTTAGCTTTTTATCTAGCTCATACGAGCGTTCTTTTAAACGTAGACGTTCTAACTCATAGTTAATGCTGCCAATTTCGCCTTTCTGAATTTCCATAATCGATTCATGGATATTTAATGCGCGTACAATTAATGTTTGAAAATGGTCCCATGCCTTTGTCTGGTCTTGAGATGCATCCGCTACCAGTTCATGGCCTTCGTACACCTTATCTAGATAACCGTAAAAGTTACCCCACTCACGACGCTCTATGGCCATGGCCGTTTCTGGATAATTTTTTTCTGTTAAGTGATGATCCAGTACCCAGCGAAAATCCCCACCGTACACATCACGGTTACCTACTTTTAATAAAATTCGCTTTGCTTCAATGGCATCGTTTTCAGTTTTTAGACCAATGGCTTTAAGCTGAATGGCGCTTACCATTTCAGAATCGGTTACCTGACCTAGAATTTTGGCGGGAGCATTACCGGGCAAGGTGTATTCGGCCTCTACAATTTCAGCAGGCCAAAAGTGCACTAGGCCTTTTGCTGCGATAAATCCGATGAGCCCGATAACCATAATAATACTGATGGCCACGGCGCCGGCATTTAACCAAATAAATGGTGAGCCAGATTTAACCCATTCTGAGAATGATACGTTCATGGCATTATCTTTAGTTGAGTTCTTCATATTCATATCTCCTACAACTGTCCGTATTTAGCACGTAAGCGCTGACGCACTGTTTCGGCTGCGGTGTTAAACACAAAGGTGAATAAGAACAATACAAAACCGGTTAAGAATAAAATTCGGTAATGGGTGCTGCCCACTTCTGATTCTGGTATTTCTACTGCAATGTTGGCCGCTAATGTGCGCATGCCTTCGAATATATTAATATCGGTTATTGGCGTATTACCTGTGGCCATGAGCACGATCATGGTTTCGCCAACGGCTCGACCTAGGCCGATCATTAAGGCCGAGAAAATACCTGGGCTAGCTGTAGGCAGGACCACCTTAAGCATGGTCTGCCATGGGGTCGCACCTAATGCCAATGAGCCGTAACTTAATGATTTTGGCACACTGAAAATGGCATCTTCAGCAATTGAGAATATAGTCGGGATAACCGCAAAGCCCATGGCTAAACCAACAATCAATGCATTACGCTGCGAGAAGTCCACACCTAAATCATTATTTAACCAATCAACCATTGAGCCACCAAAAAATAGAACCTCTAAGCTTGGGCTTATTTCAATGGCAAACCAACCGGCTAATATAATTACAGGAATCAAAGGCAATACATCCCAGCCTTCAGGCAGTAGATGTCGAATTTTTGCGGGTAAATTGGCCCAGGTAAAACCGAACAGCAACATGGCCATGGGTAAAATAATTAGAACAGCAAAGATGCCCAGTAAGTTATTTTCTATAAAAGGCGCCAAGGCTAAACCAGCTAGGAAACCTAGAATAACGGTGGGTAGCGCTTCCATTAATTCGATAATGGGTTTTACTTTTCTGCGCAATGCTGGAGCCATAAAGTAAGCGGTATAAATAGCGCCTGCAATGGCTAACGGTGCGGCCAACATCATGGCGTAGAACGCGCCTTTTAATGTACCAAAGGCTAAAGGTACTAACGAATACTTAGGCTCAAAGTCATTTGATGAAGCTGAACTCTGCCAGGTGTAATCGGCATCGTTGTAGCCTTCGTACCACACTTCATCCCACATTGACGCCCATGAAATTTCTGGGTGTTCGTTATCGACTTTAAAATGGGTAATGGTGCCGTTTGTTTCGACTAGAAGGTCTTTGGCTCGTGGGCTGATGCTTAAGTTTAAAATTTCGCCATCGACCAGTTTTTCATTCAATAACGTGCGATGCGCCGTGCTGTGATAAACCGCAATGTGGCCATCTTCACCTGCCGCATAAAACCCTTTACGACGCTGCTCGGTGGCAATGTCTTTAATAGCGCCTTGATTCATTTCAAAGCTGCGTACGTTGCGTAAGCGCCATTCGCCTTCTTGGTTACGAGCCATAAATCTTTGGCTAATCACACCCTGATCGTTACCAATCAATAATGAATTTTCACCCAACAATAATGTCATGCTGGTTATTGTGCCCACTAAATCAAGGGTCACGGTTTGCTCTAAAGTTTCATCATTCAGATTGATCACGTGCAATAAACGCTGATCGGCTAATACAAACATAAAGTTCATAGCCTGATCGATCTCTACCTGGTTGATTGTGCCTGCAATGTTCGGTAATGAAATGGCCTCTTCTTCTAATACCACTTCTTCTGAAATAAAGTCTTCTTCTTTTAAATAGCGCTTAACTGTTAATTTATTATCGGCATCAAGTGCCGCCATCATGAGCGCTTCTTCACCGTCCCGTAAGGTAATGCTTTTAATGGCATGACCATCTTCAAATAAATCGATTGGTACTTCACCGTAAGGGTATTCTAACCAGGGTGAAATTAAGCGCACATCGTTAGGGTAAGTCACTTTATAGTTATGCTTAACTAATAAAGCTTGCCCTTTTGAGCCTGCAACGGCCATTAATCGGCCACCATGTGTGCTTATATCAAACGCCGTGATATCGCCGTTCAATGGCAGTTTTTGGCTTTGTAATACATCGCCATTTTTAACTGAGAAAAACGTTAATGTATTGTTTTCTTGAATGCGCAATGCCACTTCGGCTTGCTCTTCCATACTTAACATTAACGTTGGAGAATTTTGAGCACCGGGAATGTCATATTGGTTTACCTGCTCAATATCAGCGGGTACAAACATGGGTGCAACTTCGTACAACAAGTAGAAAAATATCAGTAACACAGCACCAATGATGCTAAGGCCACCAAACGCAATGCCCCAATTGGCGAATTTATCTTTAAGGGCACGTACCTTACGATAACGCTTCAAGGCGGGTGTATTAAAGTCTAACTCTGGCGGTGATGTTGTCATAATTTTATCTACTTCGTTAACCTAATGCTGTTGACGACGGGTGTTTCTAAAAGCAACAGCATGAAACATCGCAATGTACTATTTGTTACAGTTTTTTCTTTTCTTTCAAATACACGTTAGCAGGGCAATGCCCCGCTAACGCTTACTTCTGAGATATTAAGACTTTTTTATAGACCTAATTTCTTCATTGTTTTCTTAACAACTTTTGCTGGTAATGGAATGTAGCCATCTTTTGCTACGATACCTTGACCTTCTTGAGAAAGAATCATCTTGATAAACTCACGCTCTAAAGGAAGCAATGCATCGTTAGGCTTTTTATTTACGTAAACGTATAAGAAGCGAGACAATGGGTAAGTACCTTTAACCGCATTTTCTGGCGTGGCTTCGATGAATTTGCCACCTTTTTTAGATAGTGGCACGGCACGTACACTTGACGTCTTGTAGCCCATACCAGAGTAACCAACACCGTTCAAAGACGCTGAGATAGCTTGAACAACAGATGCTGAACCAGGCTGTTCTTTCACTGTGTTTTTAAAGTCGCCTTTACAAAGGCCTTTTTTCTTAAAGTAACCGTATGTGCCGGATACAGAGTTACGACCGTAAAGCTCTACTTTTTTGTTGTCCCAAGATCCTGTTAAACCTGTATCACCCCAAGTATTAATTGATTTAGCTAGGCCACATTTACGAGTAGTCGAGAAAATCGCATCAACTTGTTTAATGGTTAAACCTTTTACTGGGTTATCTTTGTTAACGAATACCGCTAGTGCATCGATGGCAACAGGGATAGCAGTTGGCTTATAGCCAAATTTATTTTCAAATGATTCAATTTCTTTGTCTTTCATCTTGCGGCTCATTGGCCCCAAGTTTGAAGTGCCTTCGGTTAGCGCTGGTGGCGCTGTAGAAGAACCCGCTGCTTGAATTTGAATGTTTACGTTAGGGTACTGACGCTTAAATTCTTCAGCCCATAATGTCATCATGTTAGCCAGAGTATCTGAACCCACACTGGATACGTTACCGGATACACCGCTTGCTTTAGTATATTCAGGAATGCTTTTATCTACGCTTACTGCTAAAGACGGTAAAGCAACAACACTGGCCACTAAGCCAGCTAGTGCAAAAATCTTATTAAATTTCATCATGTTCTCCTCGTGGAGGTTTCTTGAGTTCGTTTGACGATGCTTAATATATTTCACAAATATGACATTTATATTACAGCGGTTAATACGAGCTGATATTTATGCAATATTTTTGTAACGACAATGGCTAATCGGCTTGAAACCCTTTAAACATAAGGGCTTAAGAATTTTTCGAAGAATGGAAGAATATGCCACCATAGATGGTTATAATGCCGCTCAAATAAGAATTCACGGCTACATATGACACACTTTCACCGCTTTATTACACAATTCATTGAGCGATTAGGGTTGATAACCGGTTACCTAGGTTTGATCTTAGTGGTGAATACCGCTTTGGTCGTGGCCTTACGCTATGCCTTCAATTGGGCCCCCATTGCCCTGCAAGAAACCATGACCTATCTACATGCCAGCCTGTTCATGCTGGGTGCAGCCTACACCTTGAAGCATGACGGCCATGTAAGAGTGGACGTGTTTTACCAACATTACACAGAAAAGAAAAAAGCCCTGATTAACTTACTAGGCACCCTGTTCTTATTATTTCCAACCTGCATATTTATTTTATTCATCTGCTACCCGTATGTTGAAAGTAGCTGGAACATGAATGAACGCAGTATTGAAGGCAACGGCTTGCCTTGGCTTTATCTTTTAAAAGGCTTATTACTGCTGCAGCCCATATTACTGATGCTACAAGGTGTGGCAGAAATCATTAAACACATATTTGTACTTCAAGGTCGTTCGCTGTCAGAGCTAGACCTAGACGATGGCCCTAATTTAGATGGAGGGCATCTGTAATGGAATTCATGCCTTTAATCATGTTTGTGGCCGTATGTGCCGTATTAATGCTGGGTTACCCGGTCGCGTTTACCCTTTCTGGTGTGGCGCTTATGTTTGCCTTACTTGGCACCGTCACCGGACACTTTGATGGTGCCTTTTTAGAAGCGCTGCCTAACCGCTTATTTGGCATCATGAGTAACCAGATTTTAATAGCGGTGCCCCTGTTTGTTTTCATGGGAGTGATGTTAGAAAAAAGCCGCATTGCTGAAAATTTACTTAAAACCATGGCGGGTTTGTTTGGATCATTACGCGGCGGCCTAGCCCTTTCGGTAATCATTGTGGGCACCTTATTAGCTGCAAGTACTGGCATCATTGGCGCTACGGTTGTGACCATGGGCCTGATCAGCTTACCCACCATGCTGAAAAACAATTACAGCCCGTCATTGGCCACCGGCACCATTTGCGCAACCGGCACGCTGGGGCAAATCATTCCGCCATCCATGGCGTTAATTTTATTGGCTGACGTTCTGTCTAGTTCTTATCAGCAAGCGCAATTAAAAATGGGCATCTTTAGCCCTGAAACCATCTCGGTTGCTGACTTATTCATGGGCGCTGTGATTCCTGGATTAATGCTTGTGGTTGCCTACGTTATTTATGTACTTGTGACAGCCTGGCTAAAACCTGAAGTAGCACCGGCCATGGAAAAGGTAGAAGGCGGTATATCCATCTCTACCGCCCTTAAACAAATGGCACCACCGCTGCTGCTTATCTTTGCAGTTTTAGGCAGCATACTTTCTGGTATCGCGACTCCAACAGAAGCCGCCGCAGTTGGTGCCGTAGGCGCAACATTGCTGGCTTGGTGGAATAAATCCCTATCTTTTAAACAAGTGAAAGAAACCGTTAACAGCACTTTAAACGTCACCAGCATGGTATTTTTGATCTTCTTTGGAGCCGCCGTATTCTCATTGGTGTTCCGAGGTTACGGTGGTGATGAACTCGTTGAAAGCTTATTCGAAGACATGCCCGGTGGCGTCATTGGCGCCACGTTAGTGGTTATGGTTGTGATCTTTTTACTGGGCTTTATCTTAGACTTTATTGAAATCACTTTTGTGGTGGTGCCCATTGTTGCTCCAGTATTACTGGCCATGGGGTTAGATCCTGTTTGGCTTGGCATTATGATCGCCATCAACCTACAAACCAGCTTTTTAACACCGCCATTTGGATTTGCCCTATTCTACTTACGGGGTGTGGCTGGCGATACAGTCAGCAGTATGGATATCTATAAAGGGGTGATGCCGTTCATTGTGATTCAGCTAGTGATTTTGTTATTACTTTCTATTTGGCCAAGTTTGGCAACCTGGTTACCAAATTTGATATACGGTTAAGCCGATTCAATAAAAAGTTTTACTTATTAATCGCATCATAAAAAGTTCTATTGGTTCAACTAATAGGGCTTTTTTTATGGGGGAACATACTGTTTGCTTGAGTTAATTGAACATAAGGAGTACAAAGCGTTCATACATTACTTGCCAATTAAACTTGCTAACGACTCTTGCTAACTACAATAATAAAACTATGACGGAATACACAGAAGATACCCCCCTACCGAACGGTCGCCTGACCTTACGGATTATACCGACTCAAGCTGATACAAATGCCAGTGGCGATATCAGTGGTGGCTGGGTTTTAGATAAGATGGATATGGGCGCTGAAGATACCGCCCGTATGATCGCTCAAGGTCGCGTAACCATGGTGGCCAGTGAAAACACCACGTTTTTATCTCCGGTTAAAGCGGGTCATGCCATTTGCATTTACACCAAGGTGAAAGACATTGGCAAAAGCTCGGTTCAAATCAACGTAGAAGTGTGGAGCCAAAACACTTATTACGATGAACTAACCAAGGTATGCGATTCGACGTTTGTATATGTGGCCATTGATGAAGCCGGTCGTATTAGACCTGTGCCTGATGAGTAGCATTGCTTTTTATACCAATTCTCCTATTAATCCAAGGGCACTGGGCCGAGTATGATAAAATTTATTTCTATATTTATCATTACTACTTTAATTTCTTCATGTGCTCAGTTAGCCGTTAATGTCATGCAAGAAGTCATTGTTGAAAGCTCGAAAACAGCAGTGATAATATCAGAATCAAATAAGAAAAAAGGAAGAGAAAAGGAAAAGTCCAAATAACAACCATAAAAATAGTTATGGCTGCCATTAATGACTAAACCGAATGAAGTAAAAATATAACTGGAAAGATTACTTTAAAGTCAAAGCAGTGGCCGATGGATCCCTTTTTTTGTTAATACCCATTTATCTTTCTAAATACCCATTTTTGTATAAATAATTCATCAGCAACTCAGCCTGCTCTTTTGCTGTACCGCCCTGCATATGAATTTCAGGGTTCAATGGCGTTTCGTATTCCGCATCTATTCCGGTAAAGCTTGTTACTTTTCCTAATCTTGCCTCGTGATACAAGCCTTTCACATCTCTTTTTTCACATTCTTCTAATGGCGTATCGACAAAAATTTCTATGAATTCGTTCTGTTGAAACATGTCTCGGGCAAACGAACGATGGGATTGTTTGGGTGAAATAAATGCCGATAAAACAATTGTTCCTGCGTCCAGCATCAGCTTTGACACTTCAGAAATTCGTCTAATATTTTCTGATCTATCTTCATCGCTAAACCCTAGATCAGAGCACAGGCCACGGCGAACATTATCGCCGTCTAATAAATAGGTATGCTTATTTTGATTGGCCAGTAGACGCTCTACTTCACCTGCCAGTGTTGATTTCCCAGCACCACTTAACCCTGTAAACCAAAGCACAAAAGGCTTTTGAACTTTCATCTCGGATCGAATAGATTTATTGACTGGGTGTTCATGCCAAATTGTTTT
>ERZ1027231.451-NODE-451-length-11050-cov-16.840200_pt1 | contig 11050 bp, 10 predicted proteins | sample MGYA00520866_ERZ1027231 | MGnify/ENA primary metagenome ERZ1027231 (study PRJEB33311, sample SAMEA4378411) | marine metagenome | biome: Marine biome; feature: Fjord; material: Water | collected 2014-07-20T08:00:00Z/2014-07-... | depth 75 m ...
GAGCCCAACACCAGTTAGCGATATCGGCGATACTGAAGTCATCACATAAAAACTCTCTGTCGGCTAAATGTTTATCTAACACATATAACAAACGTTGCGATTCATTTTGATAGCGATCAATGGCAGCAGGAATTTTTTCAGGAAAGTAGCGGTAAAACACATTGGCTTGCCCCATCATAGGGCCCACACCACCCATTTGAAACATGAGCCACTGCAATACCTCATAGCGCTTAGGACCGCTTGTTGGTAATAGTTTTCCAGTGAGCTCAGCCAAATAAATCATGATGGCACCGGACTCAAAAATTACTTCTTGGGTTTGAGTGTTTTTTATCACTGGGATACGACCGTTTGGGTTTAGCGCCAAAAAGCCAGGTTCCTTTTGCTCCTGTTGCATAAGGTTTATTAATTTAACATTGTAATCAAGACCCAATTCTTCGAGGGTACAAGAAGCTTTCCAACCGTTGGGTGTGGGCGAGGTATACAGATCAATCATATTTATACTCTCGCGCTTGCACGGCTATTAACCAAATCGTACCAACGTTTAAGATGGGTAAATTCCTCACCCATTCTTAACTTAATCACCCGGGCAAAATCAATGGATACAAATGCGGTAATGTCGGCAATACTGAACTCTTCACCGCCAATGAATTCATTTTTAGCCAAATGGTCATTTAAAATAGGCATAAATTTAGCGGCCTCTTTCACACATTCCTGACCCCATTCAGGTACTGGCGTCATGCGATCGGCAAAGTAACCACTACAATGTTGAAAGCCCATTCCAATCAGGTTCATGAAATAAATTTCACTGCGTCTTTGCCACATTTCTATATTGGCCTGTTGCATGGGGGTTTGCCCCATCAGGGCTGGCTGGGGTTTTTCGGCCTCAAAATAGCGACAAATGGCCACCGATTCAGATAAGTAAGAACCATCATCCATCTCCATCACAGGCACCTTGGCCAATGGATTTTTCTGCTTAAATTCTGCCGATACATTGTCGCCGCGTTTTAGATCAAGTTGTACAAACTCAACATTTTCAACACCTTTCTCGGCTAAAAACATGCGTACACGTCTGGCATTTGGGGCAATTTTTTCTTCAAATATCTTCATTAATCTACATACCAAATTATGATTATTATTAGTTTCTAACCATTCGTTTAGCTATACCTTACCGATAACTAAACATTCGGTCAAATACCTGTTAACCTTCGCCTATTCTATTAGGAAAATTTATAATGGCGCGGCCACTTTCTTTTGATCCCACCCATAAGCTGCATCAAGCTATGTTACTTTTTTGGCGCAATGGCTATGAAGGCACCAGTATTAATGCCTTGATCAATGAGCTCGACATTAACCGTTTTAGCCTATATAGCCAATTTGGCGACAAACATCAGCTCTATTTAAAGGTACTTGAACACTACAACACAGTGGTTTATCAACCCTTATTGGAGCCGCTACGCAATGGCCCTGTAGGCAAGATGGCCATAGACAGTTACCTTGAAAACTTTGGTAAGAAGGTCTCAGGCCCCCATGCCGCCTATGGTTGCTTAATGCAAAACACACTGATGGCAGGTGAAAATGTAGAAGTAGAGTTCAAGCAAGTATTAACAAAACGGGTGAAAGAGCTCAGAGGCCTATTGCGCACCAACCTGCAAGCAGCCAAAGACCAAGGGCAGCTTCAGATGCCGGTAAGAGAGTGTCTTGATTTCACACTTATGACCATCAGTGCTTTATTAATGGCACGAAAATCTCAAAGCAAAGAAGCATTAAATCAGAACGTGAAATTTTTTAGGAAAACCATTAAAACCTGGTAGCCTTTATTTCTCATCCATTTACTCCCTTCATGCTTTTTATTCACATCCAAACCCCTTATTAGGACATCATGACCTAAGTCCATCAAAGGAGTCTTAATAAAGCAAAAGTTAAGACCTATTCACCCCTAATTTCTAGTGAGCGAGAAGCACCTACAGCCAACTATTAGGCTAGGCTTATGATAGCTATGCAGCTAATGCAGCTAATGCAGGCCTATAAGGATAGCCCTATGCTGTGGCGTAAACCCGGGTTTTGTACAGTTTTATTATTTTGGTTAGTTTGTAACTGGGTGATTGCCAGTGACAAAAACCTTTACCTTGTGACAGGTGACTACCCGCCTTTTTCAGGAAAACAGCTTCCTCAGGGGGGCATGACCACTGAAATTATTATTAAAGCCTTTCAGCAAATGGGTTACCTGGCAAACATAGAGTATGAGCCCTGGAAACGAGGCTTCACCAATACACAAAAACTACTGTATTTTGGCACATTTCCCTACGTCAAAGATTTAGAACGAGAAAAACTATTTTTGTTTTCGAATCCCCTATACTCCAGCAAACCTTACTTTTTCACTCGTCAGGATTCTAATATCACCTATGAAAAAGATGAGGATCTGCAGGGCTTAACCGCCTGCGTGCCCATTGGTTATTCATACAGGGAAATTCAATCCTTCCTCGATAAAAAAATTATCACTGTGGAAATGCGCCCTTCAAATGACGCGGCATGCTTCAGAGCATTGAAAAAAGGCAGGGCCGATCTTTATGCCGGCAATGACATTACTGGCTGGGAAATAGTTAAAAAAACATTTGGACATACCAATGATTTTAAGACCGTTGGAAAAGCCTTAAAGACTGCCAGTTATTACATTATTGTCGACAAGCAACATCCTAATGGTCGGGTCTTGCTGGACATATTCAACCAGGGATTAGGTGAGCTTAAATCAAAAGGGATCTACCAGGAAATAATTCACCGCCATCTGAACAACACCCAAGGCTCACATTAATAACTTGGATCACTTTACGGCGACTTATTAGGGTTCACCACCTGAGCCAATTCGGAGCGACTGGAAATATTTAGCTTGCGATAAATTTTATAAAGGTGATTTGACACCGTGGACGACGCCACCCCAATTTCTCGAGCCGCTTCTTTAAAAGACAAACCTCGGGTAATGGCCTGCATCACTTCCTGCTCTCTTGGGCTTAATAAATCTAAAGGGCTAGTTTCCCATAATGACACACACACTAGGTCTCCCAGAGATTCCTTTTCAAATTGTAAATTCCCATTGGCCTGACTGGTTTTATTATCAAGCAAGCTAAACGGCAAACGACCCAGAGTATCTTTAGAATAATGCTGAGTTAATAATTCCATGAACCTGGGCTGTACTTCAAAAAATAAACCATGACGATCACACAGTGCCAATGCCGCTTTATTAAGTGTGTCTTTTTTCTGTTTTAAATGTAAAAAATAAGCATGGGAAGCTGCCTGCACCAGGTGATAAACCATACGTGGTAATACTGCCCTATCCTCTTGGTTAAAAGGTTTTTCTCTGTCAAATCGGTACAAGCTTACCAAACTCATAATGCCGGTACTCTCATCAGGCAACAATACACCCATCACCCTCTCTACTGAGTACTGTGAAAAAAACTCAAGGTAAACCTGACTGTTATAAAAGGTCTCATCATTCATCACGCTGGCCATGTCGACAGTAGCACCAGGGTTTGCCTTCAGTGCGTCATAAAACGGGTTAATGGTTTTATACTCTGCCAATGCTTCAGGGTAACTATCATCTACACCCAATACATCGACACTGTGAAAACCTTCGGAATCCAGGTGGCCGGTCCCCCATAGGGCGCCGTCAAAATCAATAACTTGAGCAAGCTCAGTTAACGCGCGGCGACGATAGCCTTTTGTTGTCTGCGCCGCCAAACGATACAAGCGAGCAATACTGGCATCCTGTTCATTCATTTTTTATTCCTATACAACAAAAATTGAAGGTTCTTCAATTCTAAAAGCTTAATAAAGCCATAGGCTATTTTTACTATTTTTATTTTTACTGGCAAGCGCACAATGAAATAGATGTTAAAGATTATTTAAATTAAAGGCTCCCATGGATACTAACTTACAAATTAACGAGCAATTAATACCCAACGAAGGGAAATTTAATGATGCCTTTTTCCAGCAGTTTAAGTTAAGACCTCGTCATGAGCCGTTAAAACTCACCGATGATATTGAAAAAGATTACCAGTTCCCCACTTTTTATGCAGACGCCAGCTGCTCCATAGCCATCTTCCATTGCGACTATGCGGCGGCCAAAGCCATGATGCCCGACCCCAGTATGGAACCGGTTAAAATGACCAAGGGGCGTTCATTAGTGATTTTTTCCTGCTATGAATATCGCAATGTCATGAACGTGGCGCCCTATAATGAAATAGCCATGACTATCCCAGTGATGAGTGATGGTGGCATGAACTTGCCTGTGTTGACTATGTTAATGGGGGACAAACTTAAGAAATTTGGTTATTACGTTTTTCATATGCCGGTTACCTCTTTAGAAAACCGTATTCGTGGTCGCAAAATTTGGGGACTGCCTAAAGATGTAGAATCCATTAATGTGAAACATGAGAACCAAATGGCCAATGTCACGGCTTGCGTTGATGGCCAAGCGCCTTATATTGAATTGAACATTCCCATGCAGGGCGCAGCCCAGGTATTTGATGTTAAATCCAATCTGTATTCTGTGTTGCAAGGTGATCGCCTCACCAGCGCCACCGCATTTAAAGGCAGTTTTAATCTCACCAAAAACATGGGCACCCTACTTAAAAGGTCAGCCGTTGAAAACACGGCCACATTAAAAATAGGCCCGGGTGCCATGGGCGATAAATTACGAGCATTAAAAATAGAAGGCACTGCTTTTCAATTTCGCCACGCTAATTCAATGAACGCCTGTTTTGATCTGGCCCACACAAAGGCATAACCATGACACATAAAAAAAATTATCTGGTATTTGGTGCCGGTGCCATTGGCACCACAGTGGCAGCCTGGCTAAATGACAGCGATGTTAATGTGTCGATATTCGATAAAAAAGAAGTCAGCGATCACATAAACCAACATGGCTTGGATATTTATCATGGGGATGATCCCAGCAAACGCTATAAATCCCGAGTGACGGCCTATTCCAATTTAGATGAAGCCCCTACTCCAGATGTGATTGTATTGTGCATTAAAAACTACAGCCTGGCTGGGGTTAGTGAACTACTGACCAAGCAATATGGAAAAGATGTGCCCATCGTTGCCCTACAAAATGGCGTGGAAAACCAGCAGATTCTGCCAAAATATTTTAATAGACTTATTTATGGCGTGGTTTGTTTTAATGCCTGGGTAGATGGATTTGGTGTGGTGGGTTATCAGAAAAAAGGTCCCTTCGCATTGGGACATAATGGCGGCGTCACCGATACTGAATTGCATTCAGTGGTGCGCGATTTTAACCAGAGTGTTGAAACCCAGGCTTATAAAAAGCTGGCCGATGCCGCGCACTCAAAGATTGTAATTAACCTCACCAATTCCCTTACAACCTTAGTGGCGCTTCATGAAAATGATCAGTCTAAGAGCCGCGACTTTCAGAAATTGCTGACCAGTATGACCTATGAAGGCATAAAGGTAATGAAGGCTGCAGGCTATAAAGAAAGTAAGCTAGGCGGTATGCCGGGATGGTTGCTAATCACGGCTGCAGGGGTATTGCCAGGATTTATCACCCGCAAACCCTACCTTAAAAATCTTAAAAAACTGGTGGTATCAAGCATGGCCCAGGACATCATTGTTAATGGCGGTGGCAGCTCAGAGCTGGAAAGCATTAACGGCTATGTATTGGCACTGGCTAAAAAATACGGAATTAAAACCCCGGTCAACAGCGCCATCTATGAAATTTGCAAAGAGGAGTTTACTAAAACCCCTTTCAAGCCAGTGACTGTAGATTTCATCTGGCAACGAGTTAAAAGCGCTGCCTAGAATTTAAACAAGCAACCCTCTCTACAGGTTTCATTTAAGGCCTTAATTGGCCAAATGAAACCTGAAAGCCTTTGAGCTGACTTGTTTTAGTATGGATTAAGTGACCCGCTTATCCTGCAAGCTCGGCTCTTTTTTCATACCCTTAAGTATTCTCCAGCCATAAACCCACTAACACCAGACTATTGTGTTGTTTAAATTCATCAACTACGAAGGCTTGTATTGCTTTTGCATGACGGTGACATAATCAATTCAATTGATTCCCTGATACAATAAGCTCTACTGAAGAACCGATATTATTGAGTTGAACAGCATTTTTGAATGAGCTCATCGCCATTGCCATGCAATCATTTCTGCCATCTTCTAAACAGGAATAAAGGACAACTAGAATGAAGGATTTTTTAAAGAAAGGGCTTGAAACTTTTCAAAGCGGCGCCGATAAAGTTCTTGATGAAGTGACCTCGGGTTACTCTTTAGTTAAAGATAAAGTGAATGGCCTGCCCATATTTGTCTCGCTAGAAACATCCAAACAAGAACAAAAAATTCAATACGATGAAAAGCATTATTTTGTCATTCCCTACCATCTAAGTGAATATCAGTTTGCCCTGCATACCATGCGCTGTTTACCGGATGGTGTGCCCGATATCAATCAATTACCCAAACGTCGTGTATTTCACTTTGCCAATGAACATGGTGAATACATGCTGAAACATTACATGCAACAAAGTGCCATGGACATAGTCCATCAGCAAAATCAGGACAACCCAAATAACCTGGAATCCCTGGCCAATCACATTGATGCTCTGGATAAAAAACTCACTATGGGCATGTTACTGGTGGGCGGACTCACTGCCTTGGTAAACCCAATAGCTGGCATTGGTATTGCGGCGAAAGCACTTACACCCGGAGTAGGAAGTTTAGTTAACCAATTTGCACTCAAGCCTGGCGCTAAAAAACTTCAGCAGCATCAGTTGGATAAATCTTTAAAAGAAGCCCAAAGCAGCATAGAAAAGCAATTTGAGCAGGCCAGCACTCTTAAGGTTATTAACCCTATACTGCAAGAATTAAAACTTGCTCTCGCCACCAATGAAGAACAACACGACCCGCTATTAGGCCCGAACCTTGGAGACGGCAGCATTAGCGAGCTAGATCATCATCGCTGGAGAAACCTTACCGAGATTGGCATCTGTCATGTGTACAAGGAAGCCTATGAAAGCCCTAAATTGCATGAAAAAGCACAGCTGGGACCCGAGGACTTACGTTGGCTTTCAGTATTATATGAAGTTCATACACCTAAAAAGCATTAGAATATAGTTGTTGATTTTAGTAGTTAAAAAAGTAGCCTAACCCCTGAAACAAAAAACCCCGCAAGCCAGGCTTGCAGGGTTTAAGTTTAAAATAAAAACGTTTAATTAAAGTGTTTTCATATACTCAATCAGTTTCCATTTTTGATTGTCACTTAAAAGCGTGCCGTATACATGGCCCTGGTTTGAATTACCTTTCTGAATATGGCCATTTTCTCCCAGCACATTAAATTCAGATAAACCTTTTTCAGTATTAAAGCCCACATTCACCGGGTCAAACTCGCGATCCCCTACCCAAAACTGGGTGGTGCGCTTTTCAGGTTTTTGTAATAACTCCCAGAGACTGGGTACAGAACCATTATGTAAAAAGGGTGCCGTAGCCCAGATACCATTAAGTGGACGCGCCTTATAAACTAAGCCAGCATAGTCTTCATTGCTCTTGGTCTTACTCATAGAGCGAGCACGTGAGCGTGGTTTAGCCGTTTTATTTTTCCGAATATTTTCTCGCTCACTGACGTTTTGGGCTACATAATCTTCCAAAGACTTTTCAGTAGTATCTGAAGTGGCTGCAACACTGCCCTGATTTTTTCCGGATTTAAGTGGAATCAAACCTGCTTCAAGCGCTTTAATAGGATCTTTTAACACTAGACCCACCACACCATTTACAGAGATGCTAATGGCGGCAGCGGTTTTATCAAATTTGTCGCCAGCCACAATCTTAGACTTAGTCCCTTCTAGCAATAGAGTATCAGCCATATGAAAATCAGCATTCCAAGCGGTGGTTGGATCGGTACCCACATCAACAATAGGTGTCTTCACTGCCTTGTAGTTTTTACCTTCATCACTACGAGAAATCACTTCATGGCAACCAGAACACTCACTCTGGTATAGCTCAGCACCGGCAGCGGCTTTGTCGGTATTAATACTCGGCAGGTGTTGTTGTGGCCATGCAGGTGAACGTAATTCTTTCACCCAGGATTCAAGTTTACCCAAGCCTTTCATATCAACGGTAGAAGAATAGGTATTTTTAATACCGATCATGCGTTGCCACCAGGAAGCTTCTTCAATACTTAAACTACCAAAGACCCCTACCACTTCACCCATGTTACGCACCAGCGGTCCAACTACCGGCGTATTAGGTGCAGATGCATTCCACTGCACGACATCAGACTGGTGAGTACCCCATAAAAATGGATAGGAAACCGGCGCGGTAGGTGTATTGCTGTTTTTCAAGTCATGCAAAGCAAATGCTGTACCTGCATTTTGAATATTGCCAAAAGCATCAAGACGGCCATAGCTGGTAAAATCACTCGGATAGTCACTGGGCAGCTCGTTAACATTGCGACGTTCCGTGGCCCGAAGTGCCAACTGAGTTAACTGTGTATGTAAGGTATCGGCACTGTCTTCATCGTAATCTTTGGCTAATACTTTTCGAGCAAAGCGTTCAAATTTGGCTTCATCTTCATTGGTGGCATTTAGCGCGTCCACCAGCTCGCTATAAAACAAAACAAAATTTCCAAGAGTGGGCGCACCTTCTACCAGTATTTTTTTACCCTTGTAATCTATTTGATTGGTGTGACACGCGGAACAGGTTAAACCCACCCAGGCCTCATCTTGTTTTTTATCCTGGTTCAATGCAAAACCAATAGGTAATCCGGCCGGATTACGAGGAGAGGCCTTCATCGGTAAATAACGCAATGACTCCATATGCTCAACACTGCGGAAATATTGTTCACTGCCAGCCATTTCCAACCAGGTAAACCAGCTGTAGGGTAAAATTTGAGAACCTTGACTGGTGAACCAGAAGTCCATGCGCGTTTTATTGCTCCATGCCTGTTCCAACTCTATTCGTTCTGGAACCACCCCCACTTCAGGGGTTATTTTTAATTCAGCAGGAGGACTATCGTCCTGATATAAAGATCCGCAGCCCACCAACAGACCGACTAGGCCAGTGGCTGCAACCATTGAAATTCTTTTTTTCATACAAGCTTCCTTGCGAAGGTAGTGTTTCGAAGCAAAGAGGTCAGTCTTTATTATTAGATTTGCCAACCTCTTAAATGCCCTTAGTAAAAAAATGGGCAATTAGGGTGTTTGACCTTAGCGAAAAACAAACAAGCTGTAAAAGAGTAGGTAGCGTTTTTGTGAAGGAATAAGTTTAAAGAATTAAAAATGAATTTAGTAAGCGAATTAAATCATTCATTTAAACTTAAACTCTCACCACACAACTAAATACGGATATTTTGTGCCAGCCTTATGTACCGGCACAAATGATAGTGGATCGCCTTAAAGCGGGAAAAATTTAAAAGATTTAAAGTAAGGATACATCGGCGTATATAAGGTAATTCGTTATCTTATTGTTCTTCACCGTTAAAATAGTGGCAAACGCAGCGGAACATAAACTGTCATCCAGACGAGTGTAGTGCACTTCACCGTTACATATAATATCCCCACCCTGGGACCATACATTGCTTATTTCATGACACATACTTTTTATACTTGAGAAAAACCCATTGTTTGCCTCTAATACTGCAGCCTTGCCCGTAACGGCCTGCGAATTTGAGAATTTAAAATAAACTGCGTCATCCAGTTTTTCAGATAATACATTTAGATCTTTGTTATCGACAGTTTCGTATAGCGACTTTACAAATAATTGGGCATTCATGTTGAATCCTTATAAATAGTAATCTTAAGTTATATTTTTTCTTTATTAATGCACTTTGATATTTTGTGACGACTCGTACGCATTTCTTTCATGGGCCAACTCACTAAAGTACTGTACAAATTCAAATTGAAAGCCTTCAGGGTCTACAAAATAAACGTTTTTTCGATAGGCATGCTCTGCAAGACTCACGTCTATTTCATAGCCATTATTTTGCAAGCGAGATATCACCTCATCCAGATCATCTACCACAAACCCCAGGTGGGCCAAGCCAGCTGCATTGCCTTTTAATGAACGATTATTCTCATGGGCACCATCGTTAAGGGTTAAGTAATAATCGTCATTACCCACATGTAACCAGCGTCGTGCATTACCTCGCCATTGCATCTCCCCCTGCCCCCTTATCACCCAGCTAGGGAAAGCCGTCTGAATAAACTGCAATGTATCTTCAATGTTTTTTACCACTAGGTTGGCATGTTCAAAACGAACCATGGTTTTTCTCCTAATATTTACCGGGGTTAAAAATTTAATTTATAAATGGTGTTTTTTAGACAGTCTCTTTTTGCACAATAAACATGGCCATCAATACCAGTAAAACCCCTGGTATTAATATCCATTCAAATTGATCCAGCCCTAAAGAGATACTTAGAAAAATAACGAATACAGGTGTCAGAAAACCATAAGAAGCAACTCGGGTAGCACCTACTTTAACGGTGCAATATTGCATAATGAAAAAAGTAACCAGGGTAGAGAAAAATGATAAATACACTATTCCCCCATAAACACTCAGCTCTATTTGTAACCAATCAATACTTGCCAAGTCATTAAACGAAAACGCAAAGAGTACGACTCCTCCACAAAATAATACCCAGAAAGACATGATTTCCATGGGTTCATCTTGGTACAGGCGTTTAACCAGAGGATTATAAAAACCCATCAATAAACAACCTATAAAAAACAAAGCATCTCCCTGGTTTAGGCTCATGCTCAGCAATAAATTCACATCTCCTTTAAACACGATCCATAGCGCGCCAAGCGTGCCAATGGACAAACCAACCACCCTTAACCTGCCGGTGACTTCTTTGTTAATGAATAAGGCATACACAGCCGTTACCGCAGGAACACAGGTATATAACGCACCAGTATTTAAAACACTGGTATAGCGCAGGCTTTCAAACATACAAACAAAAAAGCCCACCAAGGGCACACTCAATATTAGATACCCCATAAGACGTTTTGGCTCGGGCACGCAAAACCCATTTTTCATAAATACAAAAGG
>ERZ1027231.452-NODE-452-length-11039-cov-24.648034_pt1 | contig 11039 bp, 12 predicted proteins | sample MGYA00520866_ERZ1027231 | MGnify/ENA primary metagenome ERZ1027231 (study PRJEB33311, sample SAMEA4378411) | marine metagenome | biome: Marine biome; feature: Fjord; material: Water | collected 2014-07-20T08:00:00Z/2014-07-... | depth 75 m ...
CATCTCGTTTGGTTAACAATGAATAAATATTAAAGGTGCAATATTTATTTATAACAGATTGTTATGAAATTTGAAGTTTATCCCAGAAAAGGAAGCTAAATACTGAGTTTTAAGGGGGTATTTTGTCATTGCTGTGATTTGTTTACGTTTTTGTAAGGCTGTAGATAGTTTGCCAAAGCTGCTAGGAGATCTTTCTTAGCCCAATTCCCTATGGTCTATAGTCATTAAACAATGTTGTAAATTAAACCTTAAGGAGGGATGCATGTTACGCATCATGTTGATCTGGGCGCTGGCGTTAATGGCATGTGTGACCAACGTGGCCAATGCCGAAAAAATCACCCTAGCCAATGGTGAGTGGGCGCCTTATCTGTCTAAAGGCCTTAAACATCATGGTTACATGTCTCATATTGTTACAACGGTATTCGCGGAAGAGGGCATTGAAGTGGATTACGTTTTTTTACCTTGGAAACGAGGCTTTGAAGATACTAAAGCTGGAAAATACCAGGGCACACTTATTTGGGGCTATAACAAGGAACGAGCCAAAGACTTTTTATACAGTGATCCAGTGGCTCGGTTAGGCACTTCGTTATTTCACTTAAAGTCTAAAGCCGTGGACTGGAATGAGCCCAGTGACTTAAAGAATTTTAAGATTGGCGGGGTGATAGGTTACGCCTACGGTGTGGAAGACTTGGAAACACAAGGTGTTATTAAAATTCTTAGAATATCAAAAGATGAAGCCAACTTTCGCAAATTGGCCTCGGGTCGCATCGACATAGTATTAGAGGATACCGAGGTGGGTTTTGGTCTGGTATCTCGTTTGGGGCTCACTGATAAAGTGACCGCTCATGTCAAGCCTTTGAGCCCAAGGGATTACTCGGTGATTTTCCCCAAGAAAGTGGCCAATGCTCAGCACTTGTTAGAAGCCTTTAATAAAGGCTTAAAGAAAATTAAAGCGGATGGTCGATACCAGAAAATGGTTGAGGCTTCACGCCGCGGCGAATATAAATAAGCGGATTTAGTAATTTAGAGGCGCTGGCTGCATTACCCCTTTAGCCAGCGCTTGGGGTTTTGCGGTTGCCCTTTATGGCGAATTTCAAAATACAGGGCGTCTTTATCATAGCCGCCACTGCGTCCCAGCTTGGCAATGACCTCACCAGTTTCTACCCAATCACCCACCGACTTTAACAAGGCCTGATTACGGGCGTATAGGCTCATATATCCTTGGCCGTGATCAACTATGGTTAATAAGCCAAAACCACGTAGCCAATCACTGAAGACCACCCGCCCATGGTGAATGGCTTTTATGTGACTACCGGCAGTGCCAGTATAAGTCCAACCATGCCATTTTTGTTTACCATTTTCTTGCCACTTGCCATAAAGGCGCCTAGGTTTTTTATTTAATGGGCTGGGTAGTTTTCCTTTTAATGATTTAAACGGGCGACTTTCCTGAGTGCGCTCATAACTTAAAAATACTTCTTCAACACGCCCGAGGACTTCGATGAGCTGCTGGCGATCCTGTTGTAAGCGGGCCAATTTCACATCGCTATTTTTAATCTTTTCATTCAGAGCTCGGGCAGTTTGCTGCTGTTTTTTCTGTTTGTCTTTTAACTGCTGGTGGCTTTGTTTTAACAGGCTTAATTTTTCTTGCAGGGCATCCTGTTGAATTTGTACTTCGTTGGAAAGGCTATCCAGCTGCACCAGCGTTTCTCGATACTGAGAAATTTGCTGTTGATGAGCCTGATTAAAATGTTGCAGGTATTTTAAGTTTCGAGCCAGTAAGCGTGCATCTTGCTGATTTAGCAGCATCTTAAGCTTGGGCTCCTGGCCCATCTTGTAACTGGCCAGAATGATGTTTTTAAGGGTGGATTGTTGCGTCTTTTGTTGCAGGCCCTTTTCGCGACGCTGGGCCTTGAGCTTTTTTAGTCGCGCTCGCTCCTCTTTCAAGGCGCGTCGCAATGCCTCAACTTGTTTACTGACTTTGGCAACTTCTTGGTCTGAGCTTCGCAGGCTGTGTACAAGGTCCTTGTGGTCGTCCTGTACTTCCTTAAGGTAGGCCTGAAGTTTATTTATGTCATTACGCAGCCTTTCCAAATGCTGCTCGCTTAAAGCTTTACCTTTAGTCTCAGCCTGAACAGTCGAGCTGAGCAGGCAGGCAGGCAATAATATCCACAATAAGCCAATGACAATTTTAAACTTTAAGGCCAGCACTTAAGCTTGCTCTAGCAAAATGTTGCCGGTCATTTCGCTGGGGTGGGATTCGCCCATCATGCTCAAAAGGGTAGGGGCTAGATCACAAAGAGCACCACTCTCTTTTAAACGAACTTTTTTGCCTTGTGGGCTCACGTGAAGAAGTGGCACAGGCCCAGTAGTGTGTTGGGTCATAGGGCCACCGTTAGGGTCGAGCATTTGTTCGCAGTTACCGTGGTCGGCGGTAATTAAGCATTCGCCACCCACTTTCAGCAGAGCATCGGTAACACGCTTAAGGCACTCATCTAATACCTCAACAGCTTTCACGGCCGCACTGAAGACACCGGTATGACCCACCATGTCGCCGTTGGCAAAGTTGCATACGATCAAATCGTATTTTTGATTTTCAATGGCTTCAACCAGCTTGTCGGTGACTTCCGGTGCACTCATTTCTGGTTTTAAATCATAGGTGGCCACATCAGGGCTATTAATAAGAATACGCTCTTCGCCCGGGTACAAATCTTCTTGGCCGCCACTAAAGAAAAAGGTCACGTGGGCATACTTTTCGGTTTCGGCTATGCGTAACTGGGTCTTACCTAAGTTGGATACATACTCGCCTAAATCGTTAACCATTGGGGTTGGTGGATAGGCGCAGGGCGTATTAATGCTGGCGGCATACTGAGTCATCATTACAAAGCTGGACAGTTGTGGCCGTGCCTTGCGAGTGAAGCCATCCCCGTCTTTTTCACCGAAAGTATCGCCTTCTACAAAGGCACGAGTGATTTCGCGAGCGCGGTCGGGGCGGAAATTAGCAAATATAACACTGTCGCCATCTTCCACTTTAACGGTGTCCCCCAGGGCGATGTCTTTTACAAATTCATCGTGCTCACCACGTTCGTAAGATGCCAATAAACCTTCAACGCCATTAACGGCTTTATAGGCTGATTCACCTGTTGTGTATAAGTCATAGGCCATTTGCACTCGGTCCCAACGGTTATCACGGTCCATGGCGTAATAGCGTCCGGCCAGGGTGACTAACCTCGCTTTATCACCTAAATCCAGGCTGGCCATGTGGGCTTCAATTTTTTCAATAAAAGGTTGAGCACTTTGTGGTGGTACATCGCGGCCATCGAGAATGCCGTGAACATAAATGGCTTTGGCACCGCGCTGTTTGGCCAGTGTAGCCAAGGCTTCAATGTGGTTGGTATGACTGTGTACACCGCCCGGGCTTAATAAACCCAGAATATGCACGGCTTTGTTAGCAGCAACGGCTTTATCCACAGCTTCGGTGAATGTTGGATTTTCAAAGAAATCGCCATCTTCAATGCTTTTGTTAATGCGAGTGAAATTCTGATAAACGATACGTCCAGCACCCAGATTCATGTGGCCCACTTCAGAGTTACCCATTTGGCCTTCGGGTAAACCCACGGCATTGCCTGAGGTGTTAATAAGAGTATTGGGAAATTCTTGAGTCAGTCTGTCCCAGGTCGGGGTGTTAGCGGAACTAATGGCGTTGTCAGAGGCGGCTTCGCGCTCACCAAATCCGTCCAAAATAATAAGTGCTACCGGCTTTGGCTGTTTAGACATAAGGCTCTGTAAATTGCGAACTGATAATGGACACGAATTTTACATGGTTGTGTGGCATCTTGCCATGGTCTGCCGAAAGCTGACCTGCTACCCAAACTGCCCCTTTAGAAGCGTCTTAAATCGGGTATACTGCGCCTCATATTAAGGGGTTGGCGCAGGGCAAATAGCTCTAGGACCAAGCTAAATCGTAATTTTTAAAGGTGTTGTATGGAACAGTTTATCGAATTCGTCACCAGCCATTGGATATTAGTGGGTATTTTGGTGGCCTTGTTTGGGTTGCTGGCCATGGACAGTGCTCATAAGGCAGGTCCAAAAGTGGGCACTCACGAGGCGACACGCCTTATGAATGAAAAAAATGCCTTGGTTTTGGATATCCGTGAAAAGGCCGATTTTAAAGCCGGTCACCTGGTAGATTCCATGAATATTCCCCACAGCAAATTAAATAGTTCGCTGGCAGAGTTGGAAAAGCACAAAGAGACCCCCATTATAGTGGTATGCAAGGCCGGACAGACATCATCTGCGGCAGCTAAAACCCTTAAAGACAATGGGTTTGCCGAGGTTTATCGCCTTGGAGGCGGAATCATGGAGTGGTCCGGCAACAACTTACCACTTGTTAAAAAGTAACTTACCAAGAATAAAAAGCAGAGTATTAAGTCATGACAGAACAAGCAGCGACAGCAGCATCTACAGAGAAAAAAGGCCAGTTTGGCGTACAGCGTATTTTCACTAAAGACGTATCTTTTGAAAGCCCAAACGTACCTGAAGTATTCCGCCAAGCGTGGAAACCTCAAATTAACATGGATTTAAACACCAGTAGCAAGAAGATTGCTGATGATGTGTATGAAGTGATCTTAACCCTAACGGTTACCGCTAAAAACGAAGACAAGACAGCGTTTCTAGCCGAGATCCACCAGGGCGGCATCTTCAAGATTGAAGGCTTGGAAGGTCCAGCTCTTCATCAAACCCTAGGCGCTTTCTGCCCTAACTTATTGTTCCCTTATGCTCGTGAAGCCATTGACGCGCTAGTGGTTAAAGGCAGCTTCCCTGCACTTATGTTGTCGCCAGTTAACTTCGAAGCTATTTATGCTCAGAGCTTACAGCAGGCAAAAGCCAATGCTGAGAAAGCAGAGACAGAACAAACTCATTAAGAAAAAGTAATTGAGAGCGAAAGCGCTTAATTATGAACAGCACCCGCTTTAATTAACCTTCATGGATGAGGGTTAAAAGAGGCATTAAAAAAGCCCCAATAGTTAAGTCTACTGGGGCTTTTTTCTGCCTGCTCTTTATTGAGAGGGGTCAGGAATTAACCAGCCCCTTCAAAATCCAGTTGGCGCCAGGCCTCGTACACCATAATGGCGGTGGCATTGGATAAATTTAAGCTGCGACTATCTCCAAACATGGGAATACGCACTTTTTCATCTTGCGATAAACTGTCCAGTACGAAGTCGGGAAGCCCACGGGTTTCAGGCCCCATGATAATCGCATCGCCTTTTTCAAAGGATACGTCGGTGTGTCGTCTTATACCCTTGGTAGTAATGGCGTAACAGCGCTTAGGCTCAACGGCCTCTATGAATGCTTGCCAATCCTTGTGGATGGTTAACCGCTCCACCTCATGATAATCAAGACCAGCACGCCTTAGCTTTTTTTCATCCATGTCAAAACCAAGCGGCTCAATTAAATGTAATTGAAAGCCTGTGTTGGCACACAGCCTAATAATATTGCCGGTATTGGGCGGAATTTCGGGTTCAAATAGTACGACATGCAGCATGGAAGTTGGCGTATCCCTGAATTGCTTACTAACGTTAGTTTAGGAGATTGTACCCGATTTATTGATGTGCCAGTTTAAAAATATACTCGCGTTAATCAATCAAGGGAGCTTGTAGCAGGAGGGAGTTTGCCTATCAAGTGGTCACTTAACCCGGCGTTATGGTTTAAAAAGGAAGAGGTAAAACCCGAGGGCGTGGTGGCCTTAAGCTGCTGCGAATCCGGCGTGGCCATTTGTTATGGGCTTCTCAATAGCGGTGACTACATTATTGAGAAGTGTGAATACGCGCCAATCCCTCCCAGCGAACAATTAAGCTATATGAAAGGCTGGATTACGCGCAATAAATTAAAAAATGCCGACTGCCATTTTGTACTTTCTGCCAAAGATTACGAGTTACAACTTCTGGAAGCCCCACCGGTAGAGCAGGATGAGCTACACGAGGCGGTGCGCTGGCGGCTTAAAGATCTTATTCATACGCCAGTGGAAGACGTTGCTTTAGATGTGGTGCCACTGCCAGATGATGCCTATCGCGGGCGTATGAAAATGTTGTATGCGGTGGTGGCCAATAAAGAGGCTATCGCTGGCGTCGTCAGTTTTGTTGAAAAAATTGGGCTGGCCCCCAGCGTAATAGATATTCCTGAAATGGCGCTGCGCAATATTGCTTTGTACATTCCTGAGATGGATTTTGGCACAGCCGCACTTTTAAGGATGGAAGAAAACAGTGGCGCCATGCTCATGTACAGCCACGATAGTCTTTACCTTACTCGCCAAATTGAATTTGGCTTTTCCAGTTTTGCTACTCAGCCCGGCGCTTTCACACTTGATAATGATGTAATGATTGATCGCCTTGGTCTAGATTTACAGCGCTCACTGGATTATTACGAAAGCCAGCTGGGTAAAGGGGTGGCCAATAAAATTTATATATTGCCCTTCGAAGACGACCAAGTTCATTTTTCAGATGACCTTCAGAAAACCCTGCAAACTCCAATTTTAAATTTTGACTGCCGAGAATTTGTGCCCTTTTCGGACGACGTGAGCCCCAGTATTAATGATCAGGCATTTTGTTGGCCGGTCATTGGTGCTGTATTGAGAAGGGCATCTTGATGATTCAAATTAAAAGGTACCGAAAGAGAGAGTGTGGAGGATCAAGATGCAGCAGGTAAACCTGTACCTAGATGAATTCAAGCATATTGAAGCACCTTACAGTGCCAACACATCGTTATTTTTAGCGGCCTATTCCGTGGTGCTGGGCTTGTTAATTAGCATCGTTCTATTTTTCGCCATGTGGTGGTGGCAATCAACCCTTAGTGAAAGCAGCAAGCAATTAAAAATATGGCAGGAAAATCTGGATATTGCTCAAATTGAATTTCCTGAGCCAACGGTAAATGCACACTTTAAAAAAAATATCGGATTGCTTAAAAATGAAATCAGTCGAAATAAACTAGTGCTGAAATACCTTGAATCACGCCAGCTAGAGGTAGAACAGCAATCGTTTTCAAGTTTGTTATTGGCGTTAACTTGGGTGAATGAAAAAAACTTGTGGTTAACCGATATAAAAATCACCTCCGGTGGCGCTCAGCTTTACTTGTCAGGCAAAGCCTTAAGCGCCAATAATTTGCCTAGCTATTTGAAAAAGTTGTCAGAGATAGAAGTGTTTTCACAAATGAAATTTAGGGTTTTTGAAATGAATAGAGAAGGGGAAAAATTTAACTTTGTGGTGAGTTCGCAACGCGGAGGAGAGGCAATTGAAGAAGCGTTGGAAAAACTTACAGGGCAGCATTAATGCTTTAAGTCTTCGAGAACGCAGGTTAATTGCCATTGCTACAGTGGCGGTAATTCTGACTCTGGATTTTTTGCTGGCCTGGCAACCATTGTTTACTAATATTGCCAAAAGTTATCAAGCCAACCAGGCTGCGCAAAAGCAGGTTGCTAGTATTAAAAACACAATTAATAGCTATAGAAATCGGGTTAATCTGGATGTAAATGCGCCCTATAAAACTCAGGTTAAAAACCTTAAAAAACAAATAAAGCAGCAAGATACAAAAGTAGAAAGTCTTACTTCGGCTTTAATTACTCCGCGAAATATGGGCAAGGTATTCACCGGTTTATTACAAAATACTGAAATGAACATGAATAAAATCAGTAACCTGGACGCGTTGGCCATTAGTATTAATGACAATCAAGAAGAAACTAACCTACTTTACAAACATGGCCTATCCTTAGAATTAGAAGGCCAATTTTTAAATGCGCTGAGCTACGTTCAAATTATAGAACGGCAGGATTGGCAACTCTATTGGGACGAGTTGTCGTTTAGTACCCTAAATTATCCTGAGGGCAGTTTAAAAATTGAAGTGCATACCCTTAGTACCAGTGACAGCCTTTTGGATTTATAGCGCCATATTTTATTGTTAAAGCCATTTAGCGTGACAGTGTTTTTGTAAAGGGCATAGATGTCCGATGACGATAGCCAGGGATAGGCGGCCCTCCCTTTTTATTTCATAATTTTATGTTTGTCGATTTTAACCGGGTTCTACTATGGCGAATTTTTTTTATTTGGTCGCTCTTGTGTTGTTTGTGGGGTTGCCGGCATCCAAAGTTTTAAGCTTTGACCCCATGGCGCCACCGGGGGCTAACCAGGGTATTAAAGAAACCTTTACGTCAAAGAAGTCGTCATCGCCGAGAAAATTAAAGGATTCTTACATATTGCGTCAAATCGTGATTCACGAAAAATTAAGAAGTGCAGTTATAAATGGTTATGTGGTGAATGAAGGGTCATACCTAAAGAATGCGCAGGTAGAGAAAATTGAAGAAAATAGTGTGGTGTTAAAGGTGTCGGGTAAGCGCAGGGTTCTTACATTAGAGCCACCCTTGCCAAAAATTCGTCATTAGACACCTCAAATAAGGTCATATCATGAAGTTGATTTTGATGATTGCCTTGTTGTTATTGGGTTCGTGCAGTACACAGCAAGAGTACAAGGTAGTTGATGAAGCGTTGGCAGGGATTAAGGCACAGGAGGCTGATATTAAAGTTCCTGAAAATGCCTACGATGCTTTAACGCCTGATATAAATGCAAAAGTATTAGCGCCCATACGTTTTGATGTGGTGGCAAAAAATAATACGCCCAAAGCTTTTTTTATGGGTCTTGTTGATGGCATGGGCATTAATATGCTGGTGCATCCTGATGTTAAAGGGCGCATTAGCTTACGTTTAAAAAACGTAACCCTCAAAGAAACACTACAAGCCGTGCAAGACCTGTATGGTTATCAATATCTTCTGACCGACTATGGTTATCGAATATTACCCAATACCTTACAACATAAAGTCTTTCGTCTTAATTATTTAAATGTTTCTCGTCAGGGAACATCTGGCATGTCGGTAGCGAGTGGCCATATTACCAGTAGCGACTCCTCCTCTTCGTCTTCAAACAATGACTCAAGTGATTCTAACTCCAGCTCAAATTCTAACTCCAGCTCAAGTGGTGGCACCAATACCGCCAGTAAAATAGAAACTCAGGCCAGCACGGATTTTTGGAAGCAATTACAAAGCTCCATTAAAATAATTGTGGGTAATAAGTCTGGTAGAAGTGTGATTGTGGATGCTCATGCAGGCTTGGTAATGGTTCGCGCTTTGCCTGCAGAATTAGCTGCAGTGAAGGATTTTTTAGACAAAGCCGAATTAAGTTTACAAAAGCAGGTGATTATTGAAGCTAAAATACTGGAGGTAACTTTAAGTGAGGGTTTTCAATCTGGTATTCAATGGGACACCTTTGGTTTGGGTGTAGGAGGTACATTTGCTGCCTCCAGCAATGATGTGTCGGGACAATTAACATCATCAGCTGTGCGTAACAGTGATGATTTGGAAGGTATTTTTTCATTGAATATTAACACAGGTGATTTCACCGGTGTTATTCAGTTATTACAACGCCAAGGTGAAGTGCAGGTATTATCCAGCCCAAGAATATCTACTTTAAACAATCAAAAAGCAGTCATAAAAGTGGGCACAGATGAATTTTTTGTGACAGAAGTCAGCACCAATACCACCACCAGCACCACCACTACCAATACTTCCCCAGAAGTGACGCTTACGCCGTTTTTCTCTGGAATCGCGTTGGATGTCACCCCCCAAATTAGCGAGGACGGTGGCGTAATACTACATGTTCACCCCAGTGTTACCGAAGTAGTTGAACGCAGTAAAGTCATTGAAGTGAGTGGCTCCACCTTCGACCTTCCTTTGGCGTTTAGTTCCATTCGTGAGACTGACAGTATCATTCGTGCGAAATCAGGCCAGGTGGTGGTGATAGGTGGTTTATTGCAGGATAAAAAATCGAATATCGATGCTAGCGTTCCCTGGCTATCGCGTATACCGATAATCGGTCTCTTGTTTAAACAAACTCAGCGTAGTTCAACAAAAAGTGAATTGGTTATATTGCTTCAGCCAAAAATAGTTGAGGAGGACTCTTGGGAAGGAGAGACAAAAAATATTAAAGAGAATTTTCCTCATTGGAGGCAGCAAGACTCTATTGAAGAAACAAACTAAACCCATTTGTAAATTTTATGTTTGACCTTTTTTAGTGGTTAAAGATAGGGAGTCGCGGGAGATGGCAAGTACAGCTGGCATGAGTAATATCCTTGATGAATTTCGTGCATTCTTCGGTATTCAGGATATGCCATTTTCATTGGTGCCCAATACTCAATATTACGTGGGCATTGAGGATCACAATGAGTGTTTCAATATGTTGATGTTTGCCATTGCCTCTGGGGATGGCTTTATTAAGGTCACGGGGGAAGTGGGTACTGGCAAAACTCTATTGTGTCGAAGGCTACTTAATAGCCTTGATGAAAATGAATTTTACAGCGCCTATATTCCAAACCCTAAATTAAATGCAGTTGAATTAAAAAGAGTATTGGCCCAGGAGCTGGGTGTAAAAAATTCTGCCCAAATAAAAAGTGAAAACTTGCTAGAAAGCATTAATAGTCGATTGATGAGACTGGCGCAGGAAGGCAAAAAAGTAGTGCTTATAATTGATGAAGCACAGGCCTTTCCTAAAGACAGTTTGGAAGAGCTCCGCCTGCTAAGTAACCTTGAAACCGAAACTCATAAGCTCATGCAAATTGTTTTGTTTGGTCAGCCTGAATTAGACGAAGTTTTATCCCAGCATGAATTCCGGCAGTTGCGACAACGTATTTCCTTTAGCCATTTTTTAAATCGCTTAAATAAAAGCAGCACTGGCCAATATATTCATCACCGCATGGTGGTAGCCGGGTACATAGGCGAACCAGTATTTGATCTTTCATCCATTCGATTACTTTATAGAGCAACTCAGGGAACGCCACGACTGATTAATATTGTCTGTGCTAAGGCGCTGTTAATCGCATTTAGTAAGGGTCAGCAAAAAGTAAAAAAAGCCATGGTGAAAACCGCTATTAGTGATACCGAAGGCCTATCTAAAAGATTTAGCTGGCTAATGGGTTAATAGGAAAAGTTATGAGCCTTGTTAAT
>ERZ1027231.453-NODE-453-length-11017-cov-19.512589_pt1 | contig 11017 bp, 8 predicted proteins | sample MGYA00520866_ERZ1027231 | MGnify/ENA primary metagenome ERZ1027231 (study PRJEB33311, sample SAMEA4378411) | marine metagenome | biome: Marine biome; feature: Fjord; material: Water | collected 2014-07-20T08:00:00Z/2014-07-... | depth 75 m ...
TAGATCAGAGCACAGGCCACGGCGAACATTATCGCCGTCTAATAAATAGGTATGTTTGTTTTGCTTTGACAGTAGACGCTCTACTTCACCTGCCAGTGTTGATTTACCAGAACCGCTTAATCCAGTAAACCAAAGCACGAACGGCTCCTGGCTTTTCATATTAGCTCGAGCTGTCTTATTTACTGGATGCTCATGCCAGGTTGTTTTAATGTCCATATTTGCAGTGCTCTTTTCCACTCTGACTATCTAATTTTATCATGAGGCGGATATAATAAACTGAGAATCGTTATAGATATGGCGTTGCTTTGTACCCTATCTAAGAAATTAATTGTTTAACAACAGAATTCATTATGACCCATATAATACATTCACCTGAAACATACGTAAAAGATACTCAAACTGCCAAGGGCAAGGGTGTGTACGCAGCAAAGGATTATAAAATAGGAGATATCATTGAAACCGCTCCCGTTATTGTATTGCTGGCACCCTATGCAACATTGCCACCCCGATTGAAAACCCGCGTATTTAATTGGGGCGATTTAACCCAAAGTGATACCCCGGCATCAGCGCTCGCTCTGGGATTCGGCAGCCTTTATAACCATGCAAATCCGGCTACCATCTCATTTACAGCCGACGATGATAATCAAGTTATGATTTATACAGCCGCTCAAGACATATGCAAAGACCAAGAGCTAACCATTAACTATAACGGCCCTGACGGTCACTTTTGTTCAGAGCAAGACGATTGGTTTGCAAGAAACAACGTCACCTTAGAAACACCCGACACTTAATGCATCCCTGAGCCAAATAAACAAACGGGATCAATACACATTCTTTGCCCGCCAAGCATGCCAGTAGTAATCGGCATGATTGCGATGGCCTCTGTATTTGTTTTCTTTGTAAGCAAATACAAATTGCCCATGCTGATCCAGATAAACCGCTTCGGTTACGGTTTTGCGAATCTCGCCTTTGGTTTTCGCTAATCGATAATCAATTTGTACCGCAGAATGATCTGAATGCCGTGCTGGATAAAGCCCAATGCTGGCATCAGCTTGACCTGTATATTCTGAGAAACACTGCCAAGCCATATGTGGGCCTGTAATGCTAAACGGCGATGCTCCGTAAAATTCATTTAATATATTGTTAACGGCCATCTCTATGCATTGCGCCATAAATGCACTATTTTTTGGGCAAGCCAAGGTGGCCACTTGAATCATTGATGGGTCCGTATCCTGTACCAAGAATATGCGATCTAATGATAGGTCCCAAACTTGATCAAACGACTTGCCATAAGGAATATATAGATCGCTGTATACGCCACCCAATAACTGCAAAGCGCAGTATCGAAACAAATCGGCCTTATAGGCCGTGGGCTTTACCTTGTCATACGCTTGCAAAACAATCGCGGGGAAATGCTTGGCGATTAAATTTCTGGCCGACTCATCATCAAAAAAATAAATTGAAAAGTCAGGGTTAAATTCCTGTAAAAGCTTTATATATTGAAGTGGCGGCTCTTTACTGGTCAGAATAATATTCTTAGGAATCATAATCAGACCTGCGAACTCTTACCTGACTGTAAATACTGATTAACCACCTGACCTCTTGTATCGCACAGACTGCTAATAACCTTAGCAAACAACTCAGGCGACATGTTCACCCCTGATGCCTCTGACCCATTAAAGGTGAAACATAAGTTGGCTGAATATATTGGGGCAGCAAACGCCTGCATATAAAGCGACAGTGCATCGCCCTTACCTAATGCAATGTCACGCATCACCAGCGGGCTAAATAAGCCCACCTGATTAATATGATCAATTGGGAACTGCTGATTCATAGCGGTTAAAAATGAAGTGCCTACTGATGTGTGCTGTAATTTTTCACGCTGGGCCACTATGTTTTTACACGCATCAATATAAAAATCTAAAAAGGAATTGCCTTTAGACATTAGGGTAATGGCATTATTGACTCGCCTATAGGCCACTAACTGCTTGTTTTCATCATTAGAAACATACATTTCACGGCAAAATGCAAACGAGCGATCCAAGGGCAAGGTGAACTGTTCAGGCGAAAAAACCAATACATCGGCATCAATCCAAATGGCTTTTTCATATCCGTTATTTAAAAACTGCTTTGCAATTTCTAATCGAGCTAAATCTGCAACAAGATGAATTTGATTGTTAATTCGATTTCTATACCAGCCTGGTACAAATTCAAATAATTCATCCCCAAAAAAACGATATTCATAACCTTGTTTTAACGCCCACTCTTTTACAGACACCATGCAACGTTCCATCCATTCTGGAACATCGGTCACTCGAAAAGATTGATATACAACAATAGCCACTGAAACCTCCTTTTAAATCAGGCGGCCTATTGTAACGAATAATCCATCTAATTTGATTATGATAGCTACAAACACGCAAATGATTCGTATCTGGCTTTCTAGCTTTGATGCCATTAAACTGCTCGAAATTATAAATCTCATGGAATCAGAGTGGCAAAAGTATTATTCACCTGGGAACTAGGCATGGGACTGGGGCATATTGTTCCCATTAAATCGTTAGCCAAACATTTTGTAGCAGAAGGCCACGATGTTTATATAGCCCTAAAAGATTTAAAGCATGGGCATGCTTTTTTTTCAGATATGCCTATCACGATATTGCAAGCGCCCATCAATCAATCCATTAACAACAATGCCCCCATTGCTTGTTATTCTCAGCTTTTAGCGGCAAATGGATTTGATAGTATTAGTGAATTAACCAGCCACTGCTTAGCTTGGCAATCTCTCTACAAACTTATCAACCCAGACATCATATTATTTGATCACAGCCCAACGGCTCTCATGGCTTCCCGTGGTTTAGCCGCCATCACCGTTTATATCGGCACTGGATTTACCATCCCCCCTGACCAAGTTCCATTTGCGCCCTTTCAACCAGAGCGTTTAACAGAGGCCAGCAAACACGAATTAATTGAACATGAAAAAGCGACACTTAAAACCATCAATCAGGTTTTAAGAACACTGAATAAACCAAAACTACAGCGTCTTGGACAACTTTATGGCGATGTGACACATTCAATTTTTAAGAGCTTACCTGAGTTCGATCATTTTGGTCCTCGACCTAAAGGCAATTATGTTGGTGTCACTCACTTAGAAACCGGTATGAAACAACCCATGTGGCCAAACGTTTCAGGTAAAAAAGTATTTATTTACCTTAAACCCTTTGAGTATATTGAATGCATATTGGATGCACTGGTTGATACGCAAACCTCTGTCATAATTTACAGCAATGATATAAACAGCAAGCGATTCGAACCCTATCTGAATAAAAATATTTGTTTTGAAGACGACACGCTTGATATGAATATGGTGGCAAAACAAACAGACATTGCCATCACAAATGGCAATCATGGCACCCTAATGCAGTTCATATTAAATCGTGTGCCAGTGATGATGATTCCGCTGCATTGGGAACAGCAATTGCTGGCCCTGCGAATGCAGGCTCAAGGTATCGGTGTATTATCTCGCAAGGACCAGCCCGATCACATTATTCAAAAACTAAAGAGCATACTGCTCGTGAATGGCTGCTCTGCTGCAGTAGAGCAACTGGCCACAAAGTATGAAGACTTTGATGGCCCTGAAATGCAAAAGCAATTTTGCCTTCAGCTCATGCAAGAAGCTAATGAAAAAAGGCAAAAGATAAAAGGCAAAAAATCAGTACCCCGTGGGTAACATGTCTGCAGGAGCCGATTGAGTGTTTGTTCGCCCTGGCGATTGAGAGTCTTGCCTAAACGCCGCACTGTCCACATCCTTAAGGCTTTCATCGGGTAATACATACGTTTGATTAACCAAGGGGTCGTCTTTCTCTAATAGCTCAGGGAATCGGGTTTGTGGCAAAACTTGAATCGCAAAAATTTCCTGAACAGTACCCTCAAAACGTAAAAAGGCCACTGTTTTTCCTGTCGCCAATTCCACCACCCAAACACCACACATTAACTCTTCTTCCTGCTCGGTTAAGGGTAGGCCACTAAAAGAGGCCGACTCTCGTACTTGAGACAAGCCAATAAAGGCAAAGCCATTATGAATATCCATACCCCGTGTAAAGCCTGGCATGGTGGCAACCGTTTCAATGGCACCTGTTGCTTCATCTACCTTACACAAGCTGCCCTTGCCTGATTCTAAAACCCATAACTGATTATCATGCCAGCGGGGAGAATGCGGCATAGACAAGCCAGCTGTAATCACGCGGTTATTATTAATATCCATTAACAGCCCACCATCGCGTTTATTCTCACGCCAGCCACCTTTTGAATCGGTTTCTCCCAGCATGGTCACATAACGTGGCTTGCCATCGCGCATTCCCAAGCCATTTAAGTGGCAGCGATCTTCTGGTGCAAAGCCCGAAATAAAAGGCGGTCGCCAACGAGGGGTAAAACTATGAAATAAATCCAATGTACTCAAACAAGAAAAGCGAGTATTCACAAACCATAACTCACCCTGATCATCAAAGGCCATCTCATGAATATCCACGTCACCTGTCACATGATCTTGGCGTGGTACAAACACCGCATCATGATGTATATCTGTTGATACCTTATCTGCAACCGCTGGCACATTATGGTATTCATGCACTCTATTTTTTGTGCCCACACACAAACGACCTTGCTGCAGCGCAATGCCCATGGGTTTTTCAAACACTCTAAAGTGAGTATTTAACTCCCCTCTGTCTTCTCGCAAAAAAATGAATTTACCTGCTTGATAAGTAGAAACAGCAATAGAGACACCCAGTTGCTTTAACAGATGGGGCAAGTTTTCAGTGTACACACTGGCAAAGTCAGGCTGAGCTTCAGGCATGACGTCTTTTGCCTGCTCAGTTGGCTCTGCACTGTATTGATCACTCATTTTTCCATCCTCAACTGCTTCCATTAATCTGTGCGTAAACGTCGCTCACAAAATAAAAATATTCATTAAAAACCAGTACTTTTGCATTAGTCTGAATTTTGACTTGTGGCAAGCTCGGCCCACATAATACGCGGCTTAGCGCAATCTGCCCACTTAATCGAAAAATGTGTTTATTTCACATTCGACACGGAAAGTTAATATGGAAAATAAATCTCGCTCACTGCCTAGATTTCATCAAGCCGCCTTGGCATCTGCAGTCACACTGTCTGCTATTTACCCCAACATTACGCTAGCCGCTGCTTGCCATTCTTTTGCCACCAACCCGTTTGTTGTAAATATCGCTACTGAAGATAGTCGGTGCGATGATTTTGTATCTTTAAGGGAGGCCATTCGATATGCCAATGAAATTTCAGGCAAGGATACAATTACATTTTCTGATTCGCTTAAAGGGAAAACCATTGAAGCTATTGATGGTCAAATTGTCATCAATGAAAGCATAAATATTGTTGGCCCTGATGCTGACAATTTATTAATTCTGAAAGCCAACGATACAGATTCCTTGTTTTACATCGATTCCTTTGAAGACCATACAGAGTTTGATCTAAGCAATGTGATTTTAGAAAAAGCCGGTGGTGCAGATTACTTAATCGAAATGAGTGGATATGGCAGTGATGTAAATTTAGATAATATTCATACTACCGATGCTACAAGGGCTTATGGAATCTTTAGCGGGGAAACTCAGCCAAGTGCGAGTGGTGAATTCGATTTAAACCTTACTCTTAAAAATAGCAGCATTAGTGGTTCAACATTTACGAACACGACTTTAAGCTCGGGTAGCAGTCGCAATACTGGAGAGAACCGAATATCTATTATTGACTCTAAAATAACGAATAATACTGGTAACACACTAGTAAGTTCGTCTGGGGGGGATGCAAAATCACACATTGAAATTAAGCGCAGCAACATTAGTGGCAACACAGTTTCTTATCCATTTAGCAGCTTTAGCAATTACGGCACAGCAACCATTAACATCCACGATAGCTCCATTATTGAAAATGAGGCCCGCTCCATTGCCCGTAGTTATGGCTACGATAGCGATGCCCACCTTAATATTTCTAAAAGTACCATTAGTGGAAACAAGGTCAATTCTGTTTTATTAAGTGAAAGTTATTATGAAAACGCCCACCTAAACATATCGGATAGTACGATTAGCAGTAATATTATTTCATCTAATGGCATATCCACTAGTGGCGATAGTAACAGCATCAATATTCAGAACTCTATTCTGTGCGATAACATTACCGACTATGGTGGTGACGTACCTGGCGACTACCCGTTAATTGCTGCATCCAACATCAATGCTTTAAATGTCTCCGACAGCAATATTTGTAATAATCAACTCCAAGCATTCCGCATATATGCAAACTATGGAGAAGATGTCATTGCCTCCATTAAAAACAGTGTCATAAACAACAACCACAGCACATTTTCTGGTGCCGGTGTTTATGTTTTTACCCGTGGCGGTGGCAAAGGAACAGAGCGAAATTTAAATATCAGTGACAGCTCTATATCAAATAATAAAAGCACTCAGTCTGGTGGCGGAATATCTATTAAAACCTACGATTCGTTCCCAATAGACGTCAATATTAATAACTCAACAATTTCCGGCAATCAAACGGGTACACGCACTACCGATCATGGAGCAGGTATATTGGTGGATGGGGATATCAATATGGACATATCAAATTCAACCATAACCAATAATACTAGCACTGGCTTCGGTGGTGGCGTCGCAATGGTTGAGTTTGATGAGAGTACATCTTTAAATATAAAAAATTCTATCGTAGCTGATAACACATCAGCCTACGGCAGTGGCGATCTGTACGGCAGCTTCACTATTACAAGCAGCTTAATCAAAGATATACCCGCTACTTCTGGTACAAGCATTAACGGCACTACCATGGATCAAATTGGTGATGAAGAAGGCCAAACACCCGACACAGGCAATAACTTATTAGGCGTCGATCCATTGCTTCAAGACTTAGCATTAAGTGGCGGTAGCTGGGTACATCAATTAAGTGCTGACAGCCCAGCCATTGACGTAGGTGATGCCAATACTGAAAATTTACCTGAGTTTGATCAGCGAGGCGAAGGCTTTGCTCGTATACGGACAGTTGATGGTGTTTCAGAACTGGACTTAGGTGCAGTGCAGTATTTTGCTAGCCCTGTTGCAATTAATGATGAAGTATCTGTTACACCCGGTTCTGAAAATAACCTAATAAATGTACTGAACAACGACGAACAAAACAGCGATGGCTTTGCACTAGACCCTGGCTCTGTCACTATCATGAGCTACCCAGAAAATGGTGACGCCGAAGTTCAAGAAGACGGCACCATTTCATATACTCCCACTGCTGATTTTGTTGGTACAGACTCACTCACCTATGTCATGCAAGACATCGCCGGAGGCACTTCAACCGAAGCCACGGTTACCATTACTGTTAGCGAAAACAGTGCTGACAGTGGCGGCCCATTACAGCTTTGGGTTTTATCCCTGCTGGCTGTATTCGGCCTGCGCCGAAGCAAGTCCCTCAAGACATCATCTAAATAGCTCAGCGAACAAATAGAGCCAAATAAATAGAAGCAAACAAGCCCTTAAGCCAACACTTAAGGGCTTTGTCACATTACAAAATTCGTATTCTTAAAACTCAAAAATTATCAGAATATTCAAAGGCATTAAAATGGATTTTACTCGCAAGACTTACCCTCACTTTCATCAAGCGGCTATTGCTACCGCATTGACATTATCCGTGCTTTCGCCAGCGGCTTGGTCAGAAGGATGCAACGAATACCCAGCCGTTCCTTTAACAGTTAATATCACAGGTGAAAGTGATGATTATTGTGACGATCAAATATCACTGCGCGAAGCCATTTCTTATGCCAGTTACCTTCTAACAGGTAAAAATACTGTAACGTTTGCAAGTAATCTTAAAGGAAAAATGATTGAAGCCAGTAATGGTCGTATTGATGTACGTAAAAGCATTAGTATTGCAGGGATTGATGGTGCCGAACTAATTACACTAAAGGCAAACAACGAGGCGCCTTTATTCTATATTGAATCATCCGCGGACAGAATTGATTTTGATTTAAGCCATGTAATTTTAGAAAAACAGGCCGGATCGAATCATATAATTGAAATGGACGGTTATGGTGGTGATGTGAATTTAGATAATATTCATACTACTGATGCGACAAGAGCTTATGGAATTTTTACAAGTCAGAGCAAAATAAGTGAAAGTGAAAATAACGACCTTAATTTAACACTTAAAAACAGTTCGATAACTGGGTCCACTTTCGACCATAGTGTTTTAGAATCCCTCTCATTTTTGAATGACGACAGCGGATCAGATTCTAATAGTAATCAAACAATTAAAGTACTTAACTCAACTATTTCTTCATCGTCTGGCAGGGCATTAGCTGCAACAGCATCTGGAGGTAAAGGCAGTACAAGTAATAGTAGTGCCAGTATTATATTTGAATCATCTATTGTCGAGAATGAAAGCGATTTCAATTACTTGTTAGTTAGTGAAAGTGCTTTAGGTAACGCAGTAATCAAGATTCAGGATTCAAAAATCACAGATAATAGCTCTCATTTCTTGGCTGTCGCTTATAGTTATAATGAAAGCGATATTCAAATCAAAAAAACCACAGTCACTGGTAATCAAGTTACCTCCTTATTTAATAGCAATGCAAGTAATCCTGAAGGCAGCGCTAATTCAATCATTAATATTGAAGAAAGTACCATTAGTGCTAATACTATTTCTTATCATGGCCTACGCACATCAGGCGATAACAACAGCATCAATATCCAAGATTCTATCCTGTGCGATAACATTACCGACTATGGTGGTGATGTTCCTGGCGACTACTCGTTAATTTCTGCATACAACGCCAATGCTTTAGATATATCAAACACCAACATCTGCAATAACCAACTTCAAGCAATCCGTTTATATGCTAGTTATCGAACAGATGCCACTGCAGTCATTAATAACAGCGCCATAAACAACAATCATAGTACGGCGTCTGGTGCTGGTATTTATGCCTCTGACGGAGGAAAAGGAACAAAGCTAGACCTAGAGATAACTGATAGCTCTATATCAAATAATAAAAGCAGTCAGTCTGGTGGCGGTATCTCTATTAAAACCTACGATTCGTTCGCAATAGGCGTCAATATTAACAACTCAACAATTTCCGGCAATCAAACGGGTACACGTACTACCGATTATGGAGCAGGTATATTGGTGGATGGGGAGATAAATATGGACATATCAAATTCAACCATAACCAATAATACTAGCACTGGCTTCGGTGGTGGCGTCGCAATGGTTGAGTTTGATGAGAGTACATCTTTAAATATAAAAAATTCTATCGTAGCTGATAACACATCAGCCTACGGCAGTGGCGATCTGTACGGCAGCTTCACTATTACAAGCAGCTTAATCAAAGATATACCCGCTACTTCTGGTACAAGCATTAACGGCACAACCATGGATCAAATTGGTGATGAAGAAGGCCAAACACCCGACACAGGCAATAACATCTTAGGCCAAGATCCTTTATTACAAGACCTATCATTAAGTGGCGGCACATGGGTACATCAATTAAGTGCTGGCAGCCCTGCCATTGCTGCGGGTAATGCCCTTGCAGGAAACTTACCAGAATTCGATCAACGCGGTGAAGGTTTTGCACGTATACGAACTGGCAATGGCATTGCAGAACTGGACCTAGGGGCAGTGCAGTATTTTGCTAATCCCGTTGCAGTTAACGATGAAGTATCTGTTACAACCGCTTCTGAAAATAATTTAATAAATGTGCTAAACAATGATGCACAAAATAGCGATGGCCTAGCATTGGATGCTGGCTCTATTACCATCATGACGCACCCAGAAAATGGAACTGCCGAAGCCCAGCAAGATGGTACTATTTTATACACGCCCAATGCTGGTTTTGTAGGTGAAGATACCTTGATATATATGCTGCAAGATATCGCTGGTAATAATTCAACCGAAGCTACCGTTACCATTACTGTTAGCGAAAACAGTGCTGACAGCGGTGGCCCATTACAGCTTTGGATTTTATCCCTGCTTGCTGCCTTTGGCTTACGCAGAAAATTTAATTAATCTTATCTCACCTAGCTGCCAGCCCACTTAATATGAAGCATTCAAATATTAACTGGGCTGTATTTTTAGTTTTTCTTAATTGATGTATCACAATGAAAGTTGCAGTCATTACCGCCTACCATGAATTAACACCTGAACTTGAGCAGTGCATGCGCAGTGTTAGAGATCAGGACTATCAAAACATAATTCATATTATGGTGGGCGATGGCTGTAATCTGGCATTTACCCCTGTTCACCCTGTTTATAATATTGTACTGCCTAAAAATATTAATGATTACGGCGACTCACCACGTGCAATGGGCGTGCTTTATGCGAAATCTATTGGGGCGGATGCCATTGTCTTTTTAGACTCTGACAACTGGCTTGCGCCAAATCATATAAAAAGAATGGTACAAACAGCGACGCTAAATGGCAGTCATGTAGTAGCCTGTAAACGACAGATTTGTGATTTAGATGGAGCCGTTATGGGCATTTGCCCTGACAGCAATGGCATAATGTTTTGTGATACCAATTGCCTATTGGTCACTAAAGCGCTTTTTGAACCGCTCTCTTTTGGATGGCTGATTCCTGATCATTTACATATGATAGGTGATCGTATTATTTGGGATCGGCTGATTCATTCAACAGAGAAGGTATCCATTTTAAATGAAGCCGGTGCCTACTATCGCTCAGCCTTTCCGGGCCACTATAGAATGTTCAACCGACCACTGCCGAGCAATATCAAGACTGGTAATGAAATATTGGAGCAGAAAGATCATATTGAAAACTTGGCCAATCGATCTTTTATTAGAATGAAAGCTATTTTAAAACCGAGCGATTTAGCTCAATAACGTTAACGACGCTTACCACTAGAACTGCTAATTATCACTTATATCTTAGTAAATACAAGATGCATTGTCAGCGGTGGATTACTGTCTATCGTTTCTAGATCCGC
>ERZ1027231.454-NODE-454-length-10995-cov-18.294333_pt1 | contig 10995 bp, 7 predicted proteins | sample MGYA00520866_ERZ1027231 | MGnify/ENA primary metagenome ERZ1027231 (study PRJEB33311, sample SAMEA4378411) | marine metagenome | biome: Marine biome; feature: Fjord; material: Water | collected 2014-07-20T08:00:00Z/2014-07-... | depth 75 m ...
GGGATGTACCAATAGGAAAACTAGGGGGCCCAGTGACGGCCTGAATTTTGTAGGGGTGGCCGGTTTTTATGTATTGCTTGTAAATGTCGCTGTGGCAATTACGGCAAAGTTTTGAGCCCACATAGTTTTTATGCTGGGGCAATTCTTGGGCAATTGAACTTTTGCTTAAACTGAGAACGACAATAGCTAATAGGGAAAAGAAAGTTAAGGAAAAACGAATAAAATGAATAAGAGCACCCATTTCAACGACCCTCTTTAAATCGGCTGTGCTGTTGATTGTTCAATAAAAGTATAGTGTTAAATAGGCTGACTAGGGCTTCAGTTTTTGCTGAACCCTCCTAATCTTGACCGAAGTCACTGAAGGCCTGGAGAATGTGGTTTCTTGAGTACATTATGTTTTATTAAAGGAATTGCTTATGGTTAAGCGATCTTAAGCAAGATCATGTGGGGTTATGGGCTATGGTCTTAAGTAGGGCAGCAAGATAGGCAATTTTAATGAAGGACATTTTAGGGCCCATGCGGCTACCATTTTTAGTGCTTACCCCAGCCTGTGTTTTTTTGAGCATTGCTTGTGCGGTTTATTTAAAAGGGTTTGAAAATGTCAGTGTATGGCATTCAATTTTAATTTTGTTGGGAGCCGTTTTTGCTCACATGAGTGTGAATGGTTTAAACGAATATTTTGACTTTAAAAGTGGTTTGGATTTTAAAACAACCCCTACGCCATTTAGTGGCGGCAGTGGCACATTGCCGAATCGTCCAGGCTTGGCCAGTGCAACTTTAATCATTAGCCTAGTACTGGCACTGCTGAGTGGCGGCCTTGGTTTGTATTTTTTAAAACAAGTGGGTTGGGCATTATTGCCGGTGGGGTTAATAGGTTTATTGTTAGTTTTGTTTTATACGCCTTTTGTAACCCGCCATGCAGTCTTGTCATTAATTGCACCAGGCTTGGGGTTTGGCCCTATTATGATTACCGCCAGTTGCTTCATTCTCACAGGTGAATATGCGTGGCCGGTTTTTTTCATATCTTTAGTGCCATTTTTTTTCGTGAATAACTTATTATTGTTAAATCAGTTTCCTGATATAAAAGCAGACAAAGCGGTGGGGCGAAAAAATTTACCAATATTATTGGGGACTCATAAAGCAGCCATTGTGTACGGCTTATTTTTTGGACTGGGTTTTCTATCGTTACTGCTAGGGGTACTATATTTTAATGTGCCCAATATGGCCTTGCTGGGGGGAATTACTTTGCCTGTGGCTGCTTATGGTTTTGTGGGCGTTTTAAAACATCATAAAGACAACCATAAACTATTGCCCTTTATGGCCTTGAATGTGGCCATGAATATTTTCACCCCTGTGTTGATAGGGGTGGGTTTACTGATGGCTTAGGGATTAGCTAAGCCATTTTTTAAAATTATTTTGCGTTTTTCTTGGCCAGTTTTTGTGCTTCTTTTTTTCGCTCCGCTTCAAACTTTTCCAAACGTTTATCCCAGGTTTTAAAACGCTTGCGGCAATAAGCATCAAACTCGTCATATTCCTGGAAATACATTTCACAACCTTCGTTTATAGGCACATCATACTCACAGCCACCGCTGCTGTGTTCACGGCAAATCATGGGGCGAGTCTCGTAAATTCCACAATAGTTATTGGACAATAAGTGTGTGCAGCGAGTCATGCTTAACAGGTACCAGCCATTGTCATCTTTAAACAGATGAATGCCCTTGTGGGCGATCTGCCACAGTAATACATCAAATTCGTGCATGGTGGTGGGAGTATCAATTTGCTGGGTAATATACGAGCAGCACTGAGCACTGCAAAAATCACACTTGGTTTCATCGGTGAGATTTTCTATATCAATCCGTTGCGGTGTGTATTGTTCGGCGTTGCCGTAATCCACTGATGACATGTTGCTACCCGGGTACTGTACAAAGAAGGCTATTTTAAAGGGAGCGTATTTTAATGCGCCCGCGGCCAGATGGCGAGCCCTGTGGATAAAAAATGCCCACACCGCGCCGTATTTTACTTATAGGTGTTTGAAGCGGTCATTAATTGTCCGTTTGCAGGGCCTAACAGTGAATAATGGCCTAGGAGTATGGATTAAGCCCCGCAACTTTAAACTGTCATAAAAGTTTCACAAATGGCGCCCCAGCCCATAAATAATGCTAATTGCCCATAAACAAAGGGCTGGGGAATATTTTTTTGTCATGTGTTTGCCACTAATTTGAAATACCCCTGAAACAATCCTGCAATCAATTTGTCACGTAACAAACTTGTCATAAAGCTTTCGTATCTTGCTTGTAACCAAAAATTAACAGCAAGACACTTTCAAAGAATTTAAACAATTCAATGGGTTGTCTTAATAGATTTTAATATTAAGGGGAAATCATGAAACCTAGTTTATTGGCAGCCACCATTGCCGCGTTAAGTTTTTCAACCGTACAGGCAGGGGAAGCGGTGTTTTACATCACCGAAGATGGCCAAGCACTTAAAGACATTTCGGTAAAAGTAGATGGAAAAAAAAAGCTAGTGGGTAAAAACGGTTTTGTAAGCTTTGACTTAAAGGGTGGTAACCACCAAGTAGAGTTAAGCCAATACGGTGAATTGGCAGGTGAATTTGATTTTGATGCCAGTGCTGAACAAAGCGCAGAAGTGAAAGTGGAAATGATAGCAGGTGAAGCCATGGCCGACGTGGCACTGTATGTGCCCGGAAAAGAAACAAATGAAGCCAATGCCTTGGGTAAAATTTCAGGCTATGTGGAATCCGATGAAACCGGTGGCGGCGTTGAAGCAGCCATTATTTCGGTGGAAGGTACAAATTACACGACCACCACAGATAACCAGGGTTTCTATGAACTGGAAATGCCTCGCGGTGAATACGCATTAAAAATTGCCCACCCAAATTATGGCAATCGTGAAGTAAAGAGTTTACGAGTGATTTCACAAGTGGCCACCAATGTGAATCTAAATTTAAGCATGTCTGGTGATGGGGTAATAGAAGAAGTAGTAGCAGTGGGTTCGTATATTCCTTCTACCGCTACTGCTCAGCAACGTGATGCAAGTGGTGTCTTGGATGCGATTGGCGCAGAACAATTTTCGCGCTTTGGGGATTCCAATGCCGCCTCTGCTTTAAAACGCGTTTCAGGTGTCACAATAGCTGGTGGGAAATATGCTGTGGTACGGGGTCTGAACGAACGTTATACCTCTGTATTATTTAATGGAGCTTCTCTACCAAGCCCAGATCCTACTCGCCGCGTAGTACCCTTAGATTTATTTCCATCAGGGGTTATTTCATCTATTAATGTTGAAAAAACAGCTAATCCACATCGCCCAGCAGATTCGGCTGGAGCCACCATTGATATTAATTCCCGTGAAGCGCCTGATTCGTTCGAAGGGAAACTTTCAGTTAGTACAGCCTATTTATCAGGCACGACAGGAGAAGATGCAAGAGTACAAAAAACCTCAGGATTAGAAGTATTGGGTTTTGGCTCCAGCGATAGAGACTTAACTAGTGCTGCAGAAGCTTACGCTAACACTCGAGGGGCAAGCCCAGTGACAGGCTCTGAAGGAGCCGATCTACTTAACTTAGATCAATGGCAAACAGAAAATATTACTATCAAACCTGATCTAAGCATTGAGAGCAGTATTGGGGATTTACTTGGAGAATTCGGTTTTGGTGATTTGTCTTATAAGGTAACTGGTCGTTATTCAAATAAATGGAAACAAACTGAAACAGATCGCGCCAGTTATAGCCCTGTGGGAAATGGGCAAATAGAAGAGGCGGATGAGTATATCGAGACTCGTACGGTGAATGATATTGACCTAAGCGGTGCATTAGCGTTGTCTTTATTAAGTGACAACTATAGCGTAATTTCTAACACTATGTTGTTGCGTCAAACCCAAATTGATTCCTCAGAAGAAGTAGGTGTGCGAGGTGAGTATCGAAACTTTACTATTAATCGAAACTACACTTGGCAAGAGCGTGAATTCTTCATGCAACAGTTTACCGGTGACCTTGTATTACCAGAAACACTGGATGCAAATATTACTTGGGGGGCAACTATTGCAAAAGCGAAGCTAGATGCTCCGGACAGCCGTTCTTATACGCTTAATAGCAGTAATGAAATTGCTCTTGATAACAGTTTTAATCCTTTGGCTCAGGATGAAACATCAATAACTGCTATTGATATGAGTACTAGTCCACAGCGTGACTTTACTAAATTAGTAGATGATGCGACGGATTTTCAAATTAATGGCGACATTCAGTTGATCGAAACTAACGATTATCAAATCCGTTTGAATGCGGGGCTATCATTATTAACTAGAGATAGAAAAGTAGATTCTTCCACATACATATATTCCCTTGCAGATGATGTGAATACTATTCCCGATGAATATCAGGATCAACAGGATATAGCTGATGTAATAAATGAAGACTCAGTGACAAATGGTGATTTTTATATTGAGCCTCTTAACGATTATAAGGCATCTTATACAGGAGAGTGGGATAATAACTCTTTTTACATCGCACCATCTTTTGAGTGGTATGACCTTTTAAAAATAGAAGCAGGTGTTCGCTTAGAAGATAGCTCCATGGTTGTACAAACTTCAACTGACCCTATCACAAATACTCGTATCGAAGCTAAAGTTGAAGATGATGATATTTACCCTAGTTTTAACCTTTCGGTTACACCTAGTGAAGAAATCCAAATTCGATTAGCGTATTACGAGTCAATTAATAGACCTGATTTTCGTGAAGTGGCACCTACTCAATTTACCGATACGGTAAGTGGGGATACCTATAAGGGTAATGAAAATTTAACGGAAGCCACAATTGATAATGTGGACCTTCGCTTTGAGTTTTACTTTTCGGATAGTGAAAGTATTACATTAGCTTTATTCAGAAAGGACTTTGTAGGAGCAATTGAGCGAACCGCTGATACGGTGGCGGGAAGTAGTAATAATGTGATTTATTCATTTGATAATAATGGCGATTCTTTTGCTGAAGGGATTGAATTGACGGCAAGTAAGGATTTTGAACTTACAAATTATAGCATGCGTCTATCTGGCAATATTTCGTCTTTTGATACTGAAATAGAAATTTTTAGTGACTCGGGTAATTTAATTAAAAAACGTCAGCTTCAGGGGCAGCCTGAGTTGCTAGCAAATATTCAAGCCTCATTTGATCACTATCAATCTGGACGTGAATATACCTTCGTTTTAAATCATACAGGGGAAAGTTTACATGCCGTATCTGCCGATCCTTTATTAGGGGATGAAATGAAATTGGCTAGAACTGTAATTGATTTTAACTTTAAGCAACCAATTATTATTGATGAGCTGGATTTTAAAGCCTCGATAAAAAACTTGTTAGATTCTAAAATTGAACAACAACAAAATGGAAAAATGACCAAACAATATAAGCCAGGAATTGAATTTAAAGTGGGAGTTGATTACGTATTTTAATCTAACTGTAATAAAGTGTGTTTAATCTAAAAACCGTAAATTAATAAATATTTTTTATTTAAAAAGAGAGAAACGAAATGGAAAAATTCTTAGTTAAAAGTCTAGCAGTAGCAGTGATGGCAGCTGGGCTAGCAGCTTGTGGCAGTAGCAGTAGTGATAGTGACTCCGGTGGTGACGGTCGTACCGGTGATGTTAACGGCAACATCAGTGCTAACCCTAATTTTGCATTTGAACAAACTACTTTCGTAGGTGCCGTTGATCCAGCAGCCGCTACAGCATGGTGGGGTTTTGCCCTTGATGGCAGTATTCCAACTACGGCTGCAGCCATTGAAGTAACCACTGCTACCGGATCAAGCTTTGATTCCAATGTAACCTTTACACCTAGCATGGCTGGCATTACACCAGCAGCCGATTGTCCAGCGGGCGCGGGCACTTATCAAATTGTGAACGCCGATGCCGATGTGACATTGGATGGAAAGGTATTTGAAAAATGTATTCTTACTGGCTCTGTATTAGAAGATCTTACACTTAGCAATGATGTTGTTTGGAGTCTAGACGGTCGTGTAAACGTAGGTGATGGTAACCGTTCCCTTTCCTCAACTGATAATACAGTTCGTGATGTCAGCTTGACTGTTGAAGCCGGAACTATCTTTCAAAACGTATCTAAGTCTTCGTTAGTGGTAACCCGTGGCGCCAAGATAAATGCAGTCGGTACAGAAACGCAGCCTATCGTAATGGCCGGTGAAGCCACTGCTACTTACAATGGTGTAGGTGAGTGGGGCGGTTTGGTTTTGCAAGGTTTTGGTTACGATAATAAGTGTGGCGACCCAAATGTAGAAACCATTTGTAATATTGATGGTGAGGGGGCTTCAGGTACGTTTGGTGGTTTTGACAATGCAGATAATTCAGGCTCTTTACAGTATGTGATTGTAGCAGAAGCAGGTGATGAATTAAGCGGCGGTGATGAGCTTAACGGCATTGGTTTTATGGGGGTCGGTTATGGAACCACTCTTGATTATATCCAAGTACATAATAACGTAGATGACGGTATTGAACTATGGGGTGGCGCAGCTGATCTTAAACACTTAGTACTGACTTCTATCAAAGACGATTCTATTGACTGGGATGAAGGTTATGTAGGTAACATCCAATATGCTTTAGTGGTACAAACTCAGAACCAGGCCTCTGGTGCTGGTAAATACCACGCCTTTGAATTGGACACTAAAGGGGATGCAGCAGAAAGTGCTTACCAGGAATCCAACCCTACGGTAGCTAACGTGACCGCCATTGCTTCGTTAGATGCAGGTGAAGCTGAAACCCTAGGTGACGGCATTCACTTAAAAGATGGATCAGAAGGACAATTCTTTAATATTCTACTTTTGGGTGATTACCGTAATTGTGTTTACGTTAAGGATAATACATCAATGACTTCATACGCTGCGACGCAAGATGCATTTACAAATGTTTATGGATTATGTAATGCAGATGTAGAAGTGAATGACTCTGGATTTAATGTGGAAATTGAAACTGCAACAACAGTGTTGAATGACAACCTTGCTTATAACGTTGCTGTTACTGCAAATATTGAATCATTAGAAGTAGATGGAACGGCTCCTTAATTGGCTTCTCTAAATTAAGGTTATGATTAAAAACGGCACCCTAGGGTGCCGTTTTTTTAAATACTAATAACTAATTCAAGATAGGGATGTTATGAATAAACTAATTTTAAGGCTCTTTATCCCAATGAGCTTAATGGTAACAGGGTTCGTGCAAGCGGGTAGTTTTATCGAGCAATGGAAATGGCCTATTAATAATGTACTTGTTTGTTTTGATAATGGAAGTAACGAGTATATTATTGAGCGTGAATGGGCAAAAGATCGGGCTGAGAAAACATTTAATAGTTTTACAAATGTAAAGTTTTATGGATGGGAGTTATGTTCTAATTTAGACTCAGGAAATATCCCAGTTTTGAAATTTAAATTTACAAATCATAATAATCGAACAGATAAAAGTCGTGAATATGAAGGGATATTTATACCCTCTTTAGGGTTGGTCGAAATAGTTACTGATAAGATCAGAGAGTCAATATATGAAGACAATATAAAAGAAACAATTGTTCATGAACTAGCTCATTCAATTGGGATTGGCCATGAACATACAAGAAGCGATAGTATTAGTTTATCTATTCTTGAAACGGATACTACAGGGATCTACCCCTGTCATTCATATGGAGCTCGTAACCCTTTACTTAACGATTGGGGAATAGAAATTAATGGGGCTAATACTTTAGGTAGTGCTTGGGATTTCTTTTCAATCTCAAATTATTGTCGGTTATCTAAAGTCAATGGGGATATGTTAAGTGCTGGAGATGTCAATGTTATAAATCAGAAATATCCTTCATCCGAAAATTTTAGTCTTACTCTAGATTTTAACCACGGAAATGTATTATCAAGAGCATGGCATATTAAATCAAATACGAAGCTATCTGTTAAAGGGGATCAAACCTACCAAACACCTGTTTTAACATTTACAGAAAAACAGCGAACAGGTTCTCCGGATGTTCATCATGTAGAATTTTCAATGCAACCAAAAGATGTAAGTAAATTGAATCTATCCTTCTTTTGGAGAAGAAATACTAACATATCTCCTACTGGTGATAGCGTCGATGGAGTGTATGTCTCTTTTGTGGAAGGTGGGGAATTTAATAAAGTATTTAGTTTTAATGATGAAAATGGGTTAAATAATTATAGCGCTGTTTCCATTGATTTGGCAGAAGAAGCATTATCTCGGGGCTATGACCTTAATGAATACATGACTATTAGGTTTCAATATGAAACAACTGGTTATTCATTTTATGATGATGTTTTTCATATTGGTAGCATGGTTATACATGGAAATGGTCGGTATGGATATTTACCAAAGAACTCCGACTTTGGGGATGATAATCGAATTTATCATGGTGTGAGATTATACAATGGTTTTGGTGAGGCGGTGAAATTGCATGGGACTAGCAGTAATGGCAACGCTTATTGCAAAACTCTTGGCTTTGGAAGTGCGGGCTATGTTGATACTGGTGCTTGTGGTGAAGATGAAGAGGATTATTTATCTTATACTGAAGATAAAGGCTGGTATAGAAAGAGCACTGGTAGTGTAGATAAATGTTATCCATTAATTTCAAATTTAATTTGTGAGTTTTGAGGAATACGAGTTGCATTGAGCCAAATGAGTAAATTTCATTTGGCTCATAGAAGTAAGATTGATGATAATTACACAGCAAGTTCAGTGATTAATTACACCGCCCCTCCCCGCGAAATCCTAATAAACTCTTTAGGTCCTACTTTAAATTGATGCTTAAAAAACCGTCTAAAGCTAGCTTGGGTTTGAAAGCCCAAGGCGATGGCGGTGTCTTCTAAACTGAGTTGCCTCTGAAACAAACAAACTTTGGCTAACTCTGTTCTCACCCTTTGGCTTATTTGAGAAAACGAGCTGCCTTCAGCACTTAATCGTTTCTGCAACCCTCGGTTGGATATGCTTAAGGATTCGGATAAATATTCACTGTTAAAAGCATTGGGTGCCTGAGTTATTAAGATAGTGCTGGCCCGATAACGAAAGCTTTGTAAGCGCTTCATGTCTTGCCAAGATTCTTGGGCCTTACTTAGATAGACCTCATGTAGGCTTTGATTCCAGCTGGGTAATTCCCTGTCTAAAATCGCTTCGTTAAATTCAATCATTGAAATTGGGGCATTATAAATAATAGGGCAGCGAAATAATGCTTCCAGTTGTTGAGCATACTGGGGTTTGGGGCAGTTTAAATGCACCCGCAACGGGTTCATTCGCTCGTCTATTAATGATCTTAATGAATTTAAGCAATAAGAAAAAAATGTCTCATTGCAAAAGCGAATTTCATCTTCATTGCTCTCGCCCTGATAAGGAAAGCAAATAGAGATACTCACCGTTTGCTTATTGCGGTGCATAATTGGGAATAATTTTAAGTTAAGAGTGTGGTATTGCTTTACCAATAAATCAAAACACTGGCCCACATCTCTTGCGGTGGTGAGTAACCTAGAAAAATCGCAACCATTTATGGGAGACATATGCTGTCCAAACACCAAGCCAATATTAGAGTTTGGATCTTGTTGATAGGCGCTAGTGATTAACTGGCCGTAATATTTAACGGATGTCACAGCGGAGTCTTCAGTGTCTTTATTGGACTTGCCTGGTGTGTGCTGAATGTTAGGATCTTTATCCATCACTTCCAGCAACAATCTAAAATAGATATCGCTAAACATAAGAATGCGTCCATCCCAGCCCAAAGAAGAAAAAATATGGGCTTTATTTGTGGCTTTAAGTGGGACTGCTGTTTTAATAGTTTTATAAAATAAAACGTATAGTTAGGTTTATTATTTTTATTATTAAGTGTTTTAACTAATTACACGACTTCTTGTAACGTGTTTTTAACAGCTAGTAACTAGCTTGTCGCAATACTACTGAACCCTAGATTAAATCCTAGGACGAATTAAGACTTTCGATTCAATTGCGAACTAATGCGAATAAACGTTCGTAATTCAAACGCTCAAAATACCAAGGCTTATCCTAGTATCTAGTTTCACTCAGCAAAATAATTAAAGAGGGAACTATGAAACAAAAACAATCCTTATTTCGCCTTATGAAAATAGCCATTAGCGGCTCGGTATTTTCACTGCTGGTCGCTTGTGGTGGTAATGACTATGTTGAATCGGCCGACCGTAACGATGTAATCACAGTGGGAGATTCCATTTTTGATTTATCTGGTGATCTTCAGCGTTTTCTAGAGGATGAAGCGGGACTGACGTTCCGAAACTATACCCAGTCAGGTGCGGAAATAGCGGGCGGGATCATCGCGACGTCTATTACTCAGCAGTATAGCGACGCTAAATCTACTGACGCGAATATTAATACAATCGTAATGGACGGAGGCGGTAATGACATTTTAATTCCCGCTATTTTACTGGACCCTTATGGTTGCCGCACCCATTGGTGGCGTTGGAGTATTTCAAGGAGCTGTCGAAACCTGGTGGATGATACCTATGTAGACACGGTTAATTTAATTAATGCCATGGATAACGATGGCGTTGAAAATGTTATTTTCCTTGGATATTACGAATTACCCCGTGGTAATGCTAACTTGGAGGGGGCGCTGGCCTATGGTGACCAAAGACTGGCAGAAGCTTGCAACAATAGCACCGCCAACTGCACCTTTGTAGATCCTCGGGGTTACATTCCTGCCGAGCATGTTAAGGCAGACAATATTCACCCCACCGAAGAAGGTTCGCGCACATTGGCCGATTTGGTGTGGCCACACTTGCAAAGCGCTTTGTAAAGGAACGGCTTAATTTAATATGGCTGGAGTATTCTAGCCATATTTTACTTCTTAATAAAAACTCAATATGAATGCCCTATTATTGTGGGCCACTGTTTTATGGTGAAGGGACTATGGGCATAAAAAAAATAAAAAATCATAAATCTCTATTGGTAATGTCAGTATTAATTTCAAGT
>ERZ1027231.455-NODE-455-length-10932-cov-20.929852_pt1 | contig 10932 bp, 9 predicted proteins | sample MGYA00520866_ERZ1027231 | MGnify/ENA primary metagenome ERZ1027231 (study PRJEB33311, sample SAMEA4378411) | marine metagenome | biome: Marine biome; feature: Fjord; material: Water | collected 2014-07-20T08:00:00Z/2014-07-... | depth 75 m ...
TTTCATCGGTTCAAATGTCACTAGATAAGCCAAGACTAAGGTCTTCTTTCGTATCATTGAAGAAGGCGTCCATGCCTTCAGTTTGAGTTAAATATCGGTTGCTTCCGAAAGCTCAAGCGCATCATCTACTTCAACGCCAAGATAACGAACCGTACTCTCTAGTTTCGTATGCCCAAGTAATATTTGAACTGCTCTCAAATTTTTTGTTTTCTTATAGATTAAAGATGCTTTAGTTCGTCTCATGGTATGAGTGCCATATAATGTGAGATCTAAACCTATACTTGAAATCCATTTTTTAACGATCCTTGCATATTGACGAGTAGTTAAATGAAAATCTTTTTTTACTCTACTGCCAAACAAATAATCACCAGACCTAAGCGATTTTTGTGCTATCCATTCTTGCAGTGACTTTCTAGTTTTAGGGGTTAATTCAAATTGAACCGAACTACCTGTTTTCTGTTGAATAAGCATGGCTCTGGACTGAATAGTAGCTCCATGAGCAATATCCAAAACTTTTAGTTTAATAAAATCACAGGCGCGTAATTTACAGTCTAAAGCCAAATTAAACATAGTTAATTCTCGCAGGTTATTTGCCAGCTCTAACCGTATCCTAATTGACCATATTTCTTCGAGTTTAAGGGGAAGTTTTTGACCAACTAGTTTGCCTTTATTCCAGCAGGCTTTTCGTGAAGTTGATTTGCTGTTATTCATGATAGTACTCCTTTTTAAAGAGACTATAAGTATGGTTTGATACACTAAAATTTATTTATAGCAGACATTATGCGTATGTAAGAGAAGAATGCTTCTCTTAGCCATAAGCGGTCATTAAGTTTTTGTGAACCCATGATAATGTTTTGGGTAATATTATCGAGATTTTATGCTCGCTTGTCAGACAGCTTTAAGCAACATAGCTGCCGTTGGGAGTGCAGCTCTATACCGCACGTTAGGTAATGTTTGAATTATCTATTTATAAATCTATTAAGCGGTGAAAGGCAAGTAGAGTCAGAACTTCCTCTTTTGTTTTAACATTAAGTTTGTATTTTAACTGGTTCAAGTGAAACCGAACTGTGCGTTCTGTTATTTTCATTTTTTTTGCTACATTAATAGCTGTTAAACCGGCACTAAGCCATTGCGCACATTCTAACTCTCTTGCTGTTATTCTTGATAGGACGTCAATTGAGTTTGAGGTTTCAGTTAAACGATTTAATTGTTGATGAAAGACTGCCGATAAAATTGTTATCGTGCTTTGAAATTCATTTAACCAAAGGTTGGAATCTTCACTTTTGTCAAGAGCATAACCGAAGCCAGTAATTTTTTTAAGGTTTTCTATAGGAACCGTAATACCTTCTTTTAAATTAAATAAATTCGCTTCTGCCCAATATGTTTTTTGAGTATCGTCTTGCAGAATAATTCGTCTAGTATTTTCCCACGAGAAAGGACCTGAGGATACCCCACATAATTCAACAGTTTTATCTATTGATTCATAACTGCACTCTACATATCGCTCTAACCAACCTTGAGAAAAATTGCTGATTATTTTTGGGGAAATATTCTCACATTGAGATATTTCCATATAAGCAAATGAATGGATACCAATTTGATTTAATATTTTATTAAATTCAGCTTTTAATTCCCGTTCATTTTCGCAGGACAATACTTTGCCAACAATGTCTAAATCCATCTTAACCCTACAAAGCTTCTTCCTAATTTATAAATATATACCATGAATAACTACTGTCAAATCTGACAGTTCACCCTCAAAAAAAACAACTTATAATTACAATTAATAGATATGGTTACTAAATGATATTTTTGAATTATTAATGGATACAAAGAAATAACAATTCAAAGTGTAAGAGAGTGGACCTCAAAATAGATTTTAAAAAAGTGTCGCATTTGTCAGTATGGTTGTGTTTGTTAGTTTTAATACTAACGTAATGTTAATCATATTTGATGCAGGAAAAATTGGCCTTCAAGGTATTTTGATACGGAACTGTTAAATGTTCTAATAATCGCTTACAAAATTAATGGACAGGTATTTAAGAGGAATATCAAATGAAATTCAAATTATTATATAGCAGTTTCTTAGGCTTAATATTGTTAGTAAGTTCTTTAGCCAATGCGGGGCTAATTACAGAAAATTACACTGCTGAAGTTTCTTTCAGTAACTCATCGACATTTCAAATGAACGATATTATAAGCTGGGAGATTCAGTATGAGGATACATCACTAATAGGACATGGTTTTGAGCCATTCACAGGCGATATATCCTACACTATCGATGCCACATGCCCAACAGGGCCTGAATGTAACTACTATTCTTTAGCTGCTATTGCTACAGGAGATCACACAACATTATTTTCAAGTTTTTTAGCTGGTATATCAGATTTTCAAGAACTTGATATAACAAATGACATAAATGAAAATTTACGGTTAAGAACTAGTTCCGGTTCTGACTTTTACTATTATGGAGATAATTCTATTCGTTTAATTGTTAGTTCACTCACATCCGGCGAACAATACGGCAACGCTCGCTTTCAATATATCAATAGTGAAGGTAGACGGAACAGTGCATTTCTGGAATTCAGGAATGTTGAAAAAACAACATCAGCCAATCAAATATCTGAGCCTTCTACACTTACTATTTTTACATTAGGAGTAATTGGTTTAGCATCACGTCGATTTAATAAACAATCTTAAAAAATTTTTAATATTCGATTATAGCAAACAGCTTTACTGAAAATTTTCAATCCGTACTTATCACTCTAGTAAAGCAACAACAACTCAAATAAGGAAGCCGTCATGAAGACTATTTGCCTTTCTATTCTAGCCTTTTTAATTTACCACAGTGCAGTACTAGCCGACGATGTGGTGATCGTTTTACCTGAACACAATCTACTTGATGAGATTGCTCATATCAGGGGAACAAAGGTATCAAGTGACTGGTCCACAATTACAATTCAGGTTGACGCAATTAAAGGGAATTTTGGCGATAAATATAGTATTGGGACTTACGTAAAATTTGATAAAAAGGTTGTATTTGGCCTGGGAGAAGGGGCTGAATATTTAGCTTCTGTAAATATTATTAATCAACAAGCTAAATCTCTCCTAGAAGTTTATCAAAAGACTGGTGCACGATCATCGGGGCTGAAAGGGTCTAACTTCCTTCGAGACTTGAAAGCAATTACAACGAACATCAATTCATTAGAATCCAAAAGTCCTCTCAAAGAAATAACTGGGGAGTTTCTTAGTGTCGTAATTAATAATTACGAAGTTATACAAAGCATGGGGGCAAAAGATTTACGGTCAACTAAATTACCTAAAATACGTACACTTTTTGATTCGATAGACTTCGATCTTCTTAAGACTATAAAAGAAAATTACGCACCATATATGAGTATGGACCTTTCTCGGGAGTACCCCTTAACGGCTTTGGTAGCTACATTCCAAAGCGTCAGCTTCATCATGGTTTCAAAGTTAATGAATGATAGCTATACCTACACAAAAGTATGCGAAGAAAACAATATTGAAGATTACTGTATTGCTATTACTCGCAAAGCTCTTGCTGCGGAGCCACTATATGACTCCGAATCTAAATTAATGAATAATTATTGTCAGTTGGCTTTGATTAATGATTGGTCGATGATAAAGCACAATGCAATACCTGTAACAACTTTATCAGACGCTAGTAGTCAATATACGGTTTTACGTCTCAAGTTACTGAAAGAGGTTCCTAACTACATGAGTACTTTGAGTGGTTCAGCTAAAAGCTGCCTTCTGAATTTTAGAGGAAATATAACGACTGACCTCGTTAGAGGAACCCCTGCCTATATCTATTATGAAAAAGGAATTGAAGTAGCTACGCGCACCAGAGAGAAAAAAGAGGCGTCATTAACCAGGTTAGTTAGTGATGCTTCATCTCAATACCAAAGAGCTATAGATGAAACGCTTGGTGATATATCTGTAGATAGCACCCAAGCTGATAGTTTGTATAACAAAGCTATTGCACTGACTTTAGCGCAGCTCAAACTTATTGACAATTATCACGGTTTATCACTTTCAGAACTTAAAACACATCTTTCAATTAAGGATATAGAATTTAAAATTAAAGAAAATATTAATCAAGTATCGATAGTACTCTCTGAAAATGAATTCAAGAAAAGAGAAGTAGAAATACTACTTCAAAAGGAGCTTGAGCAAGCGAAAAAAGATATTCGCAGTTATGTGAGTAATCTCACCGAACCTTATGGTGGTTCGCAAACTAATTTAGCCGAACTTAACCAATCGATTATTGAAAATTATGACAAACTAGCTAATATCCAATTCACAAAAAACAACAAACCTGTAGATCAATTAGCCCAAGAAAAGCGATCCAAATTATTAAATAAAGTAGACAACAAAAAGTTATTAACTGCAACAGGTGTTCATGCTGAATTTAATAGGCTAAAATCTGAATCCAGAGCTTTTTCCCAGAGGATTGGAGTGCCTGTTTTTGATGATAAACACATTGAACTGTTAGAGGTGAAATCTCATGAGTATAAACTATCACTAAAGCAATCTTCCTTACGTCGTAGATATAAAGTTCCATTTAAAGATGGTGATAAGTGGCTCCTTACAGCACCTTGCCAAAATGGGGATATCAGATATGAATTCAACTTACCTCCACTTAAGTCACTGAAAACAAGTGAAAAAAAATATACTTTTAACATTTTCAAACTACCGTTTGTATACCATGGATATGCCATAAACCAAAAAAATAAAGAAGATATCAAGTCCCTCCAATTAAAAGGGTATCTCACTGTGAAATATCGAAACTTTGGCAAAGGTAAGTTCGCAAATTTGCAAAGTGCCAACATAGATAGGAAATTAGTTCCAAAAGGGTATAGGTATTTTAAACTTAACCTTTCTAGTGGAGGCCGTTTTAATTTTGAAGATAGTGGAATGTCTTTTACACTAGAAGAAAAAAGAGTTACTAAAGGCTGTAAAAGCGAAAAAATTGAGTTGGTTCAATCAAGGGACTTTGACATTTTGAACTATCAAGGCAGGGTTATACATTCTACAAAATTAACTAATAACGCCAACTGAATGTCGCCTTTTCGTAACGGCTTCTTAGTATCATTATTATGTTTCTTTGGTGGTAGTAGTTAGTCTTACCAGTACCGCCAAAGTATCAGTTTTTGCTTCATAACAGCCTGTTTATACGGCAGAACGCTTGGGGTCTAATCCGAGTTTTTCATCTTGTAAATCTTTTCATCATCAAACATGAATGTTGCTCTGCGCTTGTCTCTCAGTACACACAACGCAGCTTTAAAACATATATCACACAAATCGAGATGATAAACATCCCCGTCTTCTTGTGAGTCATAGCCAAAAGTCGCACTTAATTAACCAGACCCTTCGTATTTTTCGCAATTCAACTCGATCATGACGATCTCTTCACAAACATCACAAATCTTATCTACTACACTTTCAACGAGTTTTCTGCATAAATTTTCATTAACAACTCCTATTAAAAAATAGTTACAATAGATCATTATTCACTAGGATGACGAGTTGTCAATGAAACTTAGTTGTATGACCGCTGTGGTGGCGTTGTTGCCAGATACCAGTTATGGATCTGGCACAATACCTAAGAGTCGATACTCTCTGAAATCTCAAGAGCATCATCAACTTCAATCCCTAAATACCTAACAGTGCTTTCAAGCTTTCGATGACCTAGCAACAATTGGCACGCTCGTAGATTTTTAGTTTTTTTGTATATCAATGATGGCTTCGTTCTTCTCATCGTATGAGTTCCATATTGGGTTTGATCTAAACCAATCATGGAAACCCAAGCATCAACAATTCTTCCATACTGACGTGTTGATAGGTGTTCTGACGAGTGTATTCGTGATTTAAACAAATAATCGTTTGAGCTTAGATGGGAATTTGTAATTAAAGCTTGAACTGAATGACGTGTATTTTCGGTAAGTTCAAATTGAACGGGTAATCCTGTCTTTTTTTGAACAATAATAGCTCTCGACTGAATAGTTTTTCCGTGAGCAATATCCCTTATTTTTAGAGTAACTAAATCGCATCCTCTTAATTTACTATCTATAGCAAGGTTAAAAAGTGCAAGGTCTCTTATATTATTCACTAATTCTAGCCTGATTCGGATTGCCCAAATTTGTTGTAGCTTAAGTGGTAATTTTTGCCCAACAATTTTGTTTTTATTCCATGGCTCAGTTGGTTTATAAACGGTTAAAGAAAACATGATAGTTCTCCGTTATTAATGGAGAACTAAGTATGGTCTATTGTGAGCTTCAAGCTCATTACTGCCGTTGACCTTCCATCACTTGATGTTAACTTTGAGCTGAAAGCTGCCTTTAACTGAATTAAAGTTACAGATGATTTTCTGCCAATATCAGGGATTAGTTACTTACAAAATCAATCACTACTGCGCCATTTAGCGGGATTCATGCCTGTCTTTTTTTTAAACAGCCTAGAAAAAAAACTGTCGTTTTCATAGCCTACTTCAATCGATATATCTTTAATTGTTTTCTCAGTTGCCAACAGAAGTTTTTTTGCTTTATCTACTCTAACTTCTTGTATATATTTGTTAATTGAAGTCCCGGTCGCCAGTGAAAACCTACGTTTAAGGTTACGTTCACTAAAGTTAAACATTTTAGCTAAATTAACTATTCGTATAATATTTTGGAAGTGACTATCAATCCAGTCTTGAACTTCAGTTACTCGTTCATCTTTATGAATATGATAGTTAGGGAGAATAGGACTTAATCTTCCTGGCTCAGATATAAGCAAGTGTGTTGCACAGCGTTGAGAAAAACGATCTCCCTTATCTTCTGCCACTATAGCTAATAATACATTGATTCCTGCTTCAAACGAGCCTGTTGTATAAATATTCCCTGTTTTCAAATGTGACTTATGAGAAGTAAATTGACATTCTGGAAACATATTTTCTAATTGCCGTACAAATGCCCAATGGGTAGCAAACATCGTTCCATTTAATTTACCTGATGCAGCTAAAAAGTATGATCCTGTACTTAAACTAAGAATGGTTGTGTTAGTGAGTATTTGAGGTTTAAGCCACTTAACGATTAAGTCAGCCTCTAAAGGTATATGATTTAATCTTGCCCCTTCTATTGGAGGAATAATGACTAAATCATATGTTTTGTCCGTGAGTTTGTTATCAGGTATAATTGTTGAATTACTGGAGCTAGTTATTGCGCCCCCACTACAAGTTAGTATTTCTACTTCGTAATTGTGTTCAAGCTTGTCGTAGGTATCTAGTAGATAAACTATCCGAAAAAAGTCTTTTGCTAGAAAGACACTCATCGCCCAACAGCCATCATAGGCAATAATCGCTACTCTTTTCATAAAATAAAATGGCCCAATCAGACTGTTAAAAATACCCGTATAGACATATTACTCTACGCTATTTAAAAGTAATATTAAAAATATATTTTGTTAAATCGTTTTAAGCAATTTATATAAATAATTAGCTTATTATTTTCCCAAGTAGGTTGGTTTATTATTTTATTGAGGAGTGTCATTTGCAGCAGTTTCTAGAATCCAATGAATTTTTTAATCAACAACACCCTAAATTAGAAAACTGGTTGAGACAAATAAAGGGGAGCAATGAACGTGAAAAAGCAGTATCAATTTTTTATCTTGTCAGAGATGACATCAGATATGATCCTTTTACCTTTTTAGAAGGTACCACTTCATTAAGCAGTGATTTTTGTTTAAACAACAAGGTTGGTTATTGCATTCCAAAAGCAGCTTTACAGGTAACATTGAGTAGAGCAATAGGGATCCCTGCTAGATTAGGGTTAGCCGATGTTCGAAATCACCTCAGCTCATCAAAGCTCGATAAGCTACTTCAAAGCGACATATTCACTATGCATGGATATGTAGAACAGTATTTGGATGGTCAGTGGGTAAAATCAACACCCACTTTTAATAAAGAGCTTTGTGAACGAGCCAATTTAAAGCCCTTAGACTTTGATGGCATTCATAACTCAATTTTTCACCAATATACCGCTGACGGTAATAAACATATGGAATATTTAACTGACCATGGTTTTTTCAATGATATGCCTCTGTCATTTATAAAGAAAAATTTCGCATTACATTATCCACATATTTCAATTTATTTTTGTAATGATTTTATTGGTGAAAGAAAATGTTAGTACAAGAATTATCAATCCAAACACCATTAGGGGGCATTTACATAAAAAAATGGACTCCTGCAAGTTTACTATCTGAAACACCACTAATTCTGCTTCACGATTCATTAGGTTCTGTTGCTTTATGGAAAGATTTTCCAGATACATTAGCAAAGGTTTTATCAAGACCTGTCATAGCCTATGACAGGCTAGGATTCGGAAAGTCTGATGCAAGACAAGCATTACCATCAAACCAATTTATTGAAGAGGAAGCTATAACTTACTTTCCACAGATAAAACTTGATTTGGAGATCACAAATTACATATTACTAGGGCATAGTGTTGGTGGTGCGATGGCCGTTAATATTGCGGCATTAGATAGTCAGTGTGACGCAGTAGTTACCATTTCTGCTCAAGCTTTTGTAGAAGAAATAACCCTACATGGTATTCAAATTGCAAAAAAGAACTTTCAAAATTCACAACAAATGGAAAAGCTTGCCAAATGGCATGGAGATAAAGCTGAATGGGTATTAAAAGCTTGGACAGATATTTGGCTTTGCCCTAGCTTTAGTCATTGGCAATTAAATAACATCAAGCAGGTTTATTGTCCCGTACTGGCAATACACGGCAAAAATGATGAATATGGTTCTGAAAAATTTCCTGAATTTATTGTGAATAACTCAAGCGGAATTTCTCGAATGGATATTATCGACAACTGTGGTCATATGCCTCATAAATCACACACAGAGCATGTTGTAGGGGAAATCAAACAATTTATTAAAGAGGTTTAGCTTATTTCAGCTACTCACACGAAAGCAAAAAAATAATAATATATCTAAATGTCTGACGGAAGAGTTGCCGCTTTGATGTAATGTATCTATGACCGCTTTGGTGGCTTAGTTCTATGTCATGACCAAGATAGATTGAACACTCTAAACAGCTTAAATATCTATTGATGCTAACGTCCGCTTTCGTATCAAAGTGAACATAAAACAGGGTGATTTTAATCGTTTATTTAGGTCAGCAAAGTGGCAAAAGTGAATGTTTTAAATACTAATATAATTGGCTTATTATCGGGGGTTTTTATAAGTGCTCCATAATAATGGAAACTTTTAATGAAATTTAATAATCAGCCTACTGCCAACTTAGCCGTCTCATGCCACAAATATTCTGGCATGGGATGATTAAGTTGCCTTGTTCACGCACAAATAGCAGGAATGTTTTCTTATTTTCTTTCTGCTCAATATAACCTAAACCTCGGCCAGAATTTGGTCTCGCGCTGTTTTGTGTTTGCCAATGAACCAAGGTCGGGCTAATGGCATAATCGTGGTACATGGTGGTCGCTGAAAATTGCTTTTCACATTTGTTCAAGGTTACAAATAACAATTTAGTATTCGCGTTAGCAATATTTAACACACCTCACTACTCGATGATTTATTGTATCTATTTTTGCCATTTGGGCATAATCTAAGTCTTCATATAGTCGAATACCTTATGTAATAACACCAGCAGCAACAAAAAGTTGTAGGTGTACATTAACTAACGCTTCAATATCTCTTTGGTAACCACCACCGATGACTGCAGCGATTGGTATACCTTTAAGCTGACAGTAATCAAACACTAGTTTGTCACGCGCTAAAACACCTTGAGTAGAAATATCAAGATGGCCAAGATCGTCATCGCAATGAATATCTACTCCCGCATCGTAAATTACTGCATCAGGCTTAAAGCTAGAAAAGGCTTTATTCAAAGCATTATCTATTGTCTCCAAATAAAGACTGTCTGTTGTTCCTTTCGGCAATGCAAAATCTAAATTTGAAACTTGTTTACGATGTGGGAAATTTTTTTCACCATGAATTGAAACCGTAAAAACATTCTGATTATTTGACGCTAACTTTGCTGTTCCGTCACCTTGATGTACATCAGCATCAAATATTAGTACCTTGCTGATATTATCATTTTGTAACATGGTTAATGCGGCTAAGTATAAATCGTTAATCATGCAAAACCCAGAGCCAAAGTTAGCAAAAGCATGATGATAACCACCCGTTAAATTTAGTGATTTTCCATGTTGTAAGGCTAATTGTGCGGTCAATATAGTGCCACCAACAGCAGTTAGTGTTCGTTCAATCAATTGTTGAGACCAAGGAAAACCTATTCTTCGCATCGCTTTAGGATCTAATTGATTATTAATCAGCTGATGTATATAGGTGGGGTCATAAACGGTTTTTACATTATCAGGATTAACAGGGGTTGGTTTTTTAAACCAATTATCAGGAACTCCCTTTGCGGCAAGTGCATTTCGTATTCCAACATATTTTTCTATTGGGAATCGGTGTCTAAAGGGTAATTCAAGTTGGCTATAAATAGGGTGAAATACTAGTGGTGTCATAATTTAACATGCCTATGTAGTTGGCTCAGGAGTTCATTAATTTCGTCATCTTCGAAGTGTCTAGTCGAAGATCCATTGTCTGGCGTTTTGGATTCCCGACAAGACATCTCGGGAATTACGGTATTGTCTCTTTCCTGATTGATCTACATAGGAATATAATTTAATTTATAGAAGATTTAAAAAGCTATAATGATAATAACTCAAATATCGAGCATTTAACCTTATTTTCGATATCTATCACATCTTATCTTAAATACAGGTATCCATTTCCTTCGCAGATGCTTTTTGAAGGTGATTATATGGATTATGCTGTGTTTATTTATAAATAGAGCCAATTTAACAGCAAGGAAAGTGTTACCCACATGAGTAAAA
>ERZ1027231.456-NODE-456-length-10915-cov-236.839963_pt1 | contig 10915 bp, 10 predicted proteins | sample MGYA00520866_ERZ1027231 | MGnify/ENA primary metagenome ERZ1027231 (study PRJEB33311, sample SAMEA4378411) | marine metagenome | biome: Marine biome; feature: Fjord; material: Water | collected 2014-07-20T08:00:00Z/2014-07-... | depth 75 m ...
GGTAGAAACTCTAGGTTATCAAAAATTGGAACAAGTGGTTCGCTGGACATATTTTAAGTTTTGATTTTCCAGTTTATAGTTTCACCGGCTCTTAAAGGTACGATTACGTCCCCTGAAAATGCCATTTCTGATGGGGCTGTCCAGGGTTCTTTTATTAGTGTGATTTTATCGCTATTGCGTTCAAAGCCATAAAAGTCTGGTCCGTAAAAGCTTGAGAACCCTTCAAGTTTATCTATTGCACCAAGATCATCAAAGATGTCTGCGTAAAGTTCTAATGCGGCATAAGAGGAATAACAACCAGCACAACCACATGCGTTTTCTTTTTTGCCCTTTGCGTGCGGCGCTGAGTCGGTGCCTAAAAAGAAGCGGCTATGTCCGCTGGCTACAACATCCTGCAGGGCTTGCTGGTGAATGTTTCGCTTAAGGATTGGTAAGCAGTAGAAGTGAGGCTTAATGCCGCCTACAAGCATGTGGTTTCGGTTGTAAGCTAGGTGCTGGACGGTGATTGTAGCACCTACATTCTCTCCTTCGCCTTTGACAAATTCAGCCGCATCCTTTGTCGTTATATGCTCAACGACCATTTTTAAGTTAGGGACATCTTTTACCAGGTTACATAGAACTTCATCTAAAAACGCTTTTTCACGATCGAAGATATCAACGTGGCTGTCAGTTACTTCGCCATGGACTAAAAGCGGCATATTGTGCGCTGCAAGTGCTTCTGCAATGTCTTTTAAGCGAGACATATCCGTGACGCCAGAGTCAGAGTTTGTTGTCGCTCCAGCGGGATATAATTTAGCAGCTACAATTTTTCCCGTTTTCGCGGCTTCGGCTATTATTTCAGGTGTTGTGTTGTCAGTTAGGTATAAAACCATTAAAGGTTTAAATGATGAACTTACTGGCACATGTGCCTGAATGCGCTCTAAATAGCCCATTGCTTGTTCAGCGTTCATCACTGGCGGGGTGAGATTGGGCATAATGATCGCGCGGCCCATGATCTTAGCGGTAGCAGGAACAGTGTATTGTAAGATGTCGCCATCTCGTAAATGAATGTGCCAGTCATCAGGTCGCGTAATTGTAAGTTCAGTCATTGTTAACTCATTTAACTGTATTTTGAAATTTGCGGGATTGTATCAAAATCGATGATTGTAGTCCCTATTCTGTCAGTATATCCTTTATTCCGATAATAATAGTTATATAGGGTTTAATATTCAATTTACTTATAACTAGGGCTCTCCACTTAAGATTACATGTACGTTTAACAGGAAATCTAAAGTGAATTAAAGGGGTAATGACCCATTGCCTGTATATACTAGAGAGTCCATCATATTGATTTACTTCCTAGCTAATATTCAATTCTGCACATTTATATAGATGCTTCTACTTCTAGCCTTAAATCCGTCTACTCATCCCTACATAGTTCGTTAGGGAATTCTAACTCGATGGTTGTGTGCTCTAACCCAAATCCCGATAGGCGGTCAGCAATCTCGGTTTTTAATTGGATTTGACGGGTTGGTTCGATTAGCTTACTCAATTCTAAATGCGCGGTCATGACATGGTGTTCCCCGTCAAGCGACCAAAAATGTAGATGGTGAATCTCTTTGACTTCCGCAAAACTCAGTAGTGATTCACGAATAGTAATGGCCGTATCATCATTTGGCGTCGCCTGAAGAAACAGTTTAGTTGTGGCCCATAAATTACGAAGAACGTTGATTAATATAAAAATCGTAAAAGCAATGGAAAGAATAGGATCGAGTATGGGCCACTCGATAAACATCAAAATGATTGAGACTACCAGTACGGCTACCCAGCCCAGAACATCTTCCAGTAAGTGCCAATTCAGCATCTGCTCATTAAGTGACTTACCTTTGGAGAGTTTAAACGCTGCATAGCCATTGACGGCAACCCCTAGGACGGCCAAGCCGAACATACCTTCAACAACCGGCATTTCGGGGTTAAGGAGTTTGGGAATTGCTTCAGATAAAACCCAAATTGAACCGATAATTAATACGATTCCATTAATGAGTGCGCCCAATAAGGAAAATCTTCGATAACCGTAGCTAAACCTTGAGGTGGACTCTCTTTCGCTCAGGTTACCCAGTATCCAAGCAAGACCAATCGATAAACTATCCCCAAGATCGTGTACCGCGTCAGCCATGATTGCGGTGCTGTTTGTCAGCCAGCCCCCAATAAACTCGATGATTGTAAAACTGACATTTAGGAAAAATGCCCAAGCTATTCTGGATGTACTTTCATTGTGTTGGTTGTGGTGCGCATGAGTGTGCATGGTATTTCACCTATAGCCAGCGACGAATATTTTGGCAATACTCACTATATGATTCCCCGTGCTGCTTTGCTAAATACTCTTCTTCCAAGGCCACTTGTATTTGAATTAGCGCAATATCGAGGGCGAGTATCGTTAACGTAATTGGATTGGGGAGTAATAGAAAAAATCCTAAGGAAATGAAAATTACACCGACAAAAATAGGATTTCGTGAGTATTTGAACAAGCCCTTTTGAACAAATTCTGTCTTTGTTTCATGATCGATTCCAATTCTCCATGATGCGCCCATTTGTGATTGTGCCGCCAGCACCCAAACTAGCGAAACAACCATTATTCCCATTCCCATCCACTGAATAGCGGTATGGTTCATCAGGTCAATCGGCCCGATAGATTGATACTGGTTTGGCAGGAAGCTATAGAGAATAAAAACCAAAATGGAAACAAGAGGTAGAAATTTAAAGTACCGCCCCGTAATCGATTCGGCCCCTGTTTTCTGGTTGAGCTTAAAGGCGTTTACGCCCGTTCTCTTTGCAACAACAAAATTCCTGAATATAACGGCAAATCCAAAGAAGCAAATAAAGTAAACGCCTAAAAAAATGATAATAGTATTTTTCATAGGTATAGCCCCTTACAAAGAAGGGGCTCCTCCATTGTTATTAGCTCACCTTTTCGTTTTTATGTAACCACTGATACAACACTGGAAGTACGAGCAAGGTTAAGATAGTTGAAGAGATAATCCCTCCAATCACAACTGTCGCGAGTGGTCGTTGAACCTCTGCACCGGTACCGGTATTCAGTGCCATCGGAACAAAGCCCAGGCTCGCAACCAGCGCAGTCATCAGGACGGGCCGCAGACGAATCATTGCGCCTTCAGTAACAGCCAAGATTAAGTCGCCTTTTTCATGCCAGAGGTCGCGAATAAAGGCGAGCATAACTAAGCCATTAAGTACGGCGACGCCCGAGAGAGCAATAAAGCCAATACCCGCCGAGATGGACAAAGGCATATCTCGAAGATATAGCGACAAGACGCCCCCGGTTAACGCTAGCGGCACGCCACTAAAAATAATCAAGGCATCTTTAAGTGACGCGAAAGCCATGACGAGAATTCCTAGAATCACCAATAGAGTAATAGGCACCACGATGGACAAGCGTTGGCTTGCAGACTCCAGTTGTTCAAAGGTGCCGCCATAATCTAACCAATATCCCGGTGGGATATCCGCTTGTTCACGGATGCTGGCTTGCACTTCTTTCACGAAACTGCCCAGGTCGCGACCGCGGACGTTAGCAGTGACCACAACTCGGCGCTTACCGTTCTCGCGACTTATTTGCGCGGGTGCCGGTGAAACATCCAAGGTTGCGACTTCTTCGAGTGGTACGTAATCTCCATTGGGGAGTGGTACCGGTAGAAACTTTAACCGGTCGATATCGCGACGCGTTGTTTCAGGTAAGCGAACCACTAATTCAAAACGTCGATCACCCTCGTAGATAATGCCGGCTGATTCACCACCAATGGCGGCAGAAACCCAATCCTGAAGTTCGGCAACATTTAACCCATATCGGCCCAAGGCAGTGCGATTCGGTATCACGGAGAGCGTAGGTAACCCAGTCACTTGTTCAACCCGAGCATCGGCCGCGCCTTCAATTGCGTTAACGATACCTAGGATATCGTTGGCCGTTATGACAAGTTGGTCCAAGTCGTCGCCAAAAACCTTGATGCCCAGATCCGCACGCACACCAGAAATAAGCTCGTTAAAGCGCATTTGAATAGGCTGGGTAAACTCATAGTTATTTCCCGGTAGCTCCTCCACAGAACGCTCTATTTCCTCAACGAGTTCGGCTTTCGTTTTGGAGGGGTTCGGCCATTCACTTCGCGGCTTAAGTGTCACAAAGTTATCGGCCACATTGGGTGGCATAGGATCGGTGGCCACTTCCGCCGTGCCAATACGGGCAAAGACCTTATCCACTTCTGGAAAAGATTTGATTCTCTGTTCGAGTATTTCCTGCATTTCCACGGCTTGTTCTAGACCTGTACCAGGAATACGCATGGCGTGCAGCGCAATGTCACCTTCGTTCAATTGAGGGATAAATTCTGAGCCTAAAGTGGAAGCTAACCATAAACAAAACACAACGAGAGCCGAGGCAAAGCCCACCACCGCCCAGCGAAATTTCAAAGCCAGGTTAAGTAAGGGTTTGTAGGCAGATTTTGCTTTGCTGATAACGATGCTTTCTTTTTCACTGATTTTGCCATTCATAAACACAGCAACAGCTGCAGGCACCACCGTTAATGACAGCACCATGGCTGACAACAAGGCCATCACCACCGTCGCCGCCATAGGGTGGAACATCTTACCTTCCACGCCGGTCAAGCTGAATATCGGGATGTAGACGATCGTAATAATGGCTACACCAAACAAGCTTGGGCGAATCACCTCGGATGTGGCTTTGAAGACAGTGTCTAAGCGTTCGCGTAGATTTTGCTGTCGACCATTCGAATGTTGAGCCTCGGCCAGGCGGCGAACGCAGTTCTCAACAATGATCACCGCACCATCGACAATCAAACCGAAATCTAGGGCTCCCAAGCTCATAAGGTTGGCCGATACACCCGTTTTCACCATGCCAGTGATGGTCATCAACATGGCTAACGGAATTACTGCTGCAGTAATTAATGCAGCCCGCATATTTCCTAACAAGAGAAACAACACCACGACAACTAGAAGCGCGCCTTCCATCAGATTTTTGGACACCGTAGCAATGGCCTTATCGACCAGTGCGGTGCGATCGTAGACGGCTTCCGCCACAACCCCTTCCGGTAGCGAAGCTTGAATATCATCGAGTTTACTCGCTACATCCTGAGCAACCGTGCGGGAGTTTGCACCGATGAGCATCATGGTCGTACCTAGCACGGTTTCCACACCATCGCGTGTTGCGGCGCCTGTGCGCAGCTCTTTACCAATGGCTATCTCGGCAATATCCTTGATCTTTATCGGCACACTGTCATGTTCCGTAATGATGACATTGCCGATGTCTTCGGTCGTTGCGAGCTGACCGGGAGAACGAACTAAAAGTTGCTGTCCATTTCGTTCGATATAGCCTGCGCCACGATTATCGTTGTTGGCTTGTAAGGCTTGTACAAGCTCTTCAACACTGACTTTGTAAAGCAGTAACTTCGTGGGGTCGGGCATCACGTGGTATTGCTTGTTGTAGCCACCAATACTATTCACCTCTATGACGCCTTTCACCTGGGCGAGCTGAGGTTTGATAATCCAGTCCTGTATTTCTCGCAAGGCGGTTGCGGTGTAGGGTTCACCATTGGCCATGCGGGCATCAGATTTGGCTTGCACGGTGTACATAAAGATTTCACCCAAACCGGTGGATATGGGACCCATCTCCGGTTCGAGCCCAGGCGGTAAGACACTTTTGATCGCACCCAGTCGAGCGTTAATCAGGTTGCGGGCAAAATAGATATCGGTGTCTTCTTCAAACACCACCGTCACCTGTGACAAACCGTAACGTGACAATGATCGCGTGTAGGAAAGATTGGGTAAGCCAGCCAGCGCAGTCTCCACCGGATAGGTAATGCGTTGTTCCGATTCCAATGGTGAGTAACCCGGAGCAGCGGTATTGATTTGTACCTGAACATTGGTGATATCGGGTACCGCATCAATCGGGAGTTTTTGGTAACTCCATACGCCCACACCGACTATCAACAAAATCGAACATAAAAATAGTAAGCGCCTTTCAATGGCTAGGCGCAAGATAGATTCAATCATAGTGCGCCCCTTTAATGGTCGTGTTCAGCTTCGGATTTTTCGATATCGGCTTTAATTAAATAGCTGTTCTGACTGACATACTCAGCGCTACTCTCAAGGCCATCGATAACTTCATAAAAGTGATCGTCTCCACGACCTAACACAAGAGGGGTAAAGGTGTATTCGTCGCCGCGCTTAACAAATACGCCCTGGCGTCCGCCCAGGCTTTGGACGGCATCTTTCGCAACGGCAAGAGATACGGGAAAGCGACCAATCTCTAATTGGGCTTCCACCATCAAGCCCGGAGATAAAGTCTGCTTGCTGTTGTCCAGTTTGACCCGCGCCAACTGATAAGGGGCGTCCATCGATGGCACGACATGTTTGACCCTAGATTCAACGCGTCCGTTGGTTGTCAAAACATGAACGGATTGATCTTCTGCGACCGAGGATTGGTGAGTAGGATAAACACGCAGCTCTGCCCACACAGTGTCAAAGTTGGCGATAGAAAATAGAATTTGATCCTGAGTCACTTCACCACTGTTGGCATGCCGTTGAACAACACGGCCAGAAATAGGCGAACGTATTTTGTAGATCTTGAGGCTCTCATTGGATTCAATTTCTGCCAATACATCATCGGTTTTTACCGTATCGCCAATAGTAACTTGAACAGACTTAACGAGGCCTTCAAAACGTGCGCGCACATGACTCAATTGTTCTGGACCTGAGACCACGTTACCGTAAACAGTGATGGTTTGGTGGAGCTCTTGAGAGCCAGCGTTTGCGGTTACGATCCCCACTTGTTGTGCCATATCGCTATTAATGCGGCTGCTATTTTCTTCGCCGTCATTCTCGCGACCATGCTCATCATGATCGTGCTTGCCCTCATTGTGATCAACATGATCTTCATGCTTATCATGGTCGCCGTCTTCGTGATGTGGAGCATGTTGTTCTTTGGCTTCATGCTCATGTTCGTGGTCACCTTCCGACCAGGAGTTTAATGACAGCATGCTTAGCAGAAATACCGGTGCAAACAGTGCGCCTAAAAAGGGCATTCTGCTTTTAGGTGTTAAATAAGAAAACAAAGTGGTTAAGTCTTTCATTATTTATTCTCCTTTGTTTTTTTATTTACATGGTCATCGGCGTGATCGTTGTGGTCATGATCCTCAATGTGTTTATCTTTAGATTTCTCTTCGTGATCGCCTTCAGCGTGATGTTTTTTATGGTTTTCACTTTCTTCATGTTGATGGTCGTGTTTATGCTCTTCGTTTGCCTGAGCATAGGTACTTAATCCAAGGACGCTTAAAACAAAAGTTAGCATCGTGAGAACTGTGAGAGTTGATTTTTTCATGGTCATAAATTCCTAAGGCCTGATAGTGATCAAACCTGATTAATTTGAATTAAATTATTGATTAAGGGCTTCACTGGACAGCTTTTCTATCAGCGCTTGACTAATGAGAGCTGTCGATGCTGCATCGATACGTGCTTGCTTAGTAGCAAGCAATTCTTCTTGAGCAGCAATTAAATCAAGATATCGATAACGGCCATTTTCGTAGGCTTTTCGTGTGAGTTTGAGCGCGTTTTCGAGCGCTGGAATGATCTCATTTTCGGTTTTATTCACGGCCGCGATGCTCTGCCGTCGGAGTGAATACGCTTCAAAAAGCTGGGCATGCAAACGCAAAAGAAGATCCTGCCGGGCATAATCCACAGCATTGCGGTTTGCCAGGGCAGTCTTAACTTCGCCGCTGTTTCGTTTTTTGGAAAATAACGGAATGGAGAGCCCTGCGGTGAATGCTGAATCACCAGTTTCCTCAAAGCGCCGAATACCCGCACGCCAAGTTAGATCACTCCGACCACCAGTGCGTGCCAGCGCAACTTCTGCGTCTTTGATTCTCGCTTCACTCGCAAGCACCTGAATGGCTGGTGATGTCTTTACTCGTGCATACAATTGATCAAACCCTTCGCTTGTCTCATTCTCAAATAGGGATCCCTCTAAGGCGCTAAAGGTCGGTGTGGTATCTCCCCAAAAACGCGCAAGCCGCACTTTCTGACGCTCCAGTCGCTCCACTAACGCAGCAAGGCGGATCTCAGCGCGGGCAACTGCCGCTTGAGCGCGCATGACTTCAGCTTCGGGTGTTGCCCCTTTGTTGGAACGCGTATTAACCGTTTTTAGTAATGATTGAGATAGTGCCAAAGATTCTTCCGCTAGCTGAATGTTGGCTTGGGTTGCCAAACTTTCAATATAACTCGCCGTCAGTTCACCGAGCACATCCAGTGTAGTGGCTTTCTTTTCCCATTCGGCTTGAATTATTCTTGCGTCAGCGAAAGAAAGGCGAGCTTCGCGTTTTCCTCCTAGCTCAATAACTGAAGACAAAGCCAGAGTGGTTTCCGCAGAATCAAATCCCTTGTTGTTATTTGATCCTGCAAAGTTTTCAGCCGCCAGTTCTAATTCTAGCGCCGGTCGCAAGGCACTGGTTTGTCGTTGTGCTCTTGTTGCTTCTTGAATAAAGGTATATTGATAAAGCTGTGGGTTTTTCGCTAACGTACGGGTTAGCGCTTCTTTTAAGGTTAGTGCGGTGTCTGCATTGGCAGCAATACTTAAATTGAAAAGTAAAAACGCAAGCCATACGCAGGAGGTGCAATACCTGTTTAAAGTGGTGCGATGCATGGATAAATCCTAATGTAATTCGTAAACCCGCAATTGCGGCTGGTAACGGTACTTAGGGTTTATATTCTTGGTGGGCGCAGTAAGGTATTTACAAAACCGGGGTAAGCTTGTTCAGAATACGCCGATATTTTTGTGGAATGCTTGCGCAATAAGACATGGTCAGTAGAGCACGAAGGGCAGGGAGGGCAATGGCCGTGACAATGACAGCAGTGTTGACAATCCGACTCTTGAGAAGAAAATAAGCTTTCGTCTAGGAGTTCGGTATTTTGCATTTCAATCGTAAGATTATTTGAGTCTTGGTTATGCTGATCGAAATTAATATGCTCATACCCTGACTGATAAAACTGATGAGCATCAGCCATAGCAAGACTTGATTGAAATAAAATCAATATCATCAGTAAGTATGTCAGGATACGTTTAAGCATATTCCAATTATACCCGTTATAGGCTGTCATATGGTGATTTTTTATTTTAACAAAAGGATACGTCGGGCGCCGTTTAAAACGACTAATCCAATGATAGTTCCAATTACCAAGTCAGGAATTTGAGAGTTGGTCACAGCCACCAATACTCCGGCCGCAATGACACCCACATTAGCCAAAACGTCATTCGCGGAGAATATCCAGCTCGCTTTCATATGAGCCCCTTGGTCTCGTGACTTGAATATTATTAATAGGCAGGCAATATTCGCTATTAGTGCCACTGCACCTAGGCTCATCATGAGAATTGAGGCGGGTTCACCTCCATATAAGAAACGCCTACCCACCTCTAATAGCACACCAAGTGCCAGCGTGACTTGTAACCAACCAGAGAAATGGGCTGCTTTAAGCTTAAGTTTGGCAGCTTTACCAACCACATATAAGGACACACCGTAAACAGCTGCATCAGCAAACATATCCAGTGAATCAGCAATAAGTCCTGTGGATTGAGCAATAATGCCCACGCTAAGCTCGAGTACAAACATGACTGCATTAATACCCAGTAACCACCGAAGCACTCGTGCTTCGCGCAGCTCATCTGATATTGCAGTTTCCCGGGCAGCGTGAGTAGCTTCTCGATCGACCGACTCAATCGAGATCAAACTTGCTCCAAGCCCGACAGACACCATAGTTCTTTCTATTTCCTCCCCAATACCTGGATGATATACACGCACTCTGCGGTTGGGTATGTCAAATTCAAAGGTGAGTGCTTCACCAAGACTAGTAAAAGCCGTACGTATCAGATTCTCTTCCGACGGGCAGTCCATTTTCGGAACGTCAAACACACTCAAGTGGCTTATCTCAGCCTGATCATTACCCATAGGTTTCGATTTGCATTTAAATGACGCTCCATGACTGCCTTCGCAGTCACATGCTTTAGAATCTTCAGTCATAAATTAATCTTGATTATTAAGATGATGTAAGTTATTTATTCTAATCTCTATAGTAAGTATAGAGTCAAGGGTTAGTGAGGTAATATATGAAAATAGGTGAATTAGCAAAACGCAGTGGCTGTTCTGTACAAGCAATTCGTCACTACGAAAAAGAGGGGTTAATTTCACCACCTAATCGTACCGAAGGGAATTTTCGAGTTTACAACTCAGATGCACTAGAAAAACTAATTTTTATTAAGAATTGCCGTGGACTGGACTTGGCATTAGATGAAATTAAACAATTAATTTCTTTGCAATTTTCACCATCTATACCTTGTGAAGCAGTCAATGAAATGGTCGATATGCACTTATACGCTATTAAGTCACGCATTGCAGACCTGCAAAAACTTCACGATACCTTAAAGCAGTTACGCCTTAAATGTGGAAGTGCTAGGTCTGTCGAACAGTGTGGTATTTTGGCTGAATTATCGTCTATTACTGATTCTTAGAGGGACTGCGTGAGCGGACTTTAAATGATACTCATGAGTGATAAACCTAGAGAGACCCCAGTTAAGTAGTGTTCAAGTAATTTCGTGCATCATAGAGGGTTAAAGCTATGATGCGGCTTCCACTTGGATTCATTTATTGTTGTAACGCAAGATATAGCTTCAAAGTATTCTATTCTGCTTCATGGCAGAAAGTGCAGTAGAATTTTACATTCCTTCTGTTTTCTAACTTTTTAAAAAGTTCTCAGTCCTCAATTTCCGAAATATAGCTTCTTAATTTGGCATTATCAGACTTAACTCTATCTAGCTCTTTAGTCAGCTCAGATAGTCTTCGCTTTAAGTTATTTATAATGGCTAATTTGC
>ERZ1027231.457-NODE-457-length-10846-cov-15.885923_pt1 | contig 10846 bp, 8 predicted proteins | sample MGYA00520866_ERZ1027231 | MGnify/ENA primary metagenome ERZ1027231 (study PRJEB33311, sample SAMEA4378411) | marine metagenome | biome: Marine biome; feature: Fjord; material: Water | collected 2014-07-20T08:00:00Z/2014-07-... | depth 75 m ...
GGGATTATTAATTTTTTATTATTGCCCGTCTGTCAATCAGCGTCATAGTTTGTCACCCTGTGTAAAAGTTACTGTTTTTATGTCAACAAACCACGCCATAGCACCAATCGAAGATTCTGAGTTTTAAAGCTAGGACCTGCATGCCGAATAACTAACACTGTCCCGACTACAGTACACAACATTATTTTGAGTTAACTTTTTTCTTATTGAATTAAAACATCCACATAAGCATTTGCTAGTCGCCCAGACCAGAAAGGGGTAATAACATACAGGATCGTGGACTTAATACTGATCTCAGTGGCCACCTCTACAAAATTCTAGCCACCCAATTCTCGGGTAACCCTCCATTTTAATACAAGACCAAGCCCAAACCCTCGCGCCACTCGTATAAACCCTCACCGCGGAACTGCTCCAAACTGAAATTTGTACTTATACTTAAATACTTCAGCAAGCCCTAAACTTTAAATAGAAAATGGTTTTGTATATAAATACAAAAGCATTCTGGATAAATCAACGGGACTTATTTCTAACTATGATTGCCTTGATTATTCTAGCTGTAATCACTTAATTGCCGATCACATTAACGAACATTCAACTGAATAACTAACAGAATAATTATTTATGTCTTTGCTGGTAGCGGGTATAGGCATCTAATATAAAGCCCTGTTGTTGCATGGTTTGCAAAATGGCGGTTATTTTAGGGATAAGCTCTTTGTGTTGTATATGAACAAAGTGATAAACCGGCACTCTTTGAATAGGCGGCTGTAAAATATGGAACTTTTTATGAGTAACGTTCCTAGTATGTTTAAGCGCATTATTTTTAGAGAGTACAATTAAATCTACCCGGTCCGATATCAACATTTTAAATAACTGCTCGTTGCTATTTACCTGCGTGGTATCCATGCCTATGGTGCCCTTGTCTGTGGTGACCACACCACGGCGAGTACCTATCACATAAGACTTAATACTATGCCAACCTTCTATTTTTATAGTATTTAACTTGCTCACCACCACCCAGTCGGAGAAAGACAATGAGACGGGGATGGGCACAAGATTATTAAACTTAGTTTCAATACCGCTCACTCTAAACAATTCACCAGCCACCCCTGCCCCCCTATTTGATATGAAAACAGACCTAGCAGCAGGCAATTCCAAAACCTTAATAGTATGGCCCAAGCGCCCATAAGCTTCTGTTAACACCTCTTCTGCGTAACCAATAAAGGATGCATTTTGAATAGCGCTAAAGGTAAACTCGTCAGCCGATACTGACATGGGGAAAAGTATGGCCAAGCACAGGAAAACGGTTTTCATGCCTAATTACAACCACCATAAATGATCATAGTATAGTCAATGTAATATCAGGCGCAAAATAGCCACAATTAACAGCACAACCTGCTCAAGGGTCACCCCTTAGGTTTTCTCTGGTAAGCGACAGTATAAAAATGTATTTGTCAGCAGATTCTACTTATAAGGAAGTTGAGCTCTATTGTAGCTAAAAATACAGTCAATTAAGAACAATCTCTCCTTCATTTTTAAGTTCTTGATAGGCTGCTTTTACTTTTTCTACCAGTTCAATTGATGTCATCTTGCTAAAAGCCATGTGGTCTACAACACTGAACGCAAAAAGCGATTTTTCAAATTTGTTTGGGTCTATTTGGTTTTGCTTTGCGATTGTAAGCATGCGATCTTCACTTAGCAGAAAATATTGAACTCGCCCTCTTAGAGCTAAATCTAATAGTTGTTCGGGTTTAATCACCGGAAATATCTTATCTTTAAATTTATTTCTAAGTAGAAAATCATAAAAATAGGTTTCTTTTATTGCAGCCGTGCGATATTTTTTTGCATCCTCAAAGTTTTTTATCCTAGTTGAATTGGATTTCAATTTAAAAAAGTAAATATCGAGTCCTTTGGTTATAGGGCCAACCCAATGAAACAAGGATTCTCGCTCAAATGTTCTGCCAAGAGAAATAATAAGAAAGTTCTTTTCTCTCAATCCTCGATCATAGACTCTGGTCCAGGGCCAAACATGATGCTCAACCTTGACATTGGCGCGCTTAAATATTTTTTTTGATATTTCAAATACAGATCCTTTAATCGCTCCATCCTGGCTGTAATACCAAGGCTTCCAATCGTTAGTTGCCGCTACGACTGTGAATTGTGAGATATCCCCATTACTGTGACTTCCAAGGAACATTAGAGCAAGTGAAATAACCATTAGACCAGGCACTTTCATGGTGCCTCCATATTGCTTATTGATATCAAAATATATTGCTTGTGCCGATGCGGCGCCCACAACATGAGTATAGTCAACCATTATGCTTTGCTGACATTTTTGAGTTTTAAACAGCCAATTAACGCAGAAGGCCTAATAGACTAAGGTGTCGGCTCTTGTTTTGTGCGCTTAAGGTAAAAGGCAATACCTGACCCTCGCGCCTGTAGCTATTAAGCAGCCAATTGAGGCTGTGCTAAGCTAAATTAAGGGCGCCATTTGGCTAGGTATTGGCCTGTGAAGCCCTTAATAAGAACAGCATGCGGAATAGTAATGCCCTTAATCCTGCGCCCCACTCTAGTATTGGCCCTCATTACGCTTAACCACTGGGCTTACTCTGAAGAGACCGATTATTTTAAATTCAGTCTTGAAGAGCTTATGCAAATTACAGTGGCTTCAAAAACATCAGAAGACTTTTTACAGGCCCCAAGTGTTGTTAGTGTTATTAGCAAAGAGACCATTGAGAGATACGGCGGCCGTCACTTACGGGATGTATTAGATAGAATGGTTAATATGCAGGTGGTGGGGTCAAATCTATACCCACATAACCGTCTATCCATTCGTGGCGTTATTCAAACTCACACAGACAACAAAGTCCTGCTATTACTAAATGGCCATGTGGTACGGGATGCAAACCAAGGTGGCATCAACACCGATATCTACAATCTTTTTCCGCTTGAATTGATTGAAAAAATTGAAATTATTCGTGGCCCGGGTTCCATTCTGTATGGCACTAACGCCTTCTCTGGGGTGATTAATATCATTACTCACCCAGAGAATGACCCGTTAAATGCCCAAAGCGAAAGCCAGGTTAGTAGCGCTTATGGATCGAACAACAGCACTAATAATACAGTCTCTCATCGTCAAGAAGCCGAGCATTACCAATTTAATATTGCGCTTAACCAGCAAAAAACCGATGGCGAAACCTTTCATAATTTAAACGGAGAGTTTGGCAGCAGTGGCAATTACCCTAGCGATAAGGAAATTGTACAGTTGCTTATAAATGGTCATTATAAAAATTTTTCAGTGAACGGGTTATTATCCGACTCCGCCCAAGGGCATGTTAAAAGCTTGTACCAGTTTCCTGCTAGCACGCTTGATATTCAACGGGGGCATTTAGATGTAGGGTACCAATACAACGACATAAAAAACTGGGAATCATCCAGCCACCTTACTTACAATTTTCACGAAGTAGCCTTTGACATTTCCAATAGCCGGGACACGCAAACCGATAGCCACAGCTATTTATGGGAAATGAAAACCCTAGGCAAGCTATCACACGGAAAATCTATTTTAATAGGGGCCACCTATGAACGCCTAGAAGGCACCATAGGCAATAAGTCAGACAGCCCTACCCATTTCAACACTTATCGCCAAAGCGCTTACGGGCAATTTAATTGGAACGTTAATAAGAATAAAAAGGTCGTGCTAGGCGCACAAATGAACAAAGCTGAATTTTCCAATTCTCACCTCTCCCCAAGGTTTGCTTACATTCAAACTATTAATGCCGATTGGACAGGGAAAATGTTATACGGGCAAGCCTATCGCTCTCCTTTTGGTACCGACTTATTTCTAAACTCCCCCAGTTTGCAAGGCAATATAGATTTAGAGGCAGAAACCATTGGCACCTTTGATTTTCAAATGAGTTACCACAAGGACAATATCTTCTGGTCAAATACGCTGTATGAAAGTGAACACAAAAACCTTCACCAACGTGAAACAATTAATGGTATTCCTACATTTGTGAATAAAGGCAGCATTAGTTACGCAGGATTAGAAACCGAATTAAGGTATCAATGGAGTGAAAAAACTGAAATATTGGCCAATGCAAGCTACCAAAAAAGTTTAGATAACGAAGGCGTGGATAATGCCACCTTTCAACCACAAGCCATGAATTAATGCCGGGAACCAGTATAAGTATTCACGATTCGTATTTCGAAGCCCCCACTAGTTTAGAAGAAATAGGCCTGGACCCCAGCGCCATTAATGAAAGCCCTAGCGATTATCACCTTGTGAGCTTTAATTTAGTCACTCACCTTAAGGCAGTGACAGATCGCCCTTTTTGGCATAGCAGCACCATTAAACTTTATATAGATAATGTATTGGATGAATCTATTTATTTCACCAGTATTAACCGTCAGGATGTGAACAGCGTTCCTCATCACATTGGCATTAACGGGCATATCAGTTTTCAAATGGGTTTTTAAAGGTAATGCTTCCACCCACTAAAAAAATGCATTGGGGTAAGCTCTCGACTGACCCTCGCGCTTTGATTGCTGCACCTTGTTATGTTTTTTTAGCGCAAACATGTTCAACATGTGCATTGATTAAGTCAATAGGGGAATTGTATTCAGGGTTAAATCTAAATTCTTTATACTGACCTTGGCCAGTCTTATATAGTTCAAGACTTTCTTCATAGTACTTGCAAGTTAAATCGATGCGATTCTTACTTCTGTAACTTTGGCCTAATTCAAATGTAACCTTGGAGGCTTGAATGTTTTCCCCTATTGATTTGTATCCAGTTTCTGCGAGCTTTAACTTTTCAATTGCTTTATCTATATATTCTTGTTCTGGTACGTTTTTCCATCCTGATTTATATTTGTAAAATACACCTAAGAAAAAATTTGCTTCTGATTCTCCAAGTTTATCCTTTTGCTCTATAAAAATATCTAGTGCTTCCTTAGCAATTCGTTCTGCAGGCAGTGGCCTCCCTATTTCGTACAGTTCATATGCTTGACCTAACTTCGTATTTGGATCAGAAGACATAGGCACCAAAAATGCCGAGCAACCGGACAAAAATAAAATTGAAAAAATGACAAAAAAATTATTCACGATAATTCCTTATAAACATAACAGTGGAGTCGAGAGTCAGGCCTTGCCTTGTGCGCTTTTCACAATTCGGCTTACCCGTGAATAGTGCAACCCAAACTGTAAACCCACTTCCTTCATACTAAACTGCCCGGTTTGGTAGGCCTGTAAAATACCTGTATTTCGGTCTGGGTTTTTATCCATTATTTCTTGTAGTGTGAAAGTCGCCAGCCTGCGTTGCACCCTTGGCACCTCGGTTAAGTCGGCATGGGTATCGGCTTGCAAGCTGGATAGTTTTTCCTGCATTTCTTCAATAAACTCATCACTGCCCAAATACACCTGGTTTTTTAATTCATCCATGGGGCTAGGTTGGTTTTTACCGGCTTTTACAAACTCACGGTAATACCTAATGGCCACATGTTTAGTTTTAGCAAACTGTAACAGTAACCAATGGCTGGCCAACCAATTGGGGCCTTTGGTTAAAGCGGCAGTGGCGCGCCCCGCTATTTAAATTAGGGCTCCACTTCCAGTCTTTGGCACTGCGTACCATTTCAGCCCGTACCGGATTTAACACTATGTAGCGAGCCAGTTCTAACAGGTAGGCTTGTTTCTCGACAGCACTCTAAATACGGAATGCTTTATAGCGCCCCTGGTATACATGCCCTACTCGTTTATGAGTGCGATTAAAGTTTTGAACTTATTTTTAAATGAACGGGAAACCGTTTAACTGACGCATGCCTTTAGATAGGTTGCCATCTGGCGTTTCAATTAATAAGTGGTAGTGATTACTCATTAAACAATAAGCATGCACCACCCAGTTATAACGCTGACAAACATGTTCGAGCACGTTTAAAAACTGTTGGCGGTCGGCACCTGTGAGGTAGATATTTTGTTGAGTACTGCTCAATTATTAGCGGCGACTGGTTACGTGGTACAAGGCATTGGGCTTCTTATAAATAAGAGGCTAAGCGCATGGGGCGTGACATTACGGCCACCTATATTTAAGGGCTTAAATATAGGTTAGTAGGTAATTGGGGAAAGGCAAAAGGCAAGACCTGACCCGAATGGCACTCGGACCCGAATGGCACTCGAATTATGACTAACAATGGAAGCTAACTTCGTCAGAATAGCGTAGTTTTGGTGAGGGCTCGAGAGGCAGAAATTGCATTGTGCGCTTAGAAAAAACGCAAAACCTAATCATCGCCCTTAATGCTTTTCACTCATCCTGATAATCCAAGAACTTATCTTTTCTAAAGTCTTTAAAACACAAGAGAAACCAGTCGTGTGCATTATTAAAAAGTTCAAAAATTTCGTCGAATATTTTTTTAACCTTCACAAGCTTCTTCTTTATTTCATCAATTGATGTTTGCTTGGTTAACCCATGGGAAAGTGAGTTTCTAATTTGATTAAAGCTTTGACACTTTTGAATAAAGTACTTTCTTTCATGAAAATCGACCACATCTTTTAGCTGTTCGATTGTCCTTCCAAACATGATGTTATTGCTTTTTGAAAACTCAATCTCCGTAGGATAGATACTAGCTCTGATAAAGAATCTAGAATCTTCAATTAACAGTTTTGCCATTTCTTCACAAAGTTGGTGATAGATTAACAAGGCAGCAAGATAACCCTCAATAGTGTGTTTATCGAATGCTTCGTCAGCGATTTCGTTCAGGTCTCTAAGATGATCTGGTCGTTCAAAGCTAGGCCAGTACTTTGAATCATTAATTTGCTCTATGAAGTCCATACTCAATTCACTTATAACGATTTAGAAAAATAACTACCGTAAGCAGTCCACAGGAGGCCTGTTTTTTGGCGCGAAGCGCAGTTGTGGCACGGAGGTCATGTTTTGTTTTGTGCATTTTAGCAAAAGGCAAGACCCTAACACCTCCTTCTTAAAGCCGTGCACTGCGGAAATTTGCCCGACAGCAACGCCTAGTTAGCACTTGGTGAAATTGGCAAGCCTAAGCTCTAATTCGCTTCTATATTTATCATTAGTGCAATTCTCAACTGCTTCCCGAAGCTCTCTAATTGCGTTTTCTTGATCATCTAGTTTTTTATAGCAGCTGCTAAGTAGATCATGATATATAGATATTCTTGGTGCTACGCTTTTATCTTCTTCTGCCAAATCGAAACACTTTTTTGCACTAGATAACGCATCATTGTGGTGATTTCCTCCTAATTCTAAGTAGGCTTTTGATTCTTCATATAGTAACCAATGGTTTACTTCTACGTCTGGAACTTTTTTGATTGCAGCTATTGAATTTTCTGGTTCTTCTGCAAAGTTGTATGTCTTGGCGACACATCTTCCTTCATATGAACTAAGTTTTTCGCAATTACTAATTTCATTTGCAAAAGATATAGCCGAACCCATTAATAGATTAGAAAGCCTTTCATTACATTCCCTACCTGCTGCTACAGATGAATTTGTAAGAGCTTCACATGCACTTAACCACTGCCTTTTTTCAACTTGGCTCGGCGGCATCGCTATCAACTCGGGAATGGACTCCGCAATGCTAACGCACGTGGCGCTATGTTTATAACCAAACATTGAGGTAAAAGAGACGAACGCCTCATAAAATTGATCTAGCCCCTCTAAAGCTGATATAGATATTACATCAGCTAATTTTTTCACCAACTCTTTCTGGCCATTAATTTCTTGAACAACCTGTCTATATGATCTTAATCTCGCGAGTGCAGCCAATGAAACACGTAGAGGCACTGAAAATATTTCACTTTGGATGGAGTCTAGGAGACTTCGCATAGCTTTTTCTCCGGCTTCCTTTATGCCTTGCTCGACCTTATATTGTGTTCCTAAGTGAGCGATTTGCCCATAAGTCGCGTGCCATTCAGGTTTTAGTTCTATTAATTGATTAAACGCATCCAAAGCTTCAATATATTTCCCCGAACGCCTGAGAGCCTTACCCTTATGATGAAGAAGCTCTAGCTGTACCTCTTCAGATACATTTTCCTTTAGAAGTTCGTCATATAGACTTGCACAATTGCCATAGTAATCTTTTCTGTCACTATTATTTGAAATTGTATATGAATGAATCTCCTTCGCATCGATTACGCTCTTAACCTTTTGTAAATTATCATTTTCCGAAATATTGATATCATGTATTTCATGATGTAACTCTAACTTCTCATCTCCTTCTAGTTGCAGCAATGAGTAATGAAGCCAATCAATATCTCTTTTACCACGTCGTATATGTTCTTCGAGAATAAGATCGGAACACAAGTGTATTTGTCGAAGAGCACTTGGCGTCATATCACCGGCCTTCAGTGAGATAAAGTCTTCTATTGATGCAACAATCGGTGAGCTATCTATTTTATCCTGAGCAGAAATCGATATCAGGTCGTGAACGCGAAGAACGCCAGTTGTATTCTCCGGGACAAGAATTGATAATTTTTGAAGAGTATTACATTTAAGAGCGCCGATAAAATGTCTCAAAAACTCAATATCATGATAGTTCTTGCCTGAATTTGCTATTTTCTTTAGCGCATCAAGAGAACTATCGCCTAACCCAGAAAGAATCTTCCTAACAATTGATGCTCCACAAGCGTCATCAACTAATTCTGGTTCATCTAGAATTTCTCTATAAATACTCTCTTTATCTATCCCTTGATCATGACATAGATTTTTGGTCATAGAGAGAATCAATGGAGAGAAGCGGCACTTTGATATAAATTCCCTACACAATTCAGAGGCTGATGATTCCGTTTCTCCAAGTAGGTCTAGAGCCCTATCTATCGAAAACTGTGGAATCGACAGATACTCTGAATTGTTTGGAACTGAGATCTGCGAGGTAACTAGTACCACTCCCCCTTTTTCAAACCCTGGGGCCAGCTCTTCGAAGTTATTCTCTTTTAGACCAGCGGTATAATTATCAATGACAAGGATAGATTTCTCAGAATTAAATAATCCAGCTACATTAACTGGTGACCCACCTCTACTTCTTTGAACAGAGCATAGTGACGAATCAGGATTCCAATCCTCTCCTCCAATCCAAATATAATTGGGAAAAGTACCTTTGTTTCGCTTAACGAAATCGATTGTCGACTGTGTCTTTCCTGAACCACTGACACCATGAAGAATGCAAACATTATTTCCACTAGAAAAGTGACTGCTAATTGAGTTAATAATGCTATCCTCGAAAATATATCCATCACATACATTTGGTAATTTACCAAAGTATTCATAGTTATCCATATTTTGAGAAAATGCTGGAAAATACTGCTTGTAATAATCGGCAGCGTCCGAATTTTTTATTGATTGATTATATACACCTTTAGCGAGTTCTCTTGCGTCGATAATTATCAAGCGGTCGCCGTGTTCCCCGCCAATCGGTGTCGAATTAAACTTTGCACGAAAAGACGATTTTTCCTCTTGGTTACTAATGAGGTAAATCTTATCTGGAATTAACTCGCCTCTATGTTTCAACGCATGATATATATCTTTTTCGATTTTCGAGTAAATAGGGTTTTCTTTGTCCCCTGAATAATCGAAGTAACCTTTTTCAGCACTATACTCCCCGACAATCGAAGAGTCATCGGAGAATGTGTCTACTGTATAACCTGAAGGCATGTAATCTTTGTTTAGGCCATGATGAATCAGGGATTGCTTTTCGCGCAGCGAAATATAATTATGACCGACCAATTCTATTCCTGTGGCATCTAAGCAGGTAATTTCTTCGATGAGTCCTTTAATAATTCTCTTTTTGATATGCTCAAACAATTTTCAATATTCCCTACTTTAAATGTTTTCAGAAGATAACTCAGAGTTGTGTGCTAACCATAGCTAAGGGGTAAGGTCTTGTTTTTTGCCACTACGCTAAATGTAAAACCTAGCCTCGCATACAAAAAAGACTCAACCCCGTATATTTCATCATTTAATAAATGCCATAACACTACCACCTATTATTTCATTTGGAAATATACTGAACAGTCAGTCTGTTTAAACATTGACCTGAAACTGAAAGATTTTACAATTCATTCTTTAGCGACTTTGAATTCAAGATTACAGGTACTTAGGTAAAACACCTGTTTACTCCCCCATACTCACCCACCAAACCCAGGCACCTTAAAATACCTAACCACATCAAACCGCTTCAACGTCGCCACCATCTTAAACGGCACCAACTCCTCCGCCGGATAAAACATCTGGTCCAAGCTCGCTTGTTTATGAAACGACTGATACAAATTATCCACTTCCCTATTCAACTGTTTAATACTGTTGGGGCTAAACAAACGGCTGGCCGAATAAAACGGGCCTGAATTAAAAGAAGGGTCCCCCTTTTTTTTACCAAAGGCTTCGCCAATAAAGTTTTGGTTCACCCTCACCAAGGTTGAATGCAGTGGCCCGTCTAAGCGCCATTGAATGGGCAGGTTTACTAAAAAATAGTACGAGTCATCGGGCCGTAATCGAATTAGCTCCAGCTTTTCTAACTCACGCAAATATCTGTACACATCGTTTTTGCTTAACTGGTTTACGCGGGCAATGGCCTGTACATCAAATTCGCTCACCAACAACATTAAAAATGCCATTAGGCCCGGGCGTTGGGCTAACGATTGCTCGGTGCTTTCCGGCAAGGTGGTGGGGGTAACGGGCTGCTTGGCGGCCAAATCCACCAGCTCAGTAAAGCTAATGCCTACCGCATCACACACCTCCATTAAGCGGCTGAGCTTGCAGTCTTGCTCGGCAAACAGGCGCTTAATGGTGGGCTCTGAGGTATTCATCATAACGGCCAGGTCTTTGTAGCGAATGCCCTG
>ERZ1027231.458-NODE-458-length-10836-cov-238.367313_pt1 | contig 10836 bp, 7 predicted proteins | sample MGYA00520866_ERZ1027231 | MGnify/ENA primary metagenome ERZ1027231 (study PRJEB33311, sample SAMEA4378411) | marine metagenome | biome: Marine biome; feature: Fjord; material: Water | collected 2014-07-20T08:00:00Z/2014-07-... | depth 75 m ...
AACCGAGACTAGATAACATCGTTCTTTATGAAGTAAAAATGAATGATGAATTTTTGATGTCTAGCCTATTTGTTGAAGCAGAAGTTCAACTTTCTAAGCTGGGCTTAGAGAAATTCGGGACTCAAGAATTAGATGTTGTGGTTGGCGGTCTTGGCCTGGGCTACACAGCACAAGCTGCGTTAGCATTTGATAACGTTAAAAGCCTATGCGTCGTAGATGTAATGGCCCCCGTGATCGAATGGCACCAAAAAGGGCTTGTGCCTTTAGGCAATGAGCTGAGCAATGATGATCGCTGCCGTTATGCCCTTGGTGACTTCTTTGAATTTGCCACTGCTGCTAATACAAACTTTGATGGCACGCCTTCTGATGCTGAGAGCGGCCCAGACAAGGTTCACGCTGTGTTACTGGATATTGATCACACACCTAGCTACTGGCTAAACCCTGAAAACAGTCGTTTTTATAGCACTGAAAGCCTGAATGCCATGAAAGCCAAGATCCATAAAGGTGGTGTATTTGGTTTATGGTCTGATGAAAAACCGGATGAGCAGTTTGTATCTATTTTAGAAAGCGTATTTGAAAGAGTGGAAACCCATATGGTGTACTTTCCTAATCCTTATACTGGAGAAAAATCTTCGAACTCGGTTTATATTGCTCATATTGATTAATTGTTTTTTTAATTAAGTTACCTGCATAAAAAAACCGGCCTTGGCCGGTTTTTTAGTTTTCATTTAAAACTTATTAAGGTTGTGGTGTAGCTCCAAGCTCTTCCAACAAAAATGGAATCACTGTTTGCCCTGTTGGCTCCGGTAGGCTTAATTGAGGAATATTGGCTACTACCGTTGCTCCTGCAGCTTCGGCTGCATCTACAATTGCTTTCGGGTGTGTAGGGAAGTGCAATAAAGCTCCGATAATACCAGGTGCAAGACTAGCACCTTCAGTCGAAAGTGCAGATAATTCCCCTGATTTTTCAGTCAAAGTATCAACATCATCTTCTGCCAACGCTGTACTAATTTCTTCAAGAAGAACCGGAACAGCAACCTGAATTTCACTCAACCGAGTAAGAGCGGCTATCGTCGCATTCACCTCTACTTCTGTATTGGATACAAACACAGCAGGGTCTTGATCATCAATTAATGCAGGAATATCAAGCGTGGCACGAAAATCAGCAATATCACCTGTTTCTTCTCGCATTAAAGCTAGAGAGGTAGTCGCATCACTAGCTTCAATAGCATAAACAGATTCCATCAAACTTAAAGTAAGCCCTGCAGCAATTTCTAGCGTTACCTGAATTGGCGCTAATATTTCTTCCCAGCGAACAACATCCATACTTCCTTGTGTTTCGATCGCACCTGCAGCGACAATACGAGTAGATTCAGATGCATTAAAAGTATCACCTAATGACTCATCGGCCATATCATCACTGTACGCTAACCATAACGAAGATATTGCTCCAGCAGATACTCCGTACATCGCTATATTTTCAGGGTCTACATTGAACTCAGTGGCGTTATGACGAATATACTGCAATGCTTCTTTTACATCTGAAAGGGATTTACCCAACCCTTCTGTATCGTTTGCTTCAGCATCATTAAAACCTGGCACATCCAATAGGCTGTAGTTAATAGTTGCAAAAGCAACTCCAGCATCAAGCACTTCATTTATGTCTTCAGGTGTACCATACGCAGCAGCCTTGTCACCAGTGAAAAAACCACCGCCATGCACGTATATAATTAAACTGGTTGGCTCTTCTGAGTCAGGCAAAAAGATATCAAATACATTTCTTTCATCGGGACCATAAACTTCATCAGCATAAAAAGTCGCTTCAACCCCTGAATCAAAACTAAACCCAGCAGGTACTGTATCTTCTGTTATAGCCGAAAATTCAGTATTTGAAATTGAAGACTCATCCTCACTGCCACAGGCAGCAAGCAAGGCAATCGACGATACCAATAAACTCTTTTGGAAATTCTTCTTTAAAGCAGAAGTAGAAATAAATTCTTTAAACACTTGATACACCTACATTTTTTATTGTTATTCAAACAAGAATTTTTTAATTCTCATACCAAAAGACTACACGCTTAAGTCTTCAATGAACAATAACTTAAAGGAATAAAAGCGAATAATGAAAAGAAAACGGGCGCTTTTTTTATAGTTTCTTAAAGGTTAATTCTCGAGAGGGGTTTTGACATACTTTGACCTAAAAATATGACGCTAAAGCTTGCTTTCAGGTATGAATTTATTGAATATTTTTCGAATATTACTTACAAGGCATAACTTAACCCGCACTTACAAACAGGCAAGTATAAAAAACAAACAGCTTATTCTTAACACCTAAATACTAAGCCTGACCAAATTTCACATTAAACATTGATGTTCACGAAACCTAAAAGATACACATAAAAAAACCGAACTCACTATCTGTGAATTCGGCTTTCCGTGAAACGCTATCAGTTAGGCTATGGTATTAAAAACCCAAAACATCCTGCATATCGTAAACGCCATTGTCTTGTGCTTTTAACCAAGCAGCTGCGCGTATGGCACCCTTTGCAAATGTCATACGGCTTTGTGCTTTATGGGTGATTTCAACACGCTCGCCTTCTGTGGCAAACATCACTGTATGATCGCCTACAACATCGCCGCCACGAATGGTTTGAAAACCAATTTCTTTATGTGGGCGAGCACCGGTTTGGCCTTCACGACCATAGTTGGCCACTTCGTTCAGATCCCAACCCATGGTTTCAGCAACTACTTCGCCCAAACGCAAAGCCGTACCTGATGGCGCGTCTACTTTATGTTTATGGTGCATTTCAATTATTTCAATATCGCTTTCTTCACCCATAACCGATGCGGCCATGCGCAACAGGTTAAGACACAAGGTAACACCCACTGAATAGTTAGGCGCAAATACGATTGGCATTTCTTTGCCTGCTGCTTGTAGCGTGGCCTTTTGATCTTCAGTTAAACCCGTTGTTCCGATCACAATGCCTTTTCCGTTAGCATTACAAAACTCGATGTTGCCCATAGTGGTTTCAGGTGACGTAAAATCCACTAATACATCAAAGTCATCTTTGGCGTCATCAAGGCTAGATACCAGTTTCACATCCAGCTTCTTACCTAGACCCGCCATTTCGCCTGCATCAGAACCTAATAAGCTGTCATCAGGCAATACAATAGCCGCACCCAGCTTGGCGCCGTCAGCGATATCGGTAGCTTCAATTAAGATACGGCCCATGCGGCCTGCTGCACCAATGATGGCAATACGAGTAGTCATGGTAAAAAACCTTTCGGATCAATCTTTAAGTTGTAGGGGATTGTACAGGATATTCGCTGAGGACGGGAGGTGCTAATACTAGGCCACACCTACACTTTTCAATGTGCATGAATTATGTGGGAGGGCGCTAGCGCGCGATTGCTCATTTCTATATTTGTCGCGCGCAAGCGCCCTCCCACAAAAAAACATCAATCTAAATAACTAAAAAAACCCCACCCTTCAACACATTCGCCACTGATCACTCAGGACGTACGATTAAAAAATGGGGCTTTCAACACCTAGTTACTCTTAGGTGTTTTAAAACACACTAAGAAGCTAGCGTTTATTCGAAGAACGTTTTCACGTTATCAAACCACGACTTTTTTCTAGGCGAATGTTTATCACCGCCTTTCAAGCTGGCTTGGAATTCCTTTAAAATTTTCTTCTGGTGTTCTGTTAACTTAACTGGGGTTTCAACCATCACTCGGCATAACAAGTCACCTTGCGCACCGCCGCGTACAGGCACAACACCCTTACCGCGTAAACGGAACAACTTACCGCTTTGTGTTTCAGCTGGAATCTTAAGATTAACGCGACCATCTAATGTTGGCACTTCAATCTCACCACCTAGCGCTGCGTCAGCAATGCTGATTGGCACGTCGCAATACAGGTTACGTCCGTCACGTTCAAAGATATTGTGCGATTTAATATGCGTTTCAACATACAAATCACCAGCAGGGCCACCATGTGGTCCAGCTTCACCTTCGCCAGTTAAACGAATACGATCGCCATTATCAACGCCCGCAGGCACCTTAACACTTAATGTTTTAGTTTCTTCGTTTACGCCACGACCATAACAAGAACCACACTTGTCTTTAATCGTTGTACCCTGACCCTGACACGTTGGGCACGCTTGCTGAACAGAGAAGAAACCCTGTTGCATGCGAACCTGGCCTTGGCCTTGGCATGTACCACATGTCACTGGCTGGCTGCCATCTTTTGCACCAGAACCGTCACAGGTATTACAGTTAACTAACGTAGGCACACGAATTTTAACTTCTGCACCCTTAACCGCTTGCTCTAAAGAAAGCTCAAGGTTGTATTTTAAATCGCTACCACGTTGTGGACCACGACGACCGCCGCGACCACCACCGCCGCCTCCGCCTCCGCCAAAAATATCCCCAAACACATCACCAAAGATGTCGCTGAAGTTACCTTGACCACCGCCACCGCCTTGCTGATTAACACCTTCATGACCGTACTGATCATAAGCGCCGCGTTTTTGCTCGTCACTTAGCACTTCGTATGCTTCAGTGGCTTCTTTAAATTTTTCTTCTGCTGCCGCATCATCCGGATTACGGTCCGGGTGATACTTCATGGCCAACTTACGATACGCGCGCTTTATGGCTTTCGCGTCATCGCTTTTGCTGGCTCCTAATATTTCGTAATAATCACGTTTAGACATGAATCTTCTCTTCTTTGCTGAAACAGCAAAGGCGCATTAAGCGCCTAGGGAGTTTTAGTCACTGTTTATTGCTTAACTACTAATTAGTTTTCAATAAACAGTGACGGACAAATGTAATTTAAAATTACTTGTTGTCTTTAACTTCTTCAAACTCAGCATCAACAACGTCGTCGTCTTTCGCTGCGCCTTCAGCTTGTTCTGCACCTTGCTCACCCGCTTCTGCTTGTTCAGCATACATGCGCTGAGCCAGACCAGAAGACGCTTCAGTAAGCTTAGTTGTTGCTGCTTCGATAACGTCTTTGTCGTCGCCTTTAAGCGCTTCTTCAACTTCAGTGATCGCTGCTTCAATTGCAGTTTTCTCTTCTTCAGTTGCTTTGTCGCCAGCTTCTTCAAGTGTTTTCTTAGTTGCGTGAACCATGCCATCAGCCGTGTTACGAACTTGAATCATTTCTTCGAACTTTTTATCCGCTTCAACATTGGCTTCAGCGTCTTGAACCATTTGTTCGATTTCTTCGTCACTCAAACCAGAAGACGCTTTGATCACGATAGACTGTTCTTTACCTGTTGCTTTATCTTTCGCATTAACATTCAAGATACCGTTAGCATCAATGTCAAACGTTACTTCGATTTGTGGCTGGCCACGTGGAGCAGAAGGAATATCCGCTAAATCGAAACGACCTAAAGATTTGTTTGAAGATGCTTGCTTACGCTCACCTTGAACAACATGAATCGTTACAGCAGACTGGTTGTCATCAGCTGTTGAGAACACTTGAGACTTTTTAGTCGGGATCGTTGTGTTCTTATCGATAACTGGAGTAGCAACACCACCCATTGTTTCGATGCCTAAAGTAAGAGGCGTTACATCTAAAAGAAGAACGTCTGTTACGTCGCCAGCTAGAACGGCACCTTGAATGGATGCGCCCATTGCAACGGCTTCATCAGGGTTAACGTCTTTACGTGGCTCTTTACCAAAGAAAGCAGTAACCGCTTCTTGAACCATTGGCATACGAGTCTGACCACCCACCAAGATAACTTCTTCGATATCAGAAAGGCTTAAACCAGAATCTTTAAGTGCTTGTTCACAAGGCTTAATAGACGCTTTAACTAGGTCTTCAACTAGAGATTCTAGTTTCGCACGAGTCAGTTTAACGTTTAAGTGCTTAGGACCGGTTGCATCAGCAGTGATGTAAGGCAAGTTAACATCTGTTTGGTTAGCTGAAGACAATTCAACTTTCGCTTTTTCGCCCGCTTCTTTAAGACGTTGCATTGCAAGAGGATCACCCTTGATGTCCATGCCAGTGTCTTTCTTAAATTCTTCTGCTAAAAATTCGATAACGCGCATATCGAAATCTTCACCACCAAGGAATGTATCACCGTTGGTTGCTAACACTTCAAACTGCTTCTCGCCATCAACGTCAGCGATTTCAATGATAGAGATATCAAAAGTACCACCACCTAAATCGTAAACCGCGATAGTGCGATCGCCGCCATCTTTATCCATGCCGTAAGCAAGTGCAGCAGCTGTTGGTTCGTTGATAATACGCTTAACATCTAGACCAGCAATTTTACCAGCATCTTTAGTTGCTTGACGCTGAGCATCGTTAAAGTAAGCAGGAACAGTAACAACCGCTTCTGATACAGACTCGCCTAAGAAATCTTCAGCCGTCTTTTTCATTTTCTTAAGAATTTCAGCAGAGATTTGTGGTGGCGCGTACTTTTCGCCCTTCACTTCAACCCATGCATCGCCATTGTCGGCTTTAGAAATTGTATAAGGCACCATTGAGATGTCTTTTTGAACCACTTTGTCTTCAAAGCGACGACCGATTAAACGCTTGATCGCAAACAAAGTATTAGCAGGGTTAGTAACCGCTTGACGCTTAGCAGGCTGTCCGACCAAGATTTCGCCATCTTCAGCATAAGCAATGATAGAAGGCGTAGTACGTTCGCCTTCAGCATTTTCTAGAATGCGATACTTGTCACCGTCTAATACAGACACACAAGAGTTAGTTGTGCCTAAATCGATACCTATGATTTTACCCATGTTTTTCTCCAATCTTAATTCTGTAGAGCGCAGGCTCTATATAGCGACTCCAGGGGAGTCTGATTAACTTTTTAGCTTAACCCTTATATGGGTATGGCCTTTTTTCTTTTCAACCTCTCAAAAGAGAAGTTATTGAATTTTTTTTGTAACTGGCATGCATCTTAAAAACGAACACCTGCTAACCGCTTAAAGGTGATTTAACCCCTTTAAACTTGAGCGTCTACTTTAGGCGCTGCTTTAGATACAACAACCATTGCTGGGCGCAATAAACGGCCATGGTTGGTGTAACCTTTTTGAACCACGTTAAGCACAGTATTTGGCTCAGCGTCTGGAGCGTCTACCATGCTAATAGCTTGGTGAAGGTCTGGATCAAATGGGTGACCTTCAGGGTCAACCACTTCTACTTTGAATTTAGTAAAGGTGCTTAGTAAGCCAGACTTCGTCATTTCAACGCCTTCTAACAAAGACTTAACGGCTTCGTCATCAGGGGCAGCGGCTACAGCGCGCTCTAGATTATCAACAACATCTAGCAACTCACGAGCAAACTTCTCAGTACTGAACTTATGGGCTTTTTCTACGTCTGCTTCAGCGCGACGACGTACGTTCTGAGTTTCAGCTTGAGCACGTAAAACGTCTTCTTTTAACTTGGCAATTTCGTCTTGCAACGCCGTTACATCAGCGCCTTCAACGTTATCAAGCGTCTCTGCTGACTCAGTATCCAGCTCAGAAGCATCCAGTTCTGGATTTTCAACTTCAGTGTTATTTTCCTGTTCCGACATCGGACTCTCCATTCAATACAACAAATTCATATTTCGATGGCACCTATATGGGGATGGAATAAACCGTTTCAAGCAAAAAAAACATGAAAACACACAAAAAACAGGTGGGAATTGCCTAATTACCCACAGATTTAGATTACTGGCTTTACATACAGTGTTTTTGGTGTATAAATACTGTATAGATAAACACATGTACAAATAAACAGGCCCAATACCAGCAGCCTATTATTTGATTAAGGAGAGATTCAAATGCTAAGCCATATATCAATTAAAGATTTTACGATTGTTGAAAGCCTAGAGCTGGACCTCTCAAAAGGCTTTACTGCTGTAACCGGTGAAACCGGTGCCGGTAAATCCATCATGCTAGATGCCCTATCATTGGCTACCGGCCATAAAGCCGATGGCAGTCAGGTGCGCCCCGGTGCCACCAAGGCCGAAATTTACGCCTGCTTTGACATACCGCAAAGCCCAAAAAGCCCAGTTAAAAAGTGGCTACTAGAAAACGACTTAGACGGCGATCAAGATCAGTTAATACTGTCGCGCATAATCACCAACGAAGGCCGCAGCCGTGGCTACATAAACGGCCGACCAGCGCCTTTGCAGCAACTAAAAGACCTTGGTGAACACCTGGTTGATATTCATGGTCAGCACGCTCACCAAATGCTGCTGCATAAAGACAGCCCACGAACACTGCTAGACAGCTACGGTAACTACGACCAGCTGGCTAACCACGTAAAGCAGCACTACACCAGCTGGCAAAAAATTAAAAAACAAGTGGAGCGCCTGCAAAATCAAAGCGACGAAGTACTGGCTAGAGCTCAACTATTAGAATACCAGGTTCAAGAAATGGACATTCTAGACCTACAAGAAGATGAGCTGGATGGACTAGAAAACGAACAAAAACGTTTGGCCAATGCCGAAACCCACTTGCTTAACGCTCAACAAGCTTTGCATTTGTGCCAAAACGACGACGATCAAGCCGATGCTTATCAAGCCATTCAGTACGCATTGCAAAAGTTGGATTCATTTTTTGAAACCAGCCCAGGATTAAAAAGCGCCCACGAACTGCTGAACCAAGCCTATGTATTAGTCGATGAAGCCAGCAATGAACTCAGCAGCTACATCGATGGCTTTGAAATAAACCCTCAGCGATTACAGCACGTAGAAGAACGCTTAAATGCCATTTATGAACTGGCACGCAAACATAAAGTACGTCCAGAAGAATTACTGCCCCTGCACAATCAACTTAGCCAAGAGCTGGCCGAACTAAAAGGGCAAGACCAATCACTTGATGACTTACTGGTTGAACTTGAAACCGTAGAGCAATCGTATATTGGCCACGCACAAGCCTTAAGCAGTGCCCGCAAAAAAACGTCGACCAAGCTGTGCAAAGAACTATTAAAGCAACTTAAACTACTTGCACTGGATAAAGCACAAGTATCGTTTTTAGTAGACGACCAGCCCATCCATAACGCCAATCAATATGGCCTAGATGACATACAATTATTGGTTAGCTTTAACCCCGGCCAACCCCTGCAACCTTTAAGTAAGGTTGCATCAGGTGGTGAGCTTTCGCGCATCAGCCTTTCACTGCAAATACTCATTCAGCAAGGCCCAGGCACCCTTATATTTGATGAAATTGATGTGGGCGTGGGCGGCGCAACCGCTGAACGCATGGGTCGCTTATTAAAAGACCTAGGCAGCAACAAACAAGTGATCAGTGTGACTCACCAACCTCAGGTAGCCGCACTTGCGCATCATCATTTGTTAGTGAACAAACTCAGTGGCAAACAACAAACTCGTACTCAAATGCGAGAACTTGGCCCAGACCAAAGACAGCAAGAACTGGCTCGTATGATGGGCGGTTTAGAAATCAGCGATTTAACACTGGCCCATGCCAAAGACATGTTAGTGGCGGCACAAGCATGATCATGAAAAACATCCATGAAGGCGACAAGCTTAATCGCGGACAGCATAAGCAAAAATCAGCCGCTCCTTTAAAAGTAAGCGACGCTTATTACGTAGGCTTAATCGTACTGATCGTATGCTTAATCATTTATTAGATCGGTAAAAAAAAATACAAACTAACTAACACAACAATCCAACTAAAAATAAAAAGGAGGCTTTATACGAGATAGCCATAATCGACTCTGTGTGGACAGGTCCCAGAATAAGTTATCCCCATGACTTATTCTGGGCAATCAATCTCATTTCTTATTTCTTATTCTTTACAAAAAACATCAAAACACCGACAAAAATCTATCTCCCAATATCGAATATCGTTATAGCATACCAAAAATGTAATCCACCTTCGTAGGAGTTGCACTCTGTGCACGATACCAAAATCCTAGTCGAAGCAGATGGGCAAAGATGGTGAAAGATGGTGAAAGATGGTGAAAGATGGTGAAAACATAATGAGATATGCTCACCATCGTTTCTATACAACATTAATTAGATAGCTGGGTTCGCGCACAGGGTGCGACTCCTACAAAAGAAACTTCTAACATAGCAACGCCGTAAAGTTAAACCACAACTCGTAGGAGTTGCACTCTGTGCACGATACCAAAACCCTAATCGAAGTAGTTAGACACAAATCGTGAAAAATTAATAAGATATTTCACCATCGTTTCTATACAACATTAATTTGATAGCTGGGTTCGCGCACAAAGTGCGACTCCTACGAAAGAAATTTCCAACATAACAACGCCATAAAGTTAAACCACAACACGTAGGAGTTGCACCCCGTGCACGATACCAAAAGCCTAGTCGAAGCAGATGATTAAAGATGGCGAAAACTTAATGAGGTATCTCTCCATCGTTTCTTTACAACATTAATTAGATAGCTGGATTCGCGCACAAAGTGCGACTCCTACGAAAGAAACTTCTAACATAGCAACGCCGTAAAGTTAATCAACAACTCGTAGGAGTTGCACTCTGTGCACGAAAACAAAACCCTAGTCGAAGCAGCTAGGTACAAATCGTGAAAAATTAATAAGATATTTCACCATCGTTTCTATACAACATTAATTTGATAGCTGGGTTCGCGCACAAAGTGCGACTCCTACGATACTGAGCTTAAGCAATAACTAGCCCAAAACAAAACTGACATGATTAACCCATACTTAAATTGACCAAACACCAATAGGTTAAACCAATTGCTACCGCACAGGTCGCCTGCAAGCAACCCCCCTACTCACGTTCAGGATTGTAGAAGGGATCTTGCTAACCACAATAAACTCGCACCCGCGCAACGTTATTCCATCCACAAAAAAAGCCAACTTATCGCTAAGTTGGCTTTTTT
>ERZ1027231.460-NODE-460-length-10815-cov-25.927230_pt1 | contig 10815 bp, 14 predicted proteins | sample MGYA00520866_ERZ1027231 | MGnify/ENA primary metagenome ERZ1027231 (study PRJEB33311, sample SAMEA4378411) | marine metagenome | biome: Marine biome; feature: Fjord; material: Water | collected 2014-07-20T08:00:00Z/2014-07-... | depth 75 m ...
TAACAAACTTACCGTAGATTGGGTGCTTTACGCGACGCTCAATCATAACAGTAATCGTTTTGTCCATTTTGTCGCTAACGACCTTACCTTGCAGAGTGCGTACAATCGCTTCAGCCATGATTATTCACCCGCCTTCTGTTGAATGATGGTTTTAACGCGCGCGATATCGCGGCGCACCTCTTTCTGAAGATGCGTCTGACCTAGTTGGCCAGTGGCTTTCTGCATGCGGTATTTAAATTGGTCCGCTAACAAATCTTTAAGCTCGGATCCAAGCTCATCGACTGATTTTTCACGTAAGTCTTGTACGTTCATCACATCACCGTCCGAGTAACAAAGGTAGTGGCGATTGGAAGTTTAGCCGCTGCAAGCGCGAACGCTTCACGAGCAATCTCTTCCGAAACCCCTTCCATTTCATAAAGGACACGACCTGGCTGAATCTGGCAAACCCAGTATTCAACGTTACCCTTACCTTTACCCTGACGAACCTCAAGAGGTTTGCTGGTAATCGGCTTGTCTGGGAAGATACGAATCCAGATTTTACCGCCACGTTTAATTTTACGGTTCATCGCACGACGAGCCGATTCAATTTGACGTGCTGTGATGCGGCCACGACCGGTAGCTTTAAGGCCAAACTCGCCAAAGCTAACACTGCTGCCTTTTGCAAGACCGCGGTTACGGCCTTTCATCATCTTACGGAATTTAGTGCGTTTAGGTTGTAACATCTTTTACGCCTCCCTTACTTAGCTTTGCGCTGCTTTTTAGCACCGCCGCTTTTAGCGCGGGCACGAACTTCATCGATGCCACCAAGAATTTCACCCTTGAAGATCCACACTTTGATGCCGATAACACCGTAAGTAGTGTGAGCTTCGTAGGTCGCGTAATCGATATCAGCACGTAGAGTGTGCAAAGGTACACGACCTTCACGATACCACTCAGAACGAGCGATCTCTGCGCCGCCTAAACGACCGCCTACCTGAATCTTGATACCCTGAGCACCAGAACGCATTGCATTTTGAACTGCACGCTTCATGGCACGACGGAACATCACTCGACGCTCTAACTGGCTGGCAACTGACTGGCCTACCAATTTTGCATCTAGATCCGGCTTGCGAATTTCTTCGATGTTAACGTGGACAGGAACACCCATCATTTCAGATACGTCTTTACGTAACTTATCTACGTCTTCACCTTTTTTACCAATCACGATACCTGGACGGGCAGTGTGAATGGTGATTTTTGCAGTCTGAGCTGGACGCTCAATTACAACCTTGCTTACAGACGCTTTAACAAGACGCTTCTCAATAAGAGCACGAACCTTGATATCTGTTAGCAGTTGATCTGCGTATTTGTCTTTTCCTGCATACCAAACAGAGTTGTGATCTTTGGTAATGCCCAGGCGTATGCCCGTTGGATGTACTTTCTGACCCATGACCTAGACCTCTGCAACCTTAACGGTGATATGACAAGAACGCTTCAAGATGCGATCCGCGCGACCTTTCGCACGAGGGCGAATACGCTTCATAGTCATACCTTCGTCAACAAAGACGGTGGACACTTTCAGCTCGTCAACGTCAGCACCATCATTGTGCTCGGCGTTAGCGATCGCAGATTCAAGAACTTTCTTGATTAAATCTGCACCCTTTTTAGGGCTGAAAGACAAAATGTTTAAAGCGTCTGCTACTGATAAACCGCGAATTTGATCGGCGACCAATCGGGCTTTCTGAGCAGAAATGTGCGCGCCTTTTAGCTTAGCAACTGTTTCCATCTCAAATTACCTCTTGGCCTTTTTATCTGCAGCGTGACCTTTGTAGGTACGAGTACCGGCGAATTCGCCTAACTTGTGCCCTACCATTTCTTCGCTAACCATAACTGGAACGTGTTGACGTCCGTTATGTACAGCGATGGTCAATCCTACAAACTCAGGAAAAATTGTAGATCGGCGAGACCAGGTTTTAATTGGCTTGCGATCACCTTTTTCTAGTGCGGTCTCAACTTTGGCCATCAAATGATGATCAACGAATGGACCTTTTTTCAATGAACGTGGCATCTAATTCACCCTATCCGTTATTTAGAACTGCGACGGACAATCATCTTGTCAGTACGCTTATTCTTACGAGTTTTGTAGCCCTTAGTTGGAACGCCCCAAGGCGTTACAGGATGACGGCCACCAGAGGTACGACCTTCACCACCACCGTGTGGGTGATCAACTGGGTTCATAGCTACACCACGAACAGTAGGACGAACACCACGCCAGCGAGATGCACCGGCTTTACCTAGTTGACGTAGGCTGTGTTCTGAGTTGCTTACTTCGCCTAGAGTAGCGCGACAATCGGCAAGTATTTTACGCATTTCGCCAGAGCGAAGACGCAAGGTAACGTAAGCACCTTCTTTTGCGATCAACTGAGCAGAAGTACCGGCTGAACGGGCAATCTGACCGCCTTTACCTGGCTTAAGCTCGATGTTGTGGATCACACTACCAAGAGGCATATGACGTACAGTCATAGTACTACCTACTTTGATAGGAGCAGTTTCACCAGAAATAATCTGATCGCCTGCTACTAGGCCTTTAGGGGCCAAAATATAACGACGCTCACCATCGGCATAACATACTAGTGCAATGTTAGCGGTACGGTTTGGATCGTATTCCAAGCGTTCAACTTTCGCCGGGATACCATCTTTATTGCGCTTAAAGTCGATCATACGGTAAAGCTGTTTATGACCACCACCAATGTGACGAGTCGTAATGCGACCGTTGTTGTTACGACCACCAGACTTACTTTGCTTCTCTGTCAATGCAGAGTGCGGACGACCTTTATGAAGATCTGCGTGCACGACCTTAACTAGGTGACGGCGTCCAGCAGAAGTTGGCTTGGTTTTTAATAATGCCATCTTAACTACCCCTTATTCGACGTCAGCGAAGTCAATGTCGTGACCGTCGGCTAGACGAACATATGCTTTACGCACATCATTCTTCTTGCCCATGCCACGCGCTGTACGCTTGGTTTTACCTTTAATGTTAAGCACTTGTACATTTCGAACTTTAACTTCGAACAATTGCTCAACGGCTGCTTTGATTTCTGGCTTAGTAGCATCTGGGCAAACACGGAAAACGTATTGGCCAGCGGCATCAGCAACTACAGTTGCTTTTTCAGAAATGTGAGGTCCAAGTATAACCTTGTAGATTCTTTCTTGGTTCATCCTAACATCTCCTCTACTTTCTTAAGCGCGGCAACAGTTACCAACACTTTTTCGAAAGAAACTAGGCTAACAGGATCAACACCATCAGCTTGCGCAACAGCTACACCAGGTAGGTTACGAGAAGCTAGGTAAACATTCTTGTTGATTTCTTCATCAACGATAAGAACGTTTGGAAGATCCATTCCAGACAATTTAGCACTGAAAGCTTTAGTCTTGTGATCACTCACTTCAAAGCTATCTACTACTACTAAACGATCTTGACGCACTAGTTCAGACCAGATTGCCTGCATCGCAGCGCGATACATCTTTTTGTTTAGTTTCTGACTAAAATCACGTGGGCGAGCTGCGAAAGTCACACCACCTGAACGCCAGATTGGTCCACGGCTAGTACCGGCACGAGCTCGGCCTGTACCTTTTTGACGCCATGGTTTAGCACCACCACCACTTACGTCAGCACGAGTCTTTTGGGCTTTAGAACCCTGACGCGCGCCAGCTAAGTATGCTGTAACTAACTGGTGTACTAGAGCTTCGTTATATTCACGAGCAAAAGCAGCATCAGATAGAGAAACGGTGGAACCACCTTGAACATTAATATCCATAAGTTACTCCCCTTATCCGCGTAGCTTAACGGCTGGCGTGATGATCAATTGACCACCGGTTGCACCTGGAAGTGCGCCCTTTACCAAGATTAAGTTACTCTCTGCATCAACACGAACAACTTCAAGATTTTGAGTTGTTACGCGCTCAGCACCCATGTGGCCAGACATTTTCTTGCCTTTCCAAACTCGACCTGGAGTTTGACATTGACCAATAGAACCGTTTGAACGGTGAGAAAGAGAGTTACCGTGAGTAGCATCTTGCATGGTGAAATTCCATCGCTTGATACCACCTTGGAAACCTTTACCTTTTGAAGTACCAGTAACATCAACTTTTTGACCCGCTGTGAAGCGCTCAACAGTTAATTCATCACCAGCTTTCAAGTCCGCTACTTCTTCAGTGCGGAATTCTAACAAGCTATCACCTGCCACTACATTTGCTTTTGCAAAGTGACCAGCAGCCGCTTTAGAAACTCTAGAAGCTTTCTTCGCGCCAGCAGTTACTTGCACAGCATTGTAACCATCAGTTTCTGTTGTTTTAACTTGAGATACACGGTTAGGTGTAATTTCAATAACAGTAACTGGTACAGATGTGCCCTCTTCAGTAAATACGCGAGTCATGCCCGCTTTTTTACCTACTAATCCAAGTGCCATTTTAATACCTCTTGTGTACGGGGCTGAATACCCACTATGGCCGCCCAACAAAGCGTTACACTGATGCTAGATCAGCTCCAAATGAAAAAATTCTAAAAATTAACCAAGGCTAATTTGAACTTCAACACCTGCAGCAAGATCTAACTTCATTAGCGCATCAACTGTCTTTTCAGTTGGCTCAACAATGTCGAGCATGCGCTTGTGTGTACGAATTTCATATTGATCACGTGCATCTTTGTTCACGTGTGGAGAAGTCAATATGGTTAAACGCTCTTTGCGTGTGGGCAGCGGTATAGGACCACGAACCTGAGCACCGGTACGCTTAGCCGTTTCCACGATTTCTTGCGTAGACTGGTCGATCAGGCGATGGTCAAAAGCCTTCAGCCGAATACGAATCTTCTGGTTTTGCATTTAAAGACTCCGAAAATAAGACATAAATCCGCTATCCCTTTTTCAAGGGACGCGAATTATATGGCGCAATCGTCAACCTGTCAAGAAATAACCAACCCTCAGAAGCCAGTCATTATGCGGCCTCAAAGCCGGCGTGTTGATTATTTGTACAGATAAGAATTACTGCTATCTAAAGTTTCGACAAGATCAGCCAAAGCCCGAGCCCAGTATATTATTTAAACAAGGTGTCACACCCCGCGCCTAGCCCGTAGTAATTACCGACCAACCAGACAATTACTTCAGACTAGCCAATACCATGTGACCGGCATCACCTTTTTCATTTTTGACAGCACACGCCAATCGATATGATTGAGTGGCGTGATATAGTCAGCCCGCCTCTCATTTCAACACAGAGAATCAACAACACCATGTACAAAAGCATACTCATAGCCTTATCAATATTATTGTTTGGTCAATTATCGGCCTGCTCCGTATTAGAGCCCATGTTTACAGTTGAAGAGGTTAAACCATGGCAAAAAGGAATCTTAGCCAAAAATGAGATGGGTCTCGAAGGTGACACTATCGATCAATATGTCGACGACCACATTTATTTCAGCAAAGAAGGCTCCACAGGTGGCGCAAGTGTAGGAGGTGGCGGCTGTGGCTGTAACTAAAAGCAACCTAACCCATAAACTCGCCCTGGCTACTTCAGCGCTACTGGCTCATGAAGCGCACAGTGAGCAAGACGAAGGCAGCGAGCTATACAACAAATGGGAAGTAGATGTGGGTTACCTGCACTACAACGAACCCGACTATATAAGCGTTGATACATATATGGCCATGATTAACGGAAATCTTAGCGATAAAGACAGCATTAAACTTGGCCTAGTGTTCGACACCCTCAGCGGCGCCACTCCTACAGGCGCCCTGCCTGGCTCAGACACGGTAACTGTGGGCGGCGCATCAGGCGGAAATATCTCAGCCGCAGAAAGCGCCGGAGGCACCGCGCCATTTGACGACACACGACTCGCCATCGATACCGTCTGGGGCCATGAATGGCAGCGTTTAATGAGAACAGACGCTGGCATCCATATCTCTGTAGAAGGGGATTACACATCTGTAGGCGGCAGCCTAGCATTGGAACTAGACTCGGAAGACCGATCAACCACCTACACCATTGGCGGAGGCACCACTTCAGACAAAATTAGTCGCAGCAGCCCACAGACACCCTCACCTTTAACCGACTCTTCTCTGGGTGCCATGTTTGGCGTGGGGCACAAGAACTCCTATGACTTACTACTAGGCGTTAGCCGCGTTATCAATCGCCGCACTGTCGGCATGCTTAATTTCACTTATAGCCAATCCCTGGGCTATCACACAGACCCCTATAAAGTAATCAGCGTTGCGGATGCTAACGACACCGAATACGGCACCGTCTACGAACAAAGACCCGATAGTCGCGAACGCTTCATTCTATATAGCAAAATCAAACATGAACTGCCTAAATCCGGCCACCATCTGGGGCTTAGCTACCGATTCCACACGGACAGCTGGGATTTAAATTCCCACACCCTAGAAGGCACCTACGGCTTTCCAATTTTCAAAACCCATAGACTGGAACCCTTCGCTCGCCTGTATAACCAGCAAGCAGCCAACTTCTATAGCCGCACAATTCTTGCACCAACAAATGCCACAGATATTGACCCTCGAGACCTGGTCACTTATGCCTCAGCCGACATCCGCCTTGCAGACATGCTAAGCGCCACTATAGGGGCCAAATTTCAATATAAAACCAGTAAAAAAGGCTCAATAGATTTTAGGCTGGCGTATTATTATCGAGAATATAAAGATGCGGTTATCAGCAACGATGACGCTGTATTTGCAGTGATTGATTTTGGCAAAAGCTTCGACTAGAAAACACAACAACTAGCAGCCTAGGCTGTTAGTTGTTGCATGCATTAAACGCAGATTAAAGCAGATCCTCTAAGCGAACATCTCCCTCAGGATTAATACCGGCCGAGGCCGTTAATATGGGAGAATTCGTGGCCCCAAAATAACCATAAATAGACGACGCCACACTCATGGGCTCCCAAGTGGGCGAATCAGTGTCGGGCACTGTGTATTGATTATTGGTTTTACTGGTACCTTCACGGTGAGTACTTCCCACTACCGACCCTAATGCTGCCGCCTCTTTTGTCGGGCGCACACCAGCACCGCCAAATGTGTATAGGTTTTGATTGTTAGCATGGTCCCAGCCACCCGAGCCATTTAAATTCACCAAGCGACCAAAATCACCAAACACATTAATAATGATATTATCACTGCGAGTACGAGTATTACCGGTCAGTGTTTGCGCTACACCCGCCGACGCTTTGATATGAGCCATGGCTACTTTAACAGCCTCCATTAGCTCATTCATTCTATCCGGGTATTCATCCACGCCATTATTATGATCATCCCACCCCCCTAAACCTGGAGTACCCACAGCCATGTATAAGGTTTGCGGGTTATGGATAGCAAGCGTAACAGCCGATCGCAACTGACGAGCAAAGCTGGTATTGGGGTATACGACACCCTCAGGTAAATCCGCATCCAACAAATCACTTAAATCCTCCATTCGTTGCGAGAGCTCTTCACGCTTATCAAATCCATCCCAGGCCTTTGAGTGCGGACCACGACCACGACTGGCATTGATTTGCTGCAAGCGAGATTGCAGCAAAGAAGTAATAGCTCCTTCAGAATCACCGATAGTATTACTACTTCGGGTATAGGGATTATTAAACTGCTCATCCATGGTTAGACCACGCAAGTACAGAGGCAGGTTATTGTCAGGGTCGAGGGCGAATGTTTGACTATCGCCCTCGAAAGAGACAAATGGCAAAGTTAAATCAGACAGACTTCCCAGAGTCGTACCGTCTGCCAATAACGCTCCGGTGTAGCTACTCTCATGCTCCATCATCATTAACGCTAAGCGCGAACCAATGCCTGGCGTACCCTCTATATCCAAGGTGCCTTTATGAGACATAAAGATACTTTCACGGTGGGAACGAGTTGGGCTTTTTTGCTTATACAAGGTGCGGTAAATACTCATATCACTGGCACTCAACATATCCTCCATATGGGTGCCGCCCGCTCGCTTCCACAGGCCATTCGCAGTGATTTGGCCGCCATTGGCTCTTAGCGCTGGGTCATTGTCCTCGGCTGGCAATAAAATCCCTGAACCAAATGCACTATTGGCCGAATAGTCATTCATGGAGTTCATGTTGATATCCAGCATATTACTAAGATTGCCGGCCAATTCAGATGCGCCGCCGTACATGAAAATATTAATCACCTGCGGCATTAAAGCCGGAGTTTGCACTGTCACCGAACTGTAGTTAGGACTCGCCGCATAAGCGCGCTGCGCCATGGCTCCCATACCAAAACCCACAGGAACTACTCGTGTTGCGGCCATGGCAGAGGCCAACTTTAAAAAATTACGTCTTTGCATGATGTACCCCCTTATTGGCCAACGGCACGATAATAATAAAATTCCGGTAAGCGGGAGATATAATCCAGCATCACCTCCGCAAAATCATCAGTGTAGTACTCCCAATACAGCTCACCATTAGTATTAGTGAGCTGATCAACCCCATTCTCATCTTTTGTTACATACCTACGACGAGTACCCTCTTCCAACCACACAGCCTGCTCCTCAGCATTTGCGCGACGACCTAGTGCAGTCATAAAGATTAGATCAATAAAATCAGGCACTGTTAAATTTTCAAGTTCAGGCTTAAGGTTTTCAGTTCCGGCCACATAAAAGGCTCCATTGTGAATGGCAAATGGCGGCTCTCTCGGCTCTTCGGCCTCGGTGAAATCTTCTGCCTCCGGATGATAGTAACCATCATAAGCACGGTTATTCATTAATACGTATTCGCGAATTCCCTTGTGATAAGAAGCAAAACTCAGAACATCCATAGGTAAAAACGGGGTGCGGCCAATCTTATAATCCATGGCCGCCCAACCCATATTATGAACCGCAATTGGTGCCGAATTATTGGTAGAGTCCAACATAAAGTCCAACACCCTATCATCGAGATAACTCCTATCTGATCGAGGCGTGTAATGCATAGAGTTTAAGAAACCAAATGCATTTTCTTCAAAGGTCTTAGGTCGCTGATTATTTAACAGGAAGCTTTTTGAAAAAATCACCGACAAAAAGATATCATCAAAAGTGGCAGGCGAGCTTGTCATTATATCCTCAATTAATGCCGATTTAGCGGCAGAAGAAGAACCATCTAAAAAGTAGTTAACAATCACCTCAGCCACTCGCGGTATCAGCAAAGCATGCCCTGCGACTACATCGTATAACTCATCGCAACTATTTATATATTGACCAAATACCTGAACGGTAGCACCGGCGCCATCCGGCCTAGTGGGATCCGGCAATAACTGGTAACCGCCATTATTATCAGTGAGGTACCAATTACTGCAGGCAATACCGCCATTAATTGTATTTTGCTGCTCTTCTGGAGTGTCGTTAAATATCCCCAAATACAGCTCAAACATTTCTAGTGCGTGATTTTCAGGAGAACGTGATACACGCCAGCGACTTAAGTTATTTAACCAACCACGCACCACATCTCGAATAGGCGTTGAGTTTTCTATGCTTAGTTTTAAATAACCTAATACACGAGTGATATCTTGAGACTCAGTACTGTCCATTTCACGAGCCGGCGAAAACATAATGGTATTGGCTAAGAAATAACTCATCCAGGTTACAAACTGATCTCGGCTAATGGGGTAGTTTTGCATACGCGCCATATAGCGCTGATGAGGATGATCATCATCTAAACTGGTAAAGCGTGCAGGGATAGACTCATCCACTTCTGTAGCAGGGCTATCACTCACACCAAAGGTGTCATTGTAAGCGGCTGTCAGTTGAGTGGAGCTCATGGAAGTTTGCAGCTGCGTTTGCAGGGTATTAATGAAATCAGCTTGGCTAACCTCAGGGTTTTCCAGGCCTTTGCTTAAATCAAAAAATTCATCCACCGCTACGCCACGATACATGGTCGATAGGGCTTTATTGGCCACCATGTATTGATCTGTAGCCGTTAAATTATCAAATTCAGATTGGCTAAGGGTGTAGTCATATTTCAGCGCCTGCCGTGAATTTTGGGAGCTGTCTTGTTCTGGAGAGGCGGGTTTACAGCCCAACATGGCAACACCACAGGCCGCCAACAAAAATCCTTTAAAATATGTAGCCGCCACTCAACACCTCCATGCATGGTTAAAATTTTCGAGGACAATACCATACCAAGATCAATTTTGAGCCAATGCCTTTGCTTGGTCTGTGACAAACCCCACATAGTTACCATTAATTACAATTTAACTACTTGCGCCTACAGTAAAATCAACAGTTAAACTAAGCAGACCTAGGCCTTTAGATCATTAGGCAATATCGGCTATTAAATGTTGTTTTTAACCTAATATTTTAAAACACCACAAGCACTAACGCCCTTTTGGCTGGGCCGTTTACGCCTCAAGATGGCTGAAGTATCAAATTTTTATTCACGCATTGCCCAATAGTGGTAATTTTTTGTTCTATATCGTCGCCAAAGCATTTAAACTGTGCGCGATTTTTACTCTCCAATGTCGAGCATGTTATGACAGATTTATCGAAATATAGGAATATTGGTATTTTCGCCCACGTTGATGCGGGTAAAACTACTACTACTGAACGTATCTTGAAATTAACCGGTAAAATCCATAAAACCGGTGAAGTGCATGATGGCGAATCAACTACCGATTTCATGGAACAGGAAGCTGAGCGCGGTATTACCATTCAGTCAGCTGCGATCACTACCTTCTGGGATGATCACCGCATGAACATCATCGATACTCCTGGGCACGTTGACTTCACTGTTGAAGTATATCGTTCTCTTAAAGTACTAGATGGCGGCATCGGCGTTTTCTGTGGTTCTGGTGGTGTTGA
>ERZ1027231.461-NODE-461-length-10759-cov-25.595852_pt1 | contig 10759 bp, 7 predicted proteins | sample MGYA00520866_ERZ1027231 | MGnify/ENA primary metagenome ERZ1027231 (study PRJEB33311, sample SAMEA4378411) | marine metagenome | biome: Marine biome; feature: Fjord; material: Water | collected 2014-07-20T08:00:00Z/2014-07-... | depth 75 m ...
TTTTGAACAATTATTGGTTATTAGCACATGTTTTTATGCAAGTGTGTGCTAATAACCAAGTTTAATAAGCTCCATACGTTGCTTCACGGCAACACCATAACTATGAACATCACCCCATACCTCAGGTAATACATGCGGTGACTCTTTATCGTGCTCTGAAAATAATTGACCTGCTCGAATTGAATCCTCCAAAGTCAGTGATGGTATTTATCCAAGCTACCTAAGGATGTAGGTGTCAGCTGAAACATTTGAGTAAAAATGTTCTTTGTTGCCTTCTTTTTTAAGGACCCTACACGGATGTAGCTTATTAGAGAATGCAGGAGAATATTCTCCAGAATAACCCTTTAGTCAAACTTTCTAGAATCCAACTTGGGTACTGTGTAGATAGCCTTTATTGTTATCTGTAATTTAGACTTCTCTGTGTACTTTTCAAAAGATAAATAGTTCAAGTCATCACAAAAAATACAAATAGTTCTCAAGGGATATGGCCTTTTTATGTTATGAAAAGTCTATGTTTTTATTGGTGATAACCATGCAACGCCATGATATTAAGAGAGTTGTTTTATTTGTGTTATTTATCGTTGACTTTTGTTTCATAATGTTAATATACTTTAAAACATGAATGTGAACATGTGTTCGTGTTTAGGGTTTGTACAGAAAAATACGTACAAGTCATAACAAAAACTAGCTTGTAACAGTTTAAGGTGTATTGATGGATTTTATCGATTTAGTAGTGATAGCTGTATATTTTGGTGTGTTAGTTGGCATAGGTATTTATGCGGGTAGCAAAGTCAAAAACTCTGAAGATTATATGGTTGCAGGTCGCTCTTTGAGTATGCCGGTATTGTTAGGAACTTTAGTTGGCTCAGCCATCGGAGCGGCAGCAACTTTTGGTAAAGCAGGTAAAGCTTACGAAGTAGGGTACGCGATATTAATTGCCAGTGTTGCTTATGTTTTAGGCTATATCGTTCTTTGTTTTTTAGCCCCTAAATTACAACAAGCTAAAATTGATACCATTCCAGGAGCACTCGAGCGTCGTTACGGTAAACCTATGCGTGTTATTTCTGCCATAGTTCTGGTACTGGCTGTTATTGCTTTGTTTGGTGCACAATTAATTGCTATTGGTTTAACAGCCGAAGCTGTATTTTCTGATTTTGGTATTACCTTTGAACATGCTGTAATTATTGCGGCTTTGGTGATTGTTTTATACACCTTGGTTGGTGGTTTACTTGCAGTCGCTTATAACGATTTATTTCAAACCATTATTATGCTCATTGGCGGTGGTTTGTTACTGCCACTATTTTTATCTATTGATCTAGGTGATCAACTGAGCAATGTTTTAGTTTCGCCAGCAGTAGACTGGCTGGGTGGGATGCACTGGGGTTATGTACTTTCATTTTTCCCTATTTATTTTGCTTTTGTCCTGATTGACCCTTCTATTTGGCAACGGGTGGCTGCTTCAAAAAATACAGCCAACTTAAAGCCTGCATTCTTGGCTACCGCAGCTATTTATATGTTCTGGAGTTTAGTGGTAGTTACTTTAGGTGTTATTGCTTTTAATACCTTACCGGATCTGGCGCACCGCGATAGCGTTATTCCTACTTTGGTCATGAACCACATGCCACCCTTAGTTAAAGGCATCTGCTTAGCCGCAATAATGGGCATTATTATTTCTACGGCTGATTCAGCATTACTTGTGACGGGCACCACGGTAAGTACCGATTTATTCAAAGTATTAAAACCTGAGATATCAGACAAGAAACAATTACTGATCACCCGATTAACTGTTTTGATTGTAGGAATATTTGGTCTTATTTTTTCCCTACAAAAAAGTAATATTTTTGAAGTGATGATGCTTGCTTTAGCTATTTTTGTTTCTGGCTTATTTGTGCCAGTCATGGCTGCTTTGTTCTATAAAAAAGCGACCAGTAGTGCTGCTTTAATTTCTGCCATTACCGGTGCTGTCGTCCAGTTATCGAGTTTTGCTGCAAAAACGCAAGGTTATTTACCTGAAGGCATTGAACCTATTTTATTAGCGTTAGTGTCCAGTAGTTTAGCCATGTGGTTTGTGAGTCACTTAACCTACAAGCAAGCAACGGCGACGCAACCTTTATTATGTAATGTTGATGTTAGCTTACAGGGTAGTTCGTCAATACCTGAGCCAGTTAAATAATTTACTTTTAAACCCTACCTTTTTATCAATTTTTTTATCAAATATTATCTGAGGTTTTTAGTTATGCCTGTTAAATACCACCTTGAAGAAAACATTGCTGTATTCACTATAGAGAATGGCAAGTTAAATCTTTTTACCATGGAAATGCATGAACAATTTTATCGTAGTTACTTGAAGTTTTTGCATGATGATAATGCAAAAGTTGCCGTATTAACGGGATCAGGAGCAAATTTTAGTGCAGGTGATGATTTAAAAGAGTCTGATACAGCGATTAAATCAAGAGAAAACCCTCGTTGGGATGAATTACTTATTAATCAACGACGAACTAAACCTATGATTAGTGCCATTAGTGGCTGGTGTTTAGGGCAGGGAATTGTTTATAGCTTGTTGTTGACTGATATTCGTATTGCGGGTGAAAGTGCTCGTTTAGGCTTTCCCGAAATAGCTTATGGCATGGGTGGGATTAGTGGTGCTACTCGTTTAGGTATACAAATTCCCTCGGTGCATGCTGCTTACCTAGCTTTAACGGGAGAGAAAATTGGTGCTGCACAAGCAAAAGAATATTTTATTGTTAATGAAGTCACCAAAGATATCGAGTGTTTTTCTCGGGCGATGGAAATAGCCAAAAAGATTGCTGGCCACCCATTGATTGCTATAGAAACTGAATTAGATGGTTTGCATCGTGGCACTGAGCTTTCTCGTTCAAGCGCTCTAGAGCATGCAAGTCAGCAATACATAAATCAAAGGAAGCTGCATTTAGCTGCTGGGAATACCGCAATCGGAGATTTAAAAAATCAAGTCTCCAATGAAAAGGGTACCAGCTAATGTCATTTGAATCTGAACTAGAAGCGTATTTTGTCAGGAAAAAACATGTAGAAACTAACATACCTTTTCCTGAAAACTTTCGAGATTTATTAGCTTCAGCCAAAAAAAATTATGGTGATAAAACAGCCATTAATTTTTTTGAGCAAGTCTCGGAAAAAGGCGTTGGTATGCAACTGTCCTTTAGTGAATTACATGACAGTGTTTATCATCTGGCCCACGGTTTAACACTTATTGGTGTGAAAAAGGGTTCTCATGTTGCCGTTATGATGAGTAACCGGATTGAGTTTCCGGTAACTTGGCTAGCGATTGCTGTGCTAGGCGCTGTGATGGTGCCGGTCAATACTACTTATACAGGTAAAGAGCTCGATTATTTGATTAATGACAGTGATAGTGAATTTATCATTACTGAGAATCAATTTTTAACTGTATTCGATGACATGAAAGCAAAACCTGCAACCATTGGTGCTAATCAGATTATTGTTGCTGATTACCAAGGTAGCGTTTTTCATCATTGGCACGATATTTCAGAATCAGGTCAGGCTGACTTTATGCCGGATTGGCCTTTGCATAATGATGATTTACTTAATATTCAATATACATCGGGCACTACAGGTTTTCCTAAAGGCTGTATGCAAACGCAAAAGTATTGGATTTTACTCGGCTGTGTTGTTGATTCAATGTTGCCCTATTCAATTAACAATATTCTAACAGACCACTCCTTTTATTATATGGATCCGCAATGGCAATTAGTTATGGCTCTACATTGTGGTGCACGTTTGAACGTTGCAGGGCGATTGTCGGCATCAAAATTTATTGACCGTATTAAATGTTATGACATTGACATGGCATGGATCCCTCGGCCATTGCTCAGCCAAAAAGCATCGCCGGATGATGTGAACTTACCACTGAAAAAACTTTTTATTGGTGGAGCCAGTGCAGAAAATATCGAACAGTTACAACAACGTTTTGGCATCAAAGTCAGTAATGCTTATGGCATGACTGAAATTGGTCCTGGTTTAATTGTACCCGATGAAATAACCGATGTTGATGCATTGGATACTTGTGGATTAATGACACCATTTCGTCAATGTAAAGTCATGTTAGAAAACGGTGAAGAAGCCGCTAGCAATGAACCTGGTGAACTTTGGATCAAAGGGGATGGCATCTTTAAGGGGTATTACAATAAACCTGAAGCCAATAGCGAATCTTTTGTTGATAACTGGTTTCGAACGGGTGACAAGTTTATTCAAACCGAAAAAGGTTACTTTAAAATTATTGGCCGCTTTAAAGATATGATTCGACGTTCCAGTGAAAATATTTCGGCAATGGAAGTGGAGCACGCACTATCGTTGCATCCTCTAATTGAACAAGCAGCTGTTGTTGCTGTGCCAGACGATTATCGAGGGGAGGAAGTAAAAGCTTATATTTTATTTAGAGAGCTAAGTAAAACCTTAACACCTGAGCAAATAATTACGCACTGTCAAGCACGATTAGCGGCTTTTAAAGTGCCACGCTATATCGAGTTTGTCGATGACTTCCCTTATACCCCAACTAAAAAAGTAGCTAAACATGTACTTGTTGGTAACAGTAAACATTTAGTTAAAAACAGTTGGGATAGTAAAAATAAAAACTAACAGCGTTAGGTATTGTAAGAACTAAGAATTGTAGGCATAAACCAAAACCAAAATAAAAACTATAACATCAATTAAAAGGTGAAAGATTATGAGGGTAGCACAAGTAAAATGGCAAAGAACTAAACTAGCGATAGCAATATCATTTGGGCTTTGTTCAACTGTAACGACTCAAGCAGCACAAGAGAATCAAAAAATTGTTGAGTACAAAGGTATTGAGAAGATAGAGGTTACCTCACAAAAACGCATTCAAAGTAGTCAAGAAGTTGGAATTGCTATCACCGCATTTAATGGTGATGAACTACGTGAACAGGGTATTCACAATCCAACTGATATTGATAAAGTCATGCCTAATTTCGCGGTTAGAAATGTCGGTGGTGGCGGTGTCCCTGTAGTTATTATGCGAGGCATTGGTTTACAGAATTTTAGAATCAATGACTCGCCAACCAGTTCATTTTACATAGATGAGGTTTACCAAACCTCAATTGCTTCCGCTGAGTTTTCGATGTACGACTTAGAACGTCTAGAAGTGCTTATGGGTCCGCAGGGTGGGCTTTATGGCCGGAATACTATTGGTGGAGCGATACAAATTATTTCTGCCAAACCAGAGGTGGATGGTGATTTTGCCGGCTATGTTGATTTAGGAGTCGGTAGCTACTCAACAAAAGAGCTTGAATTTGGCGTTAATGTACCTGTTTCAGATAAATCTGCTATGAGAGTTTCAGGCCGCTTGGATTCAAGTGGTGACAAAGATTACTACAGTACTCCTAATGAGGTACATCATGGTGAGGCTGACCGCTGGGGATTGAGAGTGCAGTATTTATACCAACCAACGGATAAAGTCGAATTATTGTTCAAAGTTCACGGTGGTAACGATGACACTGAATTGCCATTGCAACGTGCTTTAGGGATTTATAACAATATAGGCGATGCGACAGATTTAGGTGCTCCCAATGTTTCTCTTGGTTTATTAAGCGGCTTGTTTGGTGCTGGTTCAGCGGGATTGTGTCAGTCGATTCTTGATGGTAATGGAGCTAATGCTTCTACCTGTGCAACCCTTACAGGTGTAACACCAAACGATTATGGCTTAGATGAGAATGACAAATATACGTCTGCTACAGGAGGAAGACTCTCTTTCCTTGAGAACGAATGGATTGGCGCTAGCATTATTGCCAATATTGAATTTGATTGGGCAACATTGAGCAGTATAAGTGCTTATGACAGCATTGATTATTTTCGTTATATCGACTCAGATTCCACTATTATCGAATTTCAAGATATCGAATATGGTTCAGATATTAGCTTTTATTCACAAGAAATCCGTTTTACATCACCAGGAAGTGACACTTTTAACTGGGTAATTGGTGCAAGTTATAGTCATGATGAAATTATTGAAGATTCAACGTTATTAGGTGGTGAAGGTATTTTGCCTTTACTCTTTAATGGTGGTACTTATTCAAAGCAAGACTACACCCAAGAAACGGATGCTTATGCTATTTACGGGCATACTGACTATGCTCTGACTTCAGCGGTTAACTTGATAGCAGAGCTTCGTTACACCAATGAAACTAAATCTTTTTATGGTGGCTCAACAGTTGGTTTTCCAAATGGTTTTGAAGCGCCGTTAGTTGAAATAGATGATGAAATAGATTTTTCTGCTTTCTCAGGGAAAATTGGCTTAACTTGGCAGTTAGATGAGCAATTGATGTTGTTTACTAACCTTTCCCAAGGTTTTAAAACGGGTGGTTTTTTTGGTGGTTTTGCAACAGATCCAGAGCAACTTGCTCCCTTTGAAGAAGAAACCATTTTAGCATATGAATTAGGGTTTAAATCAGACCTGTTGGATAACACGTTACGTATCAATGGATCTGTTTTTGTTTATGACAGACAAGATGTACAGCTAAATGCCGCTAACCCAAATGAAGTTATTAAAATTGCACGTTTAACTAATATTGGTGATGTGGATACAAAAGGTGGCGAGTTAGAAGTTATTTGGGCAGCAACCCCTGATTTAACTTTTCAAATGGGTCTAGGTTATACCGATGCAGTCATAGCTAGCAGTGATTTCACTGTAAATTCTGTATTGCCATTATTAGGTAGTGCGCAGTTAGAAGGTTTAAATTTACCAAACTACTCTAAATTCAGTAGTAATTTATTAGGAAGGTACGAGCATGAAATAACGGGTAGTTTATTGGGAATGTTACAACTCGAATACAGTTATCGCTCAAAACAAGATTTATCTTTAATTACTCACCCAGAAATTGAAAAAGCTATTTTTCAAGAGCCTGCAGTATCACTCGTTAATCTGCGTTATAGCATCAGTGATGTTGATGATGAGTGGCGTATCATGGCTTATATAGATAATGCTTTCGATGAAACATACCGTTTAGAGGCGCGAAGTGATGGTCTCTTTGGTGTACGCGAACGTTATGCGATAGGTCGTACTGGTGGTATTAAGTTCAGTTATAGCTGGTAATTTATTTAGTGAATTAAGTGCCACATGGGAAAGTAATGTGTGGTACTTAGCTGCTAAAACGACAGCCATTTTCCCGTTCACTTTAATTTTTAATTACCTTTATCTTTATTTAACTACTGCTTAAATAAATTGTCGTCAGAATGCTCTTGAGTATTACTGATAAGGAAGCCCATGAACTTTTCTATGAAAATAATTAAACCTTTAATAAGCTACTCTTTACTAGCTTTGAGTATTTTTACTACGCAAATATCTATAGCTAAGGATTTTGCTGAAAAAATAGCTAAAGAACAAGCAATATCCTCGAGCTCTTCACTTTATTTAACTATGCGAGATGGTGTGAAGATTGCCATTGATGTGCATTTACCGAGTAGTTATCAACAAGGTGACAAGTTGCCAGTATTGTTATATCAAACTATATATCAGCGTTCATCTAGAGTACCAGCAGTAGAAAATCCTGATATTACTAAACCAAGTGATTGGTTAGCGACACCAAAGTTAGATCATAAAGAAAGTAGTCCAATCGAGTTTTTAGCCCTTAAAAGCGGTTATGTCGTTATTAAAACAGATGTTCGCGGTACGGGGGCTTCATTTGGTCATAGAAATTCCCCTTTACCACTAGAAGAAATTCAAGATACATATGACATTCTAGACTGGATTACCGCACAGCCATGGTCAAATGGCAACGTAGGCGCTTACGGTATATCTTATACTGGTATGACGGCTGGTATGGCTGCAACAATACAACATCCGGCATTAAAAGCTGTTGTATTAGGTTGGTCTGCTATTTATGACGAATATAAAAGCGCTATGCAGCCTTTTGGTTTCGTTCAACCAGGCGTAGTGTGTCAATGGAGTGGTTTGTTAACAGCTTTATGGAGTAACGATTACAAAACCGCAGGAAAGGCTATTATGCCCGTTGATGCGGATGAAAACTCGATCTTATTAAAACAAGCGATTAAGGAGCATCAACATAATGAATCAGTGTGTGATTTATTAACACCGCTGGTTTATAGCGATGATAAAATTGGTAAAGATAAGGTAAGTGTTCAAACCTTTTCTCAACGTGATTCTAAAAAAGAAATCGAAGCGTCAGGTGTGGCTATGTTGTCTCTGGCGAGCTGGTATGACACAGGCGCAGTGGATGCACACTTTGTTCGTATGCGCGACTTTTCTAATGATCAAAAAATATTTTTAACCGGCGGTCAACATGGCGCCAGATCTCATGCCAGTCCATATACTGTTAGTAATAAGGTACGTCCGCCGATACCTTCAGGTCAGGTGACTTGGGGTAAAGCAATCACCTTTTTTGATTACTATTTAAAAGGTGTTAAAAATGATTATCCTTCATGGCCCAAGGTGACTTACTGGAACCTAGGTGAAGAGGCATTTAAAACCTCAGGTGCATGGCCTCTTGAAAATGCTAAAAATATCCGCTTTTATTTCGATGAGCAGCAAACATTAGTCAGGTCTCGGCCAAGTACTACGCAACAAGCTGATAGTTATAAAGTCGACTTTTCTGCGACTACAGGGAGAAACTCACGCTGGTGGACAGGTATTGGTTATCCAATGCTAAATCTTAATGAACGCCAACATGAAGACAAAAAGCTCTTAACTTATACTAGTGAACCGCTTACTAAAGACATGCAGATTACCGGTTGGCCAATTGTTTCATTAACCATTTCCTCAACACACAGTGATGGTGCTTTTATTGCTTATCTAGAAGATATTGATGAACAAGGGAACAGCATTTACGTTAATGAAGGTGGCTTAAGAGCTATTCATAGAAAAGTTAAAGCAAATCCTGTTGCTGGTTTGGATCATCTTCCTTATCATAGTTTCAAAAAATCAGATGCACAGCCATTGGTACCGAATAAGGTCAGTGAAATAAAGTTTGAAATGATCCCCACGTCAGTGAAAATAGCTAAAGGTCATCGGATCCGTATTGCCATTGCTGGTGCAGACAAAGACAACTTTGTTCGAATACCAAGCCAAGGTCAACCAACTATTAAGGTCTATCGTGGTGGAGATACACCATCGTATGTTGATTTCCCTGTGGTTAGCAACACAACTCAACTTGATTAAGTATTTATTGTGTTTGAATTAGTTATCAATGATATAGCAGCAATGCCTATAAGTACTTTAGTGCTGCTATTGTGTATTTCGCTTATTGGCGGTTTTCTACGAGGGCTTGCGGGATTTGGCTCGGGTATGCTAATGGCTGGCCCTATGGTGTTGTTGATCGAACCGACAATTGCGGTGGCAGTTATTGTGATATTAGAGGCCAGTATTTCGGTACCTTTAATGAAAACAGCTAAAAGGGATGTTAATTGGCGGCTTGTTAAGCGCTTGTTATTAGGTGCTGTTTTTCTTGCTCCTTTTGGATTACTTGCGCTGCAAATAATGTCAGTGCAGTCGGCAGGACAAGTCATTTCATTGTTAGTTGTTATCGCCGCTATTACTTTATTGTGTGGTTATCAGCGTAAACGAGCAACAACTAGAGTAAAAGAAGTTACTGTCGGTGGTGTTTCTGGTTTTTGTTGTGGTATAGCAGGTATCAGCGGCCCGCCTGTGGTTTTATATTTACTTTCTGGTTCCCACAACCATAAAGAAATGCGGGCAACACTAATTTATTATTTTGCGCTGATTGATTTTTATGTGCTGGCTGCGTTATTAATATTAGACGGGTTTAGTTTGATGCCATTCGCTGTTTCGTTAGCTTGTTATCCTCTAATGTGGCTTGGTGCTATGTTCGGTTGCAAGCAGGCCGCAGCAACTAACCCGTTACAATATAAAAAGTGGGCTTTATTGACGATAATTACAGGCAATATAATTTCTCTTGTTGTAGTGTTGTTACGTTAATGACACTATTTACTTTTAATTTTCAGCAAAAATCTCCAAGTTAGTGGGTGGTTATAAAAATGACAGAGACTCTAACGTCACAACGTAAAGCACCAAGTCAAAAACGTGCTCAAACTACAGTGAAAAAAGTGCTAGAGGGTACTTTGCAACTGTTAAAAGATCAGGGCGCTGATGCAATTACAACACGTAACATATCAAAAATAACTGGCGTTAGTCCTGGTTCTATTTACCAATACTTTGGCAATAAAGAGCAAATTTTGTTTACCCTTTATGGAGAGCGATTAAAGGACTCTGTTGGTATTTTTAAAGTAGTTTCAACTAAAGAAAACCTGGCGTTACCCTTAGCTGACTTTTGGGCGTTATTAAGCCAAGCTCTAGTTGATGTAGGCTGGGGAAGGGTTGAAGATGTCGAACTAACAAAAGCTATTGCTGAAAGCCCTCTAGTGAAAGAGGCCGTGAAACCAATTTTAGATGAGCTTTACGATGGCTTAATTTATATTATGCGTAGCTATGGTTCAACTTGGCCAGAAGAAGACCTTAAACATTTAGCTGAATATGCTTTTGGCATTAACCATTTTGGTTATAACCTGAGAATCCGTCAAAGTGAGCAAGCGGCAGATAAAACGTTAGTATTAACTCGAGAGCTTGAATATTATTTGATTTGTAAAGCTGTTAATGAACCCCCACCATAAATGCACTACGTAGAGTATTGACGCCATATTCTAATAGGCCCTAGGTGATTTCTGGCAAGTCTGTATTTTACTTTGCTCTTCTTCATCACTGACAAGTACTTGT
>ERZ1027231.462-NODE-462-length-10688-cov-16.159692_pt1 | contig 10688 bp, 5 predicted proteins | sample MGYA00520866_ERZ1027231 | MGnify/ENA primary metagenome ERZ1027231 (study PRJEB33311, sample SAMEA4378411) | marine metagenome | biome: Marine biome; feature: Fjord; material: Water | collected 2014-07-20T08:00:00Z/2014-07-... | depth 75 m ...
TCTTTTTTATTGGCCTGCTTTTATCAGGTTGTGAAAATACGGTTAGCAGCAATATCGGGGCTTTACCCAATATTAATTTTTCTGGTTATGTTTTTGCCGGAAACGTCAAAAATGCCCGAGTACAAGCAGTGGGTATCGACACCAATGGTCAACCCAATCGCGACAGTGATGGAAATTTTCTTGGGGATTCTTATTTTACCGATGAAAAAGGGGGTTACATCGCGCAAGTAGGCGGAGCCTATTTGGACTCAGTTTTATTGGTGGCCAGCTTTAATAAAAATTCAGTGGAAGTGACTTGTCTAAATGCCGATGATTTAGGGGGGTGTCAGGACTCATCAGGCAATATAGTCAAGTATGGTGCTACTTATACTGCGGGTCCCACACAGGTTCGTTGCGTTATTCCAGATGAAAGCGGTGCTTGTATAGATGACTTGGGAAATGATGTTGCTTTTGGTGATTGGTATGTCGTAAGCGAAGATTTTGAAATGTGGGCAAGCATTAATTTGGCATCAGAGGGTGAAGAGTACCATATTACACCCATCACTCACCTGGCATCCAAGTTGGCATTTGCTGAGTTTGTGAGTGACGGGGTCGTGTGTGGGGGGGACTTTTGTGAGCCCACAGATTACATGTACTCTCTATTTACCCCGCAAAAAATCCATGAAGCCAATAGCCGCGTAAAACAAATATTTTTACTGGATAATGAATTTCATGTGGATACCCGTCCTTGGTCTCCGTTTGTGGATGAATCTGTTGCCGATTCCATCGTAAAAGAAGAAGAAGCCAGACATGGTTTGCTGGCAATGACTCTGCAGCAATTCATTAAACAGAGAAATGCATTGGATTCAGAAAATACTGCTAAAGAAACGCTGGCTTGGTGGGTGGACTCGTTTCTTTCCTATGAAGGGCAAATGAGAGGTAAGGACACAAGCTCTGAAGCCACTAAAGGCTTTGATTTACAAACCCTGTATACCAATGCTGTTGAAGCGGGTGCAAATATAGATGATGGCAACATTGCTCTGGCGGTAAATAAATATAATGGCATCTTGGTAGCCGGGTTGCAGAACATCCTGACCAGAGTCGAGGGCGAGGAATATGTTGTTTCCATTGATGAGCAAATTGCAACGGTAAAGACATTGGTTTCGGATGTGCAGGGTTGGCTGGTTGATTTTGAAACAAATGAATATGTAAGTTTTTTGAATGACCCAAATCTGGCTCAAGATGTAACGGATATGGAAGCCAAGATATCCGAATTTAAGCGGGTATTGGCCCCGGAACTTAATGCCATGTTTAAGCCTATGGCGCAGTTTGTTGAATACGGTTTAACCTGTGTCCGCGGAGAGGGCAGTTGTGACCCTGGAGACCCGGCGGATGTAGATAATTATTTTGAATACCACACTAGTGTCACTTTTAATGCAGCCAATAATACTTTGGTCATGGATTATGAGTCGAGTACGGGCCCTGTGTTAAAAATGCAAATGACCGGTGTTTTAGAAAATGTATCGACCTCGATTGAAAAGTTAATTTTATTTTCATTTACTGAGTCGATCTCAATAGAAACTTCAACGGGTCTAGTTGAGGTTTCTGCAATTGAAGAGTTGGTTTATCCTGCTTTTCTATTTCTGCTAGGCAGTGATTTAGAGGCAGGAGAGACACCTGATATACAGGCTATTAAGGCCAGTTATCCCAGGGTAAAAGTTCAGGCTAAAGTTCCTGCTACAAGCGCGCCCACCACAAGTGGTTTTCTCGACCTTCATTATGTAGCCGAAAATATGGCTTTGGATATGGTGGGTACAAAAGATGCGACCTTACCAGACGCTGAAATCCATTTTAATATTTTATCTGCCTCAATTCCCGGTGAAATAAGAGATGGCGCCGGAGAATTTGCAGAAAGTGTTGAAGTGAGTTTGGAGGTAAATAGTGATATTGGAGATGCCAGCAGGCTTGGTACTGTCTATTCGTATTACGCTCCGCAAAAATTTCCTGACTTAGATCTTGTGTTGGATATGGCAGCACTTAAACAATTTACGAGTTTAGAAAGTGGTCAAAGTGTAAGTTTTGGCGCGTCAGAGTTGGCTGGGTGGTTTGCACTGCCCAGTGATGTCGTAAACGACGAAATTTTGGTAGAGGCAGTTAAATATGTAGAGCAACCTGTTTATGACGATCTGGATTCAGACCTGAAAACCATTTTAAATCTTGGCAGTGCTTTTGACTTTAATTATGGCGCCCTAGAATATCCAGGAGGCGTAGCTGCTTTTGTATTATGGAAAGATACTTCGGCTGACTCGCCACAATATATTCGTAGCTGTGCTGGTGTTGAAGGTGTTTGGCAATGCAATAGCCAGCAGCTACTGACTGGCCTTAACAGTTGTGAGATTACAGTAGACGGGACAGCGAGTGAGGAGGTTTATACAGCGCCTAGTGAGTTAGATATGGCAGCACTTTTTACCTTCTTGCAAGAATCGGATTGCATCCCTCAAGTTAAGGTTCAGGGCCGGGGAGTTTATGATATTGAGTACCCAGCAGCTGCTGAAGGTGTGCCCGCTTTTGTGGCTAATGACAGTTACGATATAAGCCTTAATAAACCTTATCAATTAACCATGACGGATTTTAACGTTCAGTTGGTCACTAATTTTATTGATGAAACAAATTTAGATGAAAACAACATCCCTGAGACACGGCCTAGAATTCAGCTGATTATATTTGGCGGTGCTCCAGATAACGAGAACGTTTCGCTCAGTGTTATTTTAACTCCGGGCTACATTGGTGAAGCCGCAGGCATTCCTTATGGTGATCGCTCTTTAATGATCTTAATAGGTAGCGTTGATGAATCGAAGAGTGATTCTTTGTTGTATTACATTCAAAATGGTGACGCTACTCTTACCATGACTGCGTTTCAGGAAACATCAGATCACCCGGATGCTCCTCTGGGCTACCTGCGTTACGCGGGGGTGAATGTGGGAACCCTCAGCAAAGAGGGGGGGCTGTATGTGGTGCGCTACACAGATGGCAGCTGGCAGATACTGTGATCGATTATGTGGAAAGTTGACCCTAGTATTAGATTGCTACTTATGTGGCTGGTGGCTTTGCATTGCGGATCCAGTCAAGCTCAGCTTCATATCTACGGGCAGGCGAGCGTAGCAAGCCCGGCTATTGCAATAGAGGACTTGGATTCTGATTGGTCCACTGTGGGTGCTGGCCGCTATGCTCAGGCTCAGGGGCGTACCGGGCTTGAAATTGACTTAAACCAGCAGTGGCTGGTGGGTGTTGAGAGTCGCTTTGATTATGTACTGCACTTTAGTGAAGAGACCGCCCAGTTTTATAAAAAACTGGAGGATAATGACTTACCAACGGGCCAATACCCTTTAAGCCTTTCTGTTAATGCTGTGGTGAGTCGGGGGTTCTTTGCTAGTTACTTTATACCGTTATCTAATAGCCAGTCCTTATCAATCACAGGGCATATATTGCAGCCGCTAAAAGTGCAGGATGGCAAATTAGTTGGGCTAGGTGAGGTTAACGAGGATGGCAGTTACCAATACACCTATAACCTGGATTATGCCTACGACTCCAATAAGCTCTTTGAGCATCAGGGGCAAGACGTAAGTGGTTGGGGGCACAGTTTTGATCTTTCTTATCTATACCGTGGCGAAGATGGGTGGTCTTACGGTGTAGAGCTTAAAGATGTCTTCTATCGGTTTTACTGGCAGGCAGTTAACCGCGACAAGGGTTGTTATTCTCGCCCGCTAGGCAGTTGCGATTTTCGCACCGAGCAAGTGTCTCAACGCCAGAAACTACCTTTTAGCCAGCAATACACTTTAAGCAAGTCCCTATCTTCTGATTCCTTAGTTCAATTGCAAGTTTATAACTGGTCTCGTCAGCTGGCTTTCAGTGTTGGGGTGCAGTGGTTTGGCTATGATTTGAGCGTGGATTTATTGTCTCGGGCCATCCAATTTGGCTACGAATCTGATATGGTGCGCTTGAAGTTGGCATCCGACCAATATCGCTTATCTAAATCCAAGTTTTGGCAGGCATCAGTAGACTTTTATTGGCCCATTTTATGATCTACGAAAATTATTTTTCTTTGCAGCAGCGGCCTTTTTCTATTGCGCCCAATCCCGATTTTCTTTATGCCCATGGACAGTACCAAGAAGCCTTAGCCGTGCTTGAGTATGGCATGTTGCACCGTGGCGGCTTTACCTTATTAACAGGTGAAGTCGGGACAGGTAAGACGACCTTGTGTAAACATCTTCTTAGTTCAATTCCAGAAAATACTGAAGTTGCGCTAATTTTGCATCCACAGTTGGATCGTATTGAATTATTGCAGCTTATATGTCGAGAATTTGATCTTCGTATAACTGCTGATGCAAAAGAGTCGGATTTAATTGAGACGCTCACTGAGTTTTTACTATCGGTTTATTCAAAGGGTGGCTACAGCTTGTTGGTGATTGATGAAGCTCAGCATTTGGACCCAAGTGTTCTTGAATTAATAAGGCTGCTCACTAATTTAGAAACTCACAGTGACAAGCTTTTGCAAATAATATTACTTGGACAGCCAGAGCTTAAAAAACGTTTGCAACAATATGATTTACGTCAGCTTAACCAAAGATTTACTGCCAGATTTCATTTAAAGCCTCTTTCGGTTTATCAAGTAAGGCAATACATTCAACATAGATTGCAGGTGGCGGGCAGTGCCGGCGGCCTCTTTTCGTACGGTTCCAGCTGGTTACTTCATCGTTTAACCGGAGGAATACCTCGATTAATTAATTTAGTGGCAGATCGAAGCTTGATGGGGGCCTATGCCGAGCAACACAATCGAGTGCCTATGCATGTAGTTTTCAAAGCAGCTAAAGAAGTGTTGCCGCAAAAAGAAAAGAAGACGTTTAAACTTTTTGTGCCCGTTACTTTTGCGCTTTTTGTAATGGTCTTTTTTCAACTTGGCTATTTAAATAAAGAAGCGTTATTGGCTAATGTGAATTCGCTTTATTCTGGCTCAATCTTATCGGTAGCTGGAAATCATTCAGGGTTAGCGGAAGGCGCCTTAGAGTGTAAGGATATGCAAAAGTGTTGGCAGGGAATGATTCCGCAAGCGCTGATCGGATTTAGCTCAGAGCCTGCATTGGTCTCTATTAATGGCCAATGGCAAACATGGCAGAAGGGGTTTGTTGATGGTCCATTAATATTAACCCGCATTCACTGGGTCGCACCCTTTACCTTTAGTAGCGCTATTAAAAAAGGCGACAGTCATGAGGCAATCAGTTGGGTTAGGGGTGTATTGCAACAAACTGATATGCCTGCCTTGATAGAAAGTGATTTTCAAAATTGGCAAGTTATAAAACCAGATGGATCAGGAGATCAGATAGTCAATTCAGAGCAGTTTTATGATGTTTGGTTGGTGGATGCTGTTAAGGAATTTCAAAGGGATAACCATTTGTTGGTGGATGGTATTTTGGGCAAGCAAACTTTTATTAGTCTTTCGTTATGGCAAGAAAAACTTGAGAGGCTTAACTAATGTCCTATCTGTTAAAGGCTCTCAAAAAGGCTGAGCAAGAGCGCGAGCTGCAGGCTCAGGAGCACTTGATGCCTAAGCCCGCAATCGCAGCCTCTTCGAGTTTACCTCCTGTTGTTGTCTGGATGTGTGCTGCTGTTCTAGTCGTAACCTTAGTGAAACTTTTTATGCCAATGGCGAATGAAGAAATAGAAGCGTTGGGTCAGGTTAAAGAAGATAGAGGTTTGTTGTTGGCGCCGCTACCCACTTCCTTAGGCACTAAAAATGAAATTGTTAATGATTTAGAAAGATTGCCTAGTGAAAATGTTATCGAGTCAAAACCTAAACTGACAAAGCCGGTTGAAAAGCGTGTAGTTGAATTGGCAGCGCTAGACCCTCCAAAAGATAAAGTGATAGACGTTAAACCTGATGTGCCGATGGAGTTAGGTGAATTGTCAAAAGAGGAGTTGTCTCAAATCCCAAGTATCGCCTTGGAGAGTCATATCTACTCCAGTGCTGCCCAGTTTCGTTCTGTGGTGATTAATGGCCGTACGTTTAACGAAGGTATGATGATTAATTCAGAAGTTGTATTGAGCTCAATTACCGATAAGGGTGTTGTGTTGGAAGTTGCGGGTCGTAAGGTTGCGTTAGACAAGGGCATAACATGGGTAGCGTCAAAGAATGCTGAGTAATGAAGCTAAAACCACAATTCAATCTGCCTACAGTAAAATCCTAAAGGTTAATGATTTAAAGCCCCGTCGTGGACAAAAGCAAATGATTGCAGCCATTGCCAGAACACTTGGCTCTGTGAGCCAGGACGGTGACGGCAATCGTATTTCTGATAATCCAATCTGTGTGGTAGAAGCAGGTACCGGTACCGGTAAAACCCTGGCTTATTTGGTTTCCACTATCCCAGTTGCGAAAGATTTAGATAAAAAAATAATTGTTTCTACCGCCACAGTGGCCTTACAGGAACAATTGGTTAACAAAGATATTCCTGATGTGGCTAAAAATAGCGGCCTTGAATTTAGGTATGCATTAGCCAAGGGGCGTGGTCGTTATTTGTGTGTGCATAAACTAGATCAAGAGATGCAAGATCAGCGTATGCAAGATGCATCCATGGATATGTTTGGTGGCTTTGATGCCTCCGATGATCAAAAGGGCTTGTTTCAAAAATTCTTAGACGGATTTACCTCAGGGAAATGGGACGGCGACCGAGATAATTGGCCTGACCAGGTAGAAAATCAAGATTGGTCCATGGTGACTGCAACCCATAGGGAGTGCAGTAATCGGCGCTGTCCTCATTTTAATGCTTGTCCTTTTTTTACGGCAAGAAAAGCGTTGGAAGATGCGGATGTAATCGTGGCTAATCATGATTTAGTAATGGCGGATATAAATCTTGGTGGTGGCGCTGTATTGCCTGAGCCGGGTAAAAGTATCTATGTGTTTGATGAAGGGCACCATCTTCCAGACAAGGCCATTAATCATTTTTCGGCACAGGTAAAGTTACATCAAGAAGAAAACTTATTAAAACAAATCTCTAAGGCCGTAGATACATTAGGTAAACAGGCGGGTACGCCTATGGGGTTGTTGCAAATAGTGACGGCTTTACCTGAGCGAATTGCTGAAATTAATTCTCAATTGAAGTTTGTATCACACTTGATGCTGGATTTTCTTGGAGACCAAGCAGAGCAAGAAGGATACCACCAGCATAGGTTTAGAATGGGGCAGGTACCTGATGAACTGGTAGAACTATCTGCTGAGCTTAATAAAACACATAACACTCTGTACGGTCACCTGGATAAAATTGTAGAGACCTTAAAGGCATCTATTAGCAAAGATGATGGTGAGTATAAACAGTCAGATGCTGAGCGCTGGTTTCCTATTTTTGGCACGTTGCTTTCTCGCATCGAAAGCGCAGGACTTCTTTGGTTAAGTTTTGCACAAAAGGATTTTGAGGATAAGATCCCAGTGGCACGCTGGATGGAGCGTGTCTATACCGACCAGGAAGATGATATTGGCTTGTATAGTAGCCCTATTATGGCGGCTGAGCTTTTAGCTAAGAATTTGTGGAGTCGTTGTTTTGCGGCAGTGGTGACATCCGCTACGTTAACGGCTTTGGCGAAATTTGATCGCTTTCGTATGAAATCAGGTGTGGCTCGGGCTAATCACTTTGAAATTATCGAGAGCCCATTTGATTATGCTCAGCTCGGTACCATTGTGGTTCCCAAAAGTGCCATTGAACCCAGCAGTGGCGATGAGTATGCTGAAAATGTTACTCAAGCGTTACGTGAAAATCTGGATATAAAAGAAAGTGTTTTGGTATTGTTCACCAGTCGAAGAGTGATGAATGATGTTAAAGGCCTGTTGCCAATGGATATTGCCAAGCACGTTATGACTCAAGATGAATTTTCAAAGCAAGAAGTGATTCGTCTACACAAGAAGAAAATTGAGGATGGTCAATCCTCGGTTTTATTTGGTTTAGCCAGTTTTGCAGAGGGAATAGATTTGCCCGGTAAGCTACTGCAACACGTGGTGATTGTGCGTTTACCATTTTCGGTGCCCAATGATCCTGTTGACGCAACCTTAGCCGAGTGGCTTGAAAGCAAGGGGCGTAATCCTTTTATGGAAATGTCGGTTCCTGATGCCAGCGTTAAGTTAATACAGTCTTGTGGACGATTGATTCGAACGGAAACCGATACTGGAAAAATTACAATTCTGGATAAGAGAATTGTTTCTAAGCGTTATGGCAGTATGTTGTTAAATGGATTGCCTCCATTTAATCGAAATTTGTCCGGCTAACTAGGCCTACCTGGCTATGAGTTTAGAGGCTGGTTTAATGGGCGAATGCAATATTGGTTACGGCCCTTATTCTTTGCTTCATAAAGTGCTTGGTCGGATATTCTAAGGGCATCTTCTTTAAGCTCCTTCATCCAAGGGCCTGTGCTCTCAATGTAACAAGCGCCGCAACTAAGAGTAAGATGCGGTGCAGTATTCGATTTGAGATGTTCAATGTTTAACTGATTTATGGAGTTGAGTATCGATTCCAGTGTCTTTTGCAAATGGAGTTTGCTTTGAGTGTGATAAATGATCACAAACTCTTCTCCGCCATATCTAGCTAGAACATCCTCAGCCCTTCGCGTTAAATTATTAAGTGTCTGCGCCACTTGTTTTAACGCTGTATCTCCTTGTTGGTGCCCATAGTGGTCGTTATATTTTTTAAAGAAATCTATGTCTAGCATAATAATAGCCATGCAGTTGGAGTTGCGCGAGTTGGTGCGCCAGCATGTGTCATAAGCCTGGTCAAAAAATTTTCGATTATGTATTTCTGTTAGCCCATCGGTGTTTGAATCATCTAGCAATTTTTTTTGATAGCTGTGGATTTTGTCTACCAAAATATTAAACCTTAATAGGAAGTTATCTATTTCGGTGACGTAGCTTCTTTGAACTAAACGGAATACTTCACCGGTTTTTTTCATGCGATTTATGTTGGTGGATATTTCAATAATGGGTTTTAGCATTAAAAAATAAATAACCACGGTGATGAAGAGTGGCAGGGTTAACAAAGATGCAATGCTAAATAGAGTGGTGGTATCAATGGCCTTAGGTGTGCTGCTTTTGGGAAAGTTGAAAGTAGCTAAAGCGATAACTTTCCCCAAGTTGTTGCCTAATCCAAAGGTATAAGTATCTTGCAAATTATTAATATTGAAACTTTTAGTGGCTGGATATAAAGAGGGCTCTCCTTCGGATAAATTGGTGATTTTAAAAATTAGATCTTTGTTGAGATTGGAGCGTTTAAAGAAACGAGAGTTGAAGTCACGAATAAATACCAGTACACCATTGGCTTTTTTAGCGGTAGCACTATCTTGAATGTGATGGCTGACATAGTAGCCTAGGTTTTCTTTGTGACGCACAAACCCGAACTGTTCGTCCTGATTGAGTAGCTGGTCAATGTTTAGATCATTGGTTATATTGCCTAGCTGTTTGACTTCATCAAAATGTTTATTAGTTTTTTGGGCTGCGTAAAGCAAGGTGCCAGCCATATCAAAAAAGAGAACGGCGTTTGTTTCGGTTTCTAAAAAAGAAGGGCTAAATATATTTTCCTGGATATATTTGCGGTTGCCAGTGCGAATAAAATCATAGGTATCATCCCACTTAGACCAGTCTAGGTTAAAGAGAGTGAAGTTGGCTCTGTCGCTTGCATAAACCGAAGCGATGGCCGATATGTTGTACTTGCGAAGGTCTAGTTCTGCCGCTTGTAGGGAGGGGAGGACAATTAACAGGCGGTATAATAGAAGACTTCCCCCTATCACCAGGGTATAGGCGATGGCTGCTAGCCAAACAAGGCTTTTTAAATTCATACTCTCACCATCTTTAGAGAGTAGTCATTATTTGCCTATCCCGCTATCACAAGGCAGTCAGGGCTCCCCTTTAAAAGGGGAGTTTGGATAAGGCTAGCTGGCTTTTTTTAGTTTTTGGGTTTGCTGTATAATCATATCTGCGGCTTTTTCGGCAATCATGATGGTTGGAGCATTGGTGTTGCCAGAAACCAGTGTTGGCATGATGGAAGCGTCTACGACTCTTAAATTTTCAATGCCATGTACTTTTAGTCGGGCATCAACCACGGCTAATGGATCATTCTCAGCACCCATCTTACAAGAGCCCACCGGATGGTATTCGGTGTCGGCAGTATTGCGAATGTAGTCTTCCAGCTGAGGGATGTTGTCTCTGTCTAGCGGGTAAATCATCTTTCCTTTAACCGGGTTAAAAGCGCTGCTTTCCATGATATCCAAGGATTTTTGCAAACCTTTTACCAGGGTGTCTAAATCTTCTTTTTCTGCTAGAAAATTGGGGTCGATAAGAGGATCGTGTTTTGGGTTTTTACTGGCTAAGCGCACTGTGCCACGGCTTTTGGGTCTCAATAGCGTTGCGTGAAGGCTGTAACCGTGGCCAAGGTGCATCTTGCGATTATGGTCGTCCACTATGCCAATGACGTACTCTAGCTCAATATCCGGTGCAGGCAGGCTTTCCTCGGTTTTAAAAAAGGCCGCAGATTCGGCGAAGTTGCTCGTAACAATGCCTTTGCGGTTCTTGATCCATTCATATACACCTTTAAAAATATCCAGGCCGCCAAGAATTGAAATACCATATGTGCCCTTGTGCTTTGGTGTGCGATAAATGGGGATGGTGGTGATGTGGTCTT
>ERZ1027231.463-NODE-463-length-10598-cov-23.096747_pt1 | contig 10598 bp, 8 predicted proteins | sample MGYA00520866_ERZ1027231 | MGnify/ENA primary metagenome ERZ1027231 (study PRJEB33311, sample SAMEA4378411) | marine metagenome | biome: Marine biome; feature: Fjord; material: Water | collected 2014-07-20T08:00:00Z/2014-07-... | depth 75 m ...
TTGAGGTATGAACATGTTCTTGCTGCTCGGCAGGGTGGCGGCCAATTCATTGGTGTATTGACTGTAAATTTTCTGCATCTCTCCATTTTTATATAATTCAAACATGGCCTGATTAAATCGATTAACCCATTCTTTTTTAACCGTTTTTTTGTCAAAAGCGATGTAATAATGATTTCTCCTATCTATTCCTGCCAGGCGTATATTCGTAAAGTTGTATTTCTTTTTGGCGGCTAAAAAATCACGACCAGATGTGTAAACGGCTCCTTTTTTATTTCCAAAGCGTTTTGCTTTAAGCATTTTTAATGCTTGTTCTGATGTTAAGGTCACGACAATTTTTGTATCAGATATGTCTTTCATCATTTCAATTAAAACCTGTGAATTATTCGTGGGTCCTTGAACGGCAATTGTATAACTCGATAGCTGGGTTTTATTTTTATAAATAAGAGGATTGCTTTTTAGAACGTAGACATTGTAGTGAACCACATCCACCGGGTAGCTATAATATATTTGTTTTACTCTGTCTTTTCTGAAACTCACCCTGTGTACGGCATTAATTGCATGCTCACTTAATTTTATGCCTGCTCGTTTCATGGGGACTAATTCTATTTTGTAATCAATGCCAATTTTATTATGAATTCTTCGAATTAAGTCTGGAATCGGACCTTCAACTTGGTGACTCTTAATATTGATATAAGTAGAAGGTGAATATGTGTTGTAATGAATGCTATCTGTTCCAAAGCAAAGGTAGGGCAAAGAGACAAATAGTAGAGTGAGACTTAACTGAAAACACAATGAGCTTGTTTTCATAATTGCCAGCTATCTAGGTTACAGGATATTGATTAATAATAGACCAAAGTAGCGAGTTTACGGGTGTTTCTAAAGCAGGGTTCATTTTATTGTGCTAATTGCTTAGCAAGAGGAGCTAACTATGATCTGTCTTGATGGACTTAAATGCCTTGGAAAATATAAAATAGATATCTGTTTTTATAGTCGTTGTTAATTTCGTTTTACTTCCAGTAAATATATTTACTGGTTATCTAACATTATTTATATTTTTTAAATATTTAGCTGCTAGCTAAAAATTGAAGGAAAAAACCTAACCGAATTTTAAATTGGTTAGGCTTTTAAAATGATACTTAACTGCAAGCACCGCAACATACTTCTGCGTTTTCTTTTGCTTTAGGCGCTTCAAACTTTTCAAGGGCACGGGCAAATAACACATTATTTTCAATATGAATGTGCATATTAATATCGCTCACAAATTCTTGAAGTCCCAGGTAAAGCGCTCTCCATGTGTTGCAGGCTTCTGCATGGGGTACAAGATCCTGGCTTAGGGTGTAGATTTTCTCAATATCTTTAATATGGCTTTCATGATCGGACAGCATCACACTAATGGGGCCTTGTACCATGGGCGGGAAATCGGTTAACAGCATAGGAAATAATATAGATTCCTCCTTTTGCATGTGCCCTTCAAGCTCTTGTTTCATGTTGGTTAAATGATTGGCCAAGCCATTGGGGCATAATTCATGGTTACCATGAACGGTTTCCACCCGGGCCGCTAAACGGATTAGTTCGGTTAATTGTTCACGATGCACCTGATGATAGCGGCTTAGAATATGATCAATAATTTCTTTGTTAGAAAGCTTCGACCAATCTTGCTGGGCATTATTTCGGCTGGCCAGCTCTTCTAATGCGCTATCAAAACCCTCTTCGTTTAAGCCTTTTTTGGCCAATACTTCTTTAAGCGTCTTATCTCCATTGCAGCAAAAGTTAATCTTGTGTCCAAATAAAATAGAGGTGGCACCGGGTACCTGGGTGGCAATTTGGCCTAACTGCCAATCTAGATATGACATATTAAATTCCTTAAGTTTAAAGGTGTATTTCAGATGAATCTTTAGTTAGCTTGAGTTTACCGCCACAATTTAAAGATGTAAATAAAATGCATGTTATAAAAAGGTATATGGGGTAAGATGGCAGGGGCCCTATAAAGGAGAAGTACCCAACAATGAATATCACACGGTTTACCGACTACTCGTTACGGGTACTGATCTATTTGTCATTGCGTAATGATGAGCTGGTCACCATTAAAGAAGTGGCTCAGTGTTATGGCATTTCAAAAAACCATTTAATGAAGGTGGTGCAAGAGCTTAGTATTAAAGGCTATATAACCTCCATACGCGGTAAAAATGGCGGCATAAAACTGGGCAGGGAACCATCAGATATTAATGTGGGGGAATTGGTTCGAATGAACGAACAAGACTCAACTCTGGTGGAGTGTTTTGGAGATGGTAACCAGTGTGTGATTACACCGGCTTGCCAGTTAAAACGCATGTTGAGCGAGGCCATGGAAAGCTTTTTCGAAAGCCTTGAAAAATACACCTTGGAAGATTTAGTGCGCGGCCCTGATAAAAGACAACTCATTAAAATTTTTGCATCAGAATTAGCTGAAGATGCCGCTAATACGCCCTAGACACCTTCATGGTGACTTATTTCCATTTGTATTAAGGCACTATATTTATAGTACAAACAGACATTAAAACCCCTCTTTTATCTGTCCTCCTATCTTGCACTATACTCAAATAATTCACTTGTTCAGCACTTATTCATTTAAGTACCGATAGATAACGAGGGGCGTATGCGTTCGGATTCCACACCTCAAATAAATGACTTAATCATTCAGGCCTTGCAAGCCAGTTGTGATGGTTTTGGTGTTTATGACCAAAATGACGTTATGGTGTTTTGCAATGATACGATCTCTCGCATCATGGGTTATGGAGAGGGTGAGGCCATAGGGCGTACTTTTGAAGAAAATCTACGTCACTCTTATGCCACAGGGGCCGGAGTGAAGGCCGACAATGATGACGTGGACGGCATGGTTAAACGGGCAAAAGAAAGTATGAAAACCAAGGGGTTTAGTACGTTTGAAAGCGACACCGTTAATGGTAAGTGGAATCAGGTTTCACGTTTAAAAACCAATGAAGGCTATACCTTTTTATATTCCACCGATATTACCAAGTTAAAAAGCACCGAAAACTCATTAAGAGATGCCCTTCGTTTTGTGAAAAAACTGGCCGAGACCGATTCACTTACCGGTATTAGTAATCGGCGCCACTTTATGGAATCGGGCAGGGTGGAGTTTGAGCGCAGTAATCGTTATGGCCATGCTTTGGCTGTTTTGTCTCTGGACATAGATCACTTTAAATCGGTTAACGACACTTATGGTCATCAGGCTGGGGATAGGGTTTTGGAAGCCATCTGTATATGTTGCCAAAAGGTATTACGTACTAGCGATATTTTTGGGCGCCTGGGGGGAGAGGAGTTTTCTATCTTGTTACCTGAGGCCGATGAAAAAGGGGCCTGTGAAACCGCGCAAAGAGTATTAAAAGCGGTAAGCGAATTAGAAGTGGCCTATGAAGAGCATGTGATTACCTTCACTACTTCTATTGGCGTGGCGCAAATTTCTGAAAGCTGTGAAGATTTGGAAACGCTCATGAAACACGCGGATGAGTCGCTGTATCAAGCCAAACACAATGGCCGTAATCGTTTTGAAATTTGGCGTTAAGCTAGTTGTTTTTCTTCTGCCGCATATCTTAATTAGCGGGGCCTAATATGGTGTATCCCATGTTTACTATGGTGTTATTAACCTTATTGGTGGGGCTACTGACAGTGAAGGCCCGATTTATGAGCATAAAAAACCGCGAAATCAGCATGAAATATTACCAGCTCATGCAGGGCGATAACGTGCCTAGTGCCATCACTGTGAGTACTCGTTGTTTTAATAATATGTTTGAAGTGCCGGTTTTGTTTTATGTGGCGACTACCTTGTATTTGGTATTGGCAATTGAAAGCAGCACGGGCCTAGTATTGGCTTGGGCCTTTGTTATTTTACGTTGTATTCAAGCCTGTATTCATCTTGGTTATAACAATGTTATGCATCGCCTGCTGGTATTCTGGCTGGGCTTTTTCACCGCCATTGCTATCTGGGTAAATCTACTGATTCTACATTCCTAACTTTTATCGAATGCTGCTAAACTTGCCATATAATGCGTATGCATGTATCTTGTGAGCATGGAAATAAAAAAATCAGACATTTGCCTAGGGCAGACCATACGTAAAGCCGACCGCGTCATCAGTCAGTTTTACAATGACTACATGGCGCCCGTGGGCATTCGCATTACTCAGTTTTCAGTGCTGCGAGCCCTTTCCCTGCTGGGGAGTGGCATTACCGCTTCGCGCATTCAGGAGGCACTGGTGATGGATCAAACCACCGTCTCAAGAGCATTAAAGCCCTTGATTCGGGACGGTTATATTGAAGTGACTCAGGGAGCCAACAAGCGTGAAAAAGCCCTGGCGTTAAGCGCGTCGGGTAAAGCCTTGTATGAAAAAGCCTTGATACCCTGGAATGAGGCTCAAAAAGTTATTAAGCAAAAATTAGGAGGCACTCACACCGATAACCTAATTGAATTAAGCCGCCAGGTGGTGGCTTTAAAGGGGTAACTCCCCTTTTTTTACTGTCAATACATGCATACGCATGAAAGCAAAAAGCAAAAAGCAAGATAGAAGACCGGTTTAATCACAGGGGCTGTATTAACTCAAGCGCATGCTTGGATTAAACATGTCCTATTAATAATAAATACATGCATACGCATGAAGGTGGCGAAATGAATTACGATCAACTAACACTGGACGAGGGAAGCGCCCAGCACCCGCAAAAAAGTGAGCCCTCAGGGGCTGAGAGTTTTTTTCGCAAGGTGGTAAGCCACCCCAAGAAAATTGTGCTGGCGAGTTTTTTACTTCTGTTTGCCATGGGGGCTTTGGTGCCTGGTATTCAAAAAGATACACGCTCCGATGCTTTCCTGGCAGATGATAATCCGGCTTTGGTGTACCGCGAAAAAGTGAAAAAGCTGTTTGGACTTAGCGACCCCATGGTGGTGTCGGTGGTGAGTGAAGGTTCTATTTTTAGCATAGAGGCACTTAATGCCATTTATGATTTAAGTGAAGTCATTAGCGACATTCATAATATTGACCCTGATGGCATCACCAGTTTAGCCACAGAAAATAATATAAGCGGAACAGAGGAGGGTATGGAGGTATCTTCTTTCATGGAAGATAAACTGACTAGCCAAGAGGAAGTAAATGCCATAAAGAAGGCCTTGCGTGACTTCCCCTTGTATCAAGGCAGTTTATTGGCCAATGATGAAACCGCTTCATTAATTGTGGCCGAGTTGTTAGATGAAACACTGGCCGAGCAAACTTATAAAGATGTGACAGCTGCTGTTAATAATTATCCGCTTCCTAAAGGGTTAAGTGTGCATGTGGCCGGTGAAGGCGCTATTTCAGGTTTCTTTGGTACCTACATAGATACAGACGCCAGACGTTTAAATCCGCTGGCGGGTTTAATTATTACGCTCATTATTATTGTGGCATTTCGCCGCCTGGGCGTGGCGTTAGCCGGTAATTTAATTATTGCAGCTTCTGTGGTGATGACCGTGGCAGCCATGGTGATTTTTGATGTGCCGTTTTACGTGATCACCAATGCCCTGCCAGTTATTTTAATTGGCATCGCCGTGGCAGACAGCATTCATATTTACAGTGAATATTTTGAACGCCGCGCTCGCCATCCTCAAGAAGATATAAAAGAATCCATTGTGCAGGCTTTACTGGAAATGTGGCGCCCCATTACCCTCACTACTTTTACCACAGTGGCCGGATTTTTAGGATTATCGTTTGCAGCCTACATGCCTCCGTTTCAAGCCTTTGGATATTTCACTGCCTTTGGTGTGGCCATGGCCTGGTTATATTCGCTGATTTTTCTACCAGCACTAATGGCTCTATTAAAAACTGAAGTGCAAGCGGGCCTGGCCAAAAAAATGCGCAGTGATGATCATGATGCCTTTGCAAAAGTCATGGTGGTGTTGGGTAACTTTACCCAAAAAAATGCCAAATTTATTGTGGCATCGGCGCTGGTTATTTTTGTGGTGGGCGCATTTTCTGCCAGTAAAATTATTGTAAATGAAGACCGTATTACCAACTTCCACCCAAGTGAACCCTTGTATAAAGCCGATCGTGTTATCAATCAACATTTTGATGGTACCAGCTACTTAGACATTGTGATTGAAACGCCTGAAGACGAAGGGGTGTTTGAGCCTGAGGTGTTAAAGAAAATTGAAGCACTACAGGAATATGCACGAACTCTACCCCATGTGAACGGTGCCACCTCCATAGTGGATTATTTAAAACAAATGAACCGATCCTTAAATGGCGGTGAAAAAGATCAATATTCATTGCCCACCGATAAAGACCTGATTGCTCAGTACTTTTTATTGTATGCCGCTTCCAGTGACCCTTCGGATTTTGAAGAAGAAGTGGACTACGACTACCGCCTGGCCAATGTGCGAGTAGTGCTTAATTCTGGCGCCTACATTGATAGCAAAATAGTGGTGGAAGCCATGCAAGCTTACATAGATGAAAACGTAAATGATGAATTGCTCACCGCCACCCTAAGTGGCCGTGTGTTGCTGACTTATCATTGGATTAAAGACATTGGTGTTAGTCATTTTAGTGGTGTGGTGTTGGCATTATTTTTAGTGTGGTTGGTGTCGTCTGTGTTATTTCGCTCAGCGGTGGCTGGCATGTATGCGTTAATTCCTGTGTTAACCAGCATATTGTTGGTGTATGCCTCCATGGCTTTTCTGTCCATCTCTTTGGGTGTTGGTACTTCCATGTTTGCGGCGGTGGCCATTGGTTTGGGCGTTGATTTTGCCATACATACCCTGGACAGATTGAAAGTCTTGTACGGAAAAACTCAGGACATGGAAAAAACCTTACAGCAATTTTACCCAAGTACTGGGCGTGCATTATTTTTTAACGTATTGGCTCTGGCTCTGGGCTTTGGGGTATTAACCCTTAGTAAAGTGATTCCGTTAAATAGCTTTGGCCTGATAGTGGCCATCTCGGTGGTATCCAGTTTCTTGGTGAGCCTGACCTTGTTACCGGCGCTGGTTCAACTAATTAAACCTAAATTTGTTGTGGGAGGAAGCATGAAAAATACTCAAGCAAAAGATAATAGCCCCAGCCTTAAGGTGGCTTCTATTTTGGTGGTGGCAGCAGTGATGGGCTACGGCTTACTGGATAACCAGGCACAGGCCAGTATTATGCCTAGTGGCTTAGACATAGCAGAAAATATTAACCAGGTAGAAGAGGGTGTTCAGCAAACGCGTAAGTTACATATGAAAATGGTGGATCGCCGTGGCAAGGTGCGTGAACGTTTTACCCTTGGATTTCGTAAATATTATGGAGACGAGAAACGCACAGTGCTTTTTTATCTTAAACCTAGAAATATTAAAGATACTGCATTTTTAACCTATGACTATTCACAAAAAGAGGATGACCAATGGTTGTATTTACCGGCCTTAAGAAAGGCGCGCAGAATTTCTGCTTCCGATCGTGGTGATTATTTTTTAGGAACCGACTACACCTACGAAGATATTAAAAAAGAAGGCAAGGTGGAAACCCGTGATTACAACTTTAAGACGCTTAGTGAAGAAACCATTAATGGAACCCAAGTGTATTTAGTGGAAGGCATGCCAAAAGATAAAAAAATTGCCAAGGAGCTGGGTTATGGCAAGGCCCATTGGTGGGTGGACCCTAGTAACTGGGTAGTATTAAAAGCCAAGTATTGGGACACCAAGCTTAATGAGTTAAAAACCCTGAACATGGGAGATGTCCGTAAAGTTGATGGCATTTGGACTCGTCATACAATGAAGGTGGTTAATCATAAATCGGGTCATAAAACTGAATTTACTTTTTCCGAAGTGGATTATGAGAAAGACGTAAAAGACAAGATATTTACTCGTCAAGCCATTACCCGAGGTGTGCCAAGATGAATGCAAATGTTAATACGGTGCTGGGCACTCTGGTATTAACTTGTCTAACTTCCACGGCTTTTGCAGTGGAGGTTAGCGGCATGTTAAAAAACCAAACAGCCTATGGCACTGGTGAAGAAGCACTACAGCAGCAAGAGTGGTTGTTAGATGCGGAATTTAATCGTGAGTTTTATCAAGGGGACCTTACCGCCATTACAAGAGTACGCTGGGATTCAGATTCCAGTTTGAATTCTTCACAGACATCCTCGGATGATTCCTTTTCAAATGAAAGTGCTGCATTTAAAACCGGTAAGGAAGGCTTGGTTGAGTTACGTGAGTTGTATTGGCAACTGGCCACTGAAGATATTTATTGGCGCATCGGTAAACAACAGGTGGTTTGGGGCGAGGCTGATGGTTTAAAGTTGCTAGATAAGATAAACCCGCAGAGCTATCGCGAATTTACTCTGGATAACTTTGACGATTCACGCATACCCTTATGGATGGTGAATGCCGAAATTAATGTGGGCGAAGACAGTGTCTTACAGGCCTTGCTTATTACAGACACCACAGGCCATGAATTAGCAGATAGCAATTCGCCGTTTGCCTTTACCAGTCCACTGCTAGTACCACAGGCGCCAGCAGGGGTATCTATAGAGATTCAAGATGCACAAGCGCCAGATGATGGCCTAAAGGACAGTGACCTGGGTTTAAGGCTAGTGAGTTTTGTCTCCGGTTGGGATGTCTCGATTAATTACTTGTATCACTACGTGGACACACCTGTGGTTCGGGCCAGTCTGCAAGGTAATGGTATTTTGGTGCAACAAGAATACGAGCGCAGTCATCTGTTGGGCGGAAGCGCCAGCACCTCGTTAGGGCAGTGGATTGTGCGTACCGAACTGGCATATGAGACCGACCAATATTTAAGGAGCGAAGCATCGTTTCCTGGGGTGATTAAGTCAGATCTAGCCTCTTATGTGGTGGGCTTGGATTGGCAGGGCTGGAGTGACCAGTTCATATCCTTGCAAGTTTTTCAAAGTCACATATTAAGCAATGCTTCCCAGGCGGTACTGGATAAACAAGACAGCAAAATGTCTTTCATGTGGGAGTCTAAATTTTTAAATGAAACTCTCACTTTAGAAGCGCTGGCCTTGTATTCAATTAACGATGAGGACGGTGTGAATCAGGTGAACCTGAATTATAACTATGAAGCCAATATAGATGTATACCTGGGTTTTGATCACTTCTATGGCGATTCACAGGGCTTGTTTGGCCAGTTTGATAATAGTGATCGAGTTATTGCCGGGCTTAACTGGGGTTTTGAATAAGAATTTGGCCGCTTAATGTTCGCCATTTTATCGTTTAGTGATTGGGTTCAGGCATTTTTATGATGGGCTGAACTCAATGGCTAAACGATTTTTTAAGACTGGAAGTTTTCTTTCAGCTTAACTCTATTTTGTAATTTATCTCTAGTGCTATCAATCTTAGTTAATGCAATTTAGTCAGACTATTTGGCCATTTATTTCCAAAAGGCGGTAAAGAGCAGCGTAAATATTTAAGGATTCGTATGCTTTTCCAGCAGTGAAATTTTTCATTGCATCAATATGGAAAAGCAATATGACAAATACATACCAGCCTAACTCTAACTCTCAGCCCAACTATCTCTCTCAAAAGCAATATAGTTTCACCGAACACCCCTATGAGTATGTGGAATATGGTACGCCTAATGATAAACCCACCCTATTATTGGGAGGGATTTTTCATAACGCTAAGTCTCTGGGAGTGATTGCCGAGCCTCTTGTTAAAAAAGGAGAATACATCATCGCATTTGACCCTCCTGGTTGTGGATTGGCCTGTGAGCTGGAGTCATCTTTTAATTTTCAATACATGGTGGCCAGCATTGAACACTTTATGGATAAAAAGGGCTTAAAAAAGGCCAATGTAATGGGCTACAGTTTTGGTACCTTGCTGGCGTATGCCTTTGCTAAATTTTATCCGTCACGGGTGGTAAAGATGGTCCTAATTGGTGCCATGCGTTTACCTGATTCGGTGTTTGCCGGAAAAATTCAGGCGGCTATTGATGCGGCCGAGCAGGGAGGAAAGCATCCGTTTGCGCAATTAACCGTAGATTATATGTTTAGCCCTTCCAAGCTTGGTAAAATTCAAAACGGTGAACAAAATTACCAAATGATTCGTGGCTGGATTGCAGAAAAATATGGTTTTTACATTGAAAAACTAAAAAATAATCTATATAGAATTCAGAATAATCAATTGGATTATCAAACGATGCCAAGAGTTGAGAGCCATTTTATTTCAGCTCAGTGGGATGAATTAACGCCCATGCATCACGCTCAGTACCTTTTACAAAAAATGAATGAGCAAAACATATTGGCCCGTCACAGTATTATCCCTGCATCATCGCATATGATGTACCTTGAAAATCCCCATTTTCTCACTGAGCATATAACGAATGCTTTTAAAATTAGGGTTAACTTAATGGAAGCCATAGCATAACATTAGAAGCAACTGTCCTGAGAGATTCGGGGTTTGCGCTGTAGAAGACAGGACGTTTTCTGCAGTGCTCAAAGTAAATGTGTTATTAGGACAAAAAATATTGTCATTAGGAAGGAACATGCAAGGAAGAAAAAGAAACGCACCAGCAAGGATCAAGGTAGATGACTTGGCGGTGAGTATGAATGAAATTATTCATTCAATGGCTGAGGATGAACCGCTTGA
>ERZ1027231.466-NODE-466-length-10386-cov-260.742910_pt1 | contig 10386 bp, 10 predicted proteins | sample MGYA00520866_ERZ1027231 | MGnify/ENA primary metagenome ERZ1027231 (study PRJEB33311, sample SAMEA4378411) | marine metagenome | biome: Marine biome; feature: Fjord; material: Water | collected 2014-07-20T08:00:00Z/2014-07-... | depth 75 m ...
TCACCGGCTTTTGCTTTGCCGATTAAATCTTTGGTCACACCGGCAATCAAGGTTACTTTCTCACCTTCATTACTCGCCAATACGATAATACCGCTACCTAGCTTGTTTTTCAGCTGGTCCATGGTGCTGCGCATGGCAGGAACATCGGCTCCGTCTAATTTAGCTGCTAGGACTTTTATGCCATTAATTTCTTTCGCGCCAGCGGCTAGGTCTGTACCCGCTCCCGATGCTAGCTTAGCTTTAAGCTGCAGAACGTCTTTTTCAAGTTGACGGCTTTTTGCTACGGCCGCTTCTACTTTTTCTAGGACCGTTTCACGGTTCGCTTTTACTTTAGATGCGATGGATACGATGGCATTTTCCATGTTAGCAATGTAATCGTATGCCGCTTCACCAACAACGGCCTCAACACGTCTAACCCCTGCTGCTGTGCCTGATTCATTTACAATTTTAAAGAAACCAATATCACCAGTACGCTTGGCGTGAGTACCACCACACAACTCTACTGAGAAATCGCTGCTGCCCATTGATAACACACGAACTTCATCATCGTATTTCTCACCGAACAAAGCCATTGCGCCATTTTCTCTGGCCGACTCGATATCCATTAGCTTGGTGCTAACTTCTGTATTCACTCTAATTTGTTCGTTTACTTTTTTCTCAACCGCGGCCAACTCTTCTGCAGTCATGGCTTCAAAGTGCGCAAAGTCAAAGCGTAAACGATCAGATGTACAAAGTGACCCCTTTTGCTGAACATGCTCGCCCAAGGTATTTCTTAAAGCTGCGTGCAGTAAGTGAGTTGCTGAATGGTGCAATTCGGTCTGCTGACGCTTGTCTTCGTCAACAAGAGCGCTAAGTGTATCTCCGACAGACAAAGAACCCGCTTTCACTTCACCGTGATGCAAATGATTTTTTTGTTCTTTGGTTGTATCCGTAACGGCGAACTCTGCATTAGCACTTTTCAAAATACCGCTATCACCAACCTGACCACCTGACTCACCATAGAACGGCGTACGATCCATAACGATCATGCCTTCATCACCAGCATTTAGTGCAGTTACTTCAGCGCCATCTTTAAACAATGCCAGTATTTTACCGTCAGTATTTAAATTTTCGTAGCCTGTGAATTCGGTTTCACCTTCAAGGTTTAATGTATCGGTGTAGTCTATTTTAAAGTTTGATGCTGCACGTGCTTTATTTTTTTGCTCTTCCATACAGGCTTTAAAACCAGCTTCATCTACTTTTAGATCGCGCTCTCTAGCTATGTCAGCGGTTAAATCAACTGGAAAACCATAAGTGTCATAAAGCTTAAATACAGTCTCACCAGCAATGGTGTCGCCTTTAAGCTTAGAGATTTCATCTTCTAATAGCTTCATGCCGTGATCGAGCGTTTTAACAAACTGCTCTTCTTCTAGCTTTAATATTTTTACTATGTGAGCTTGGTTTTTAACTAGCTCGGGGTAAGCAACACCCATTTCATCAACCAGCGCTGGCACTAATTTATGAAAGAATAAATCGGTAGCGCCTAATATGTGACCATGACGTAATGCACGACGGATAATACGGCGCAGCACATAGCCACGACCTTCATTAGAAGGCATCACACCGTCGCTAACTAAAAAGCTGCAAGAACGAATATGGTCGGCAATGACTAATAACGACTTACTATCTAATTCTTTTGTACCTGTTACTTCAGCGGCCGCTTTAATTAAGCCTTGGAATAAATCAATTTCATAATTGGCATGAACCCCCTGCATGATTGCAGATATACGCTCTAGTCCCATGCCGGTATCTACTGATGGCTTTGGAAGCGGCTCCATGGTTCCATCTGCTTGACGATTGTATTGCATGAATACGTTGTTCCAGATTTCGATGAATCGATCACCGTCTTCTTCGGGCGTACCGGGTTTACCACCCCAAATATGCTCACCATGGTCAAAGAAAATTTCGGTGCAGGGCCCACATGGTCCTGTATCACCCATTTGCCAGAAGTTATCAGATGCGTATTTTTCGCCCTTGTTATCACCTATGCGGATAATTTTATCTTCCGCTAGACCCATTTTTTTATGCCAGATATCGTAGGCTTCTTGGTCGTCAGCATAAACAGTGACTAATAACTTTTCTTTTGGCAGGTTTAGCCATTTGTCACTGGTCAAGAATTCCCAAGCGTATTGAATAGCATCTTCTTTAAAGTAATCACCAAAACTGAAGTTACCTAACATTTCAAAGAAGGTATGGTGACGAGCGGTGTAACCTACGTTTTCAAGGTCATTATGCTTACCACCTGCCCGTACACAACGCTGAGAGCTGGTTGCACGAGTATAATTGCGCTTATCTTGCCCTAGAAACACGTCTTTAAACTGATTCATACCGGCATTGGTGAACATAAGGGTTGGGTCATTACCCGGTATAAGAGAGCTACTCTCTACCACCGCGTGCTGATTTGCCGCAAAAAAATCTAAGAATGCCTGTCTAATATCTGCCGTTTTCATACACTGTCCATCAGCGAGTTATGCCCTTTATTATATTATGAATAACTATTGGGGCACTTGGTGGTCACAAAGCCAGCGAGTATAACGGTTTTCATACAAATGGACGAGGCTTCACCTAAGAGAATTTACAAGCAGGCTAACGTTTCGTGGCTTAGTTATAACAAAAAGATACTAGACCAAAACATTAGCCAATGCTAAATTAAGTAAATACTAATATAAGGATTGAAATCATGACTATTGAACGCCTAGTATTTGCCATCGCAGGCCTATTCATTTTAATCAGCATTACCCTTAGCCAGCTGCACCATGTTTACTGGTTAGGTTTTACCGCCTTTGTCGGAATTAACCTATTTCAAACAGCCTTTACGGGATTCTGCCCTTTAGCCAAGATTTTAGCTGCTTTGGGTGTGAAACACGGACACGCCATGAATTAGATTGTTTTTTATACAACTAGTTAAACCTTCTCTATAGGGCATGAACATTGGCTCTGCCCTATACCCAGCCCACTAACTCTTTTGAGCTATTACTATTTATGTATTGAAACACTCTGTCTCAAAACCCATAATGGTGTACATGACTTACCCACTCTCTATCTCTTTAGGTTGCCATTGAAAGCTATTATTGCCATTTGTATTGTTACTACCGTTTCTATTGGTATATTTCTAAATATTCAAAGTGATAAAAAAGAAGTCTGCATAGAGGACTGGTATGCACAGACCTCTCAACTTTTTCAAAGTGCTTCAGGCTTTTTCTCTAGCAACGGTACGACTCCCCATGAAGCGGATACTTTAGACGCAAAACTGCAAGCATTGCTGCCCTCTGACAACATGGACCTGAGTTACCATTCGAATGAAGTAGATTCGGGTATTAACCCATTAGCCACCGGAACAAAACAAGCATTACTACCAAACTTATTTAACCCAACAAATGACCCTAGCACTCAAATCAAAGGCCAGGTGTTTACAGATGAAAAAGACAACATTGTTGGTGCCGAACTAAACCTAAGCATTCCCGCTGACATACGATAGGACATCACATGATCGCTTTTGCCTGTATTATATTAATCTTATCGGGCGTTACCTTAATGGTGATTACAGGGGTTGGTCCATTTGCTCAAGAACCTTGGGACAAGTACCACCTAGCGTATAAAAAAATGGATTCATCCATTCAAGCCCTAATGCTTTACCCCGCTATTTTATTCTCGATAATTTGCAGTTTGATTTTAATTGGAGTTGGCAGTTGATTCGTATTCACTCAGGACATCTTGGCAGTGGTGACTGGAAGGTCAAACAGCAGGACAATATTCTATTTTTAAGCCACCGCTTACCCTTCAGTCCTCGAAATGAATATCGCATTGGCTGCAATGACATATTAGATGTTCAAGTTGAAAAAATTGAAGATAATAAGCAATTTGTTAATATCAGCTTTTCTGAAGAACGCTCTTGCCAAGCCCTTGTGGATCAATCTGATTTAGAGCTATTACATAAAATGGTAAGCGATTCGTCTGCCGCCCCTATTGAAGACCGCAACACCAACGGCTGGATCAAAGGACTTCTCATCTTTTTTGCTGCCTGCATTATATTTGAGCTAGTTAAGTAAAACGTACTAAAAATACCATTCATTGTGTAATGGTATTTTTTCGTTATAATGCCCGCCATTAAAGGCCTGGCCTTTATTACAAAGATATATCTAGAATTATTCTTCTTTACTAGCAAGACACTAAAACCAAGCACTTGGTTGGTTTAATGCGATCATGGAAGCCTAATTCTAGAAATATTTTAGGTAATTCCCCATGAAAAAAATTGTAATTATAGGCGGCGGTGCCGGTGGACTTGAATTAGCCACCAAACTTGGCAATACGCTAGGTAGACGCAAAGAAGCTGAAATACATCTTGTAGATGCCAACAACACACACCTATGGAAACCCTTACTACATGAAGTAGCAACGGGCTCACTAGACAGTGGCATAGACGAACTGAGCTATCGTGCTCAAGCTTATAACCATAATTTTATATTTCATCTTGGTCGCATGAGTGACCTAGACCGTGAAAAGAAAGCGGTTATTTTGTCAGCCATGACAGATGAAAATGGTGACGAAGTACTTCCTGAACGCCAGATCAATTATGACAACCTTGTTTTAGCTGTTGGCAGTCAAACCAATGATTTTGGAACAAAGGGCGCCAGCACTCATTGCTCATTCCTAGACAGCCGAAATCAAGCGGATAAGTTTCATAAAAAATTATTAAACACCTATTTAAAGGCCAACAATACTGCCAGTAAACACGGTAACTTTAAATTAAACATTGGTATTGTTGGTGCGGGTGCAACCGGTGTTGAACTTGCTGCTGAACTACACAATACATCTTCTGAATTAGCCGCTTTTGGATTGGATCAGCTAAAAGCCGATCAACTTAAAGTCACGATTATTGAAGCGGGTGAACGAATTCTACCAGCATTACCTCCTAGAATTTCAGCTGCTGCTCACCGCGAACTAAACAAAATTAATATAGACGTTAAAACACAAACATTTATTCAAGAAGTAACGGATAAAGGCTTTGTCACTAAAGACGGCGACTTAATTCCTTCTGAATTAATGATTTGGGCAGCAGGGGTTAAAGCCCCTGAATGGATGGCGAATCTTGGTGGTTTAGAAACTAACCGTGTTAACCAAATCGTGGTTAAGCCAAGCTTACAGACAACTACCGATGATGACATTTATGCCATTGGTGATTGCTCGTTCATGATGCAAGAGAACGGCACACCCGTTCCTCCAAGGGCGCAAGCAGCACACCAACAAGCTTTTCATGTTTACAAAAATATCGTTCGAATCAGCGAAGCCCGTGACCCTAAGCCATATATATACAAGGACAAAGGATCGCTTGTTAACTTAAGCCGTTACAGCACAGTTGGAAGCTTAATGGGCAATCTTAACGGCGGCAGCATGATGGTAGAAGGTACCATTGCACGCATTGTTTATGTGAGTTTATATCGTTTACATCAGGTGGCTTTGCACGGTTACTTCAAAACCATTTTAATGAGCTTATCTGGTCGAATTAATAAAATTATTCGTCCACGCTTAAAGCTTCATTAATATTATCTAGAGACTGTTATTGATCACACATAACAAACTTCAGATTCAATAAAAAACGCCATCTTTGATGGCGTTTTTTATTGGTATGTTTATACGCTCGTTTTCTCTTTATGCCTGTCTAAACCCTGGTATATCTGATCCAACGAAAAGCCACGCCGCTGCATGTAACCCATCACTTTTGATCTGGCCTTCATATCCTGCATATCTAGGTTTTTTGATTTTTTCTCTATTAATCGATCAACCTCGTCAGACCAATTGATCTCAGCTGCGTTCTCTTCAAACGCATTTTCAACTAAGTATTCTTTGATGCCTTTCTGGTTCAATTCTAAACGAATTCGAATTGGCCCGTAGCCACTAACAGCCCGACTGCGAACAAACATATTGGCAAAACGCTTATCATCTTGATAGCTGTATTCAACCATCCAATCCAGCACTTTATATACTAAAGCTTCATCTTCAGTTAGCGGTAATAGCTTGCGCTCTAACTCGACGTAGCTGTATTCTCTACGCGCCAATAGCTCGATGCACTTGACTCTTAAGGCAGACTCATCAAATTGCTTTGATTTACTTTTTTGTTTTTGCTGCCACATGGCATGGTCCATTATTAAGTTTGAGGCTTAACGATCAATGGTGTATTACGCGCCCACGGCGCTAATATCACCCTACTATCTCTGTTTATTTACAAACACATCATATCGTTTGCCATGATCACATGTATTTATTACCCGTAATGATACTGCCTATTACTTTATTTTAAATATAAAAAAGGCCAGCAATGCTGGCCTTGGTATTACAGCAAAATGTTAAGCTTGTTCTGGTGCTTTACCTTTTGCTTCTTTGCTTTTCAATTCTTTTGCTTCTTTCTTTTTAGCTTCGTCTTCTTCTTTCTTTTTAGCGGCTTCAATTTCTTCTGGCAGTTGAATGGTTAAAAGCTGAGAACGTATTTGCTTTTCAATTTCATCTGCTATCGCTGGGTTTTCTACAAGAAATTTACAAGAATTTGATTTACCCTGACCTATCTTGTCACCTTTATAAGCGTACCAAGCACCTGCTTTATCTACCAATCCAAGCTTAACGCCAAGGTCGATGATTTCAGCATTATGGTTAATGCCCTGGTTATACATGATTTGGAATTCAGCTTGTTTAAACGGTGGTGATACCTTGTTCTTAACCACTTTTACGCGGGTTTCATTACCCACCACTTCATCACCGTCTTTTACAGCACCTGTACGGCGAATATCTAGACGTACCGAAGAGTAAAATTTCAGTGCGTTACCACCCGTGGTTGTTTCTGGGTTACCAAACATCACACCAATTTTCATACGAATTTGGTTAATGAATATCACCATGCAATTCGCATTTTTTACATTGGCTGTTAGCTTACGCAGTGCTTGAGACATTAGACGGGCTTGCAAACCAACGTGGTGATCGCCCATGTCGCCTTCAATTTCTGCTCTTGGTGTTAGTGCCGCAACCGAGTCAACTACGATCATGTCTACCGCGCCAGAACGAACTAGGCTATCTACAATCTCTAGACCTTGCTCACCTGTATCTGGTTGAGAAACTAATAATGTATCTAGGTTGATGCCTAGTTTTTCAGCATATAGTGGATCAAGTGCGTGTTCGGCATCCACGATGGCAACTGTTTTACCTTGCTTTTGCGCTTGCGCCATAGCGGATAAACACATTGTTGTTTTACCCGAAGATTCAGGACCATAAATTTCAACGATACGGCCGTAAGGTAAGCCGCCAATGCCCAATGCGATATCTAAAGACAATGAACCAGTGGATACAGCAGGAATGGCTTCGCGAGGCTGATCGCCCATTTTCATTACTGCGCCTTTACCGAATTGACGTTCAATTTGGCTTAAAGCAGCATCGAGAGCTTTTTGGCGATTCTGATCCATTTTGGCTGACCTTCTCTAATTAGAGTCTTATTATCTATCTGTATCTGGTGGTATACAGTGTTTTAACCAGTAAAAGCACTGTATCAATAACCAGTATTTAAGCACATACATTTATTAACGCAAGGGTTTATTTTGACCAATTTGTAACAGAAGGTCTTTTTCATGCAGGAGGCTGATACGGATTATATTAATTACTGGATGAAATGCTGAGCTTGTATCGCTCACCCCATAGACGAGATGAGCGCTTGGCCGTTAGTACAGCCTAGGATTATTCTTCTTCTGTCTTGTAATGCTCGTGATTAATGTAACCGTAAGCCGCTTTAAATGCAGGCTGCTGGAATTTCTTAAGGCCTAGATCTTCAAATTCAGCCTGAATAGGGTTACGTTTCAATTGCTCTTTAATCAACTGGGAAGTCACAATATGCACTGGCATGTCTAACACCTGTAAAACAGCTTCTAATTTGAAACTGGTGACACTGCCTGCATTTTTACCTTTCTGATCACGCTGAATAATCGCGATTTCATTCACGCCATAGTCTTGGGTAAGTTGCTTAATGGCTTTATAAAAGCCACGAATGGCCTCTGTGGTATCTGAACTTGATACAACAAAGCTGCGTTGACGTATCTCTGGAACCGTAAACATACCGGCATCAAACGCCAGTACGCAAATAATGGCTTCGCCGCCTTTTAGCTCCACGCCGCACACTTTCATCATGGTCTTTCTCTCTGAATATTATTTATAGCGAGATTATAGCGGTAATCGACCATAAGCACCCAGCACTTCTGAACGAATAACCTTAATCTAACAAGAATATAACTCAATATATGTGCTGCCATCCCTCAAGCCTTTATTTATCAGTCTCCAGCTTTGCTTGTCACTGACTTTGACAAATCTAAGACCTGCCCCAACCATAAAAACCCCAATGTGATTACAACCGCTAGAACCGCCTTAGTTACAAACGTTAAAGCATCCCCACTGAACAGCAGCAGCTGAGCCAAACCAGAGAACACCATAAATATAAGCAGCATTTTCACTACTGGGTAGGGCTTACGCTGGCTATCAAACTTAACGTACGCTGATAGATCTCTACGGACTCTAGGGTATGCCTTTTCGACATCTTCAGGCCGCCAACCGGTGGGCATAAACCAGATTCTGATTTTGTCCCAGTAGCGATTGGTCAAACACGCATCTTTCCATAAAACATGAAGCCACTCAAAATGGGCGGCGACAGGGTTGTATGTTTCAAATCGCTTTCTGACGCCATATATCACCGGTGTGGTTTCCGCTTGATAGGTGCCAAACAAGCGATCGAACAACATGAATATGCCACCGTAGTTTTTATCTATGTAGATATCATTCATACCATGGTGAACACGGTGCGCCGATGGCGTCGCAATAATGCCTTCAATGAATGGGATCTTGCCTATGGCTTGGGTATGCAGCCAAAACCCATAAAATTTATTAATCAACATATGGGCCACAAACATCTCAACAGAAAAGCCAAGCGGCGCCATTAAGATATACACAGGCCAATACATCAGGTCTTGTAACGCGCCCTGCCTTAACCCTGCGGTTAAATTGTATTCTTCTGATTGATGGTGAGGCACATGACCGCCCCAAACAACATTCACCTCATGAGAGATTCTATGGGCCCAGTACCACAAAAAATCAAATACGATTAACGCCGCGATCCAGGTTAACCAGCTTTCATCCGGTAACTGTATAATGGAATGGTGTTCATATAAGTACGCATAGGCCAGCAGCAGTATGCCTTTGGTAAAAACCTCTACCGTGGTGGTAAATGCCCCACAGGCTAAACAACTTAAGCTGTTTCTTAAATTGTAAAAACCAAGGCCTTTCACATTTGAATAGGCGGCTTCGATAAAGATAAGCATAAAAAATACGGGGATCGCATACTGTAAATAATCAGTATTCATAAAAGGTCTCTCGTTCGCTGAAGCAATGCATTCAACGGTTATTTTTATTATTTAACTAATATGCACAAAATGCCGCTTAACCTCACCGTCGAATACAGACAAGCCCTGGTTTTTTTAAGACAAATAAACACCTCATTATGAGAACACACTAAGGCCTACGATCCTCCTAGACTAAAAGAGGTAACTCGTGTGGTATCATGCCCGCCACACAGTCCCCACATTACAGACTTCAACCAACCTATTGGCTTAAAACCTTTTTTGTATGCGTCTTGATAAATACATTTGTAAAAGCACGAAACTGAGCACCGCCCAAGCGGTTGAGCTTATTCAAACAGGCAACGCCACTATCAACGACGAAACATGTCTATTTGAAGCCCGCCAAGTACATGAAGGCGATACGGTTGAATTACATAATAAGGTACTTACCCTACGGGCATTTCGATACTTGATGATGCATAAACCGGCCGGTTATATTTGCTCTAACAAAGACGAGCGCCACCCTTCTTTATTTAATATTTTAGACATAGACAACATCAACGTATTACACATTGTTGGCCGTTTAGACATGGATACCACAGGCTTGGTTTTAATAACAGATGATGGCCGCTGGTCTTATAACATTACCCACCCTGGGCAAGATTGCAGCAAGCTTTACCGCGTCGGTTTATCTAAGCCGATTGCTCAAGCCGTCATACAAACATTTAAACATGGCGTGATGCTGCAAGGGGCCAAAGCGCTAACCCTACCCGCTGAGCTGACTATCATGGAAGAAAAAGACGTACGCCTGAGTATTACTCAAGGAATAAACCACCAAGTTAAGCGCATGTTCAAGGCGGTTGGCAATCGAGTGAATACCCTGCACCGTGAGAAAATTGGCTGCGTGAGCTTGGATATTGAAGAGGGGCAATGGCGGTATCTTACAGAGCAAGAGGTTTTGTCTTTTTCTGAAGAGGGGTAGAGT
>ERZ1027231.467-NODE-467-length-10376-cov-15.784033_pt1 | contig 10376 bp, 13 predicted proteins | sample MGYA00520866_ERZ1027231 | MGnify/ENA primary metagenome ERZ1027231 (study PRJEB33311, sample SAMEA4378411) | marine metagenome | biome: Marine biome; feature: Fjord; material: Water | collected 2014-07-20T08:00:00Z/2014-07-... | depth 75 m ...
TTTAAATTGGGACGTTCAGGCTGTTTTCTATTTTTCTACAGCCTGAACGCCTCACGCACCGGCTCCGCTAAAGACAAGGCTTTTTCCGTGGGCACCATGCCGCGGCTGGTGCGCACAAATAACGGGTCATCTAACTGCTTGCGTAAACGCGTTAAACCATTGCTTAAGGCAGGCTGGGTCATGCCCAATTGCTCTGCTGCACGAGACACATTGTCTTCTTTTAACAAGGCATCTAAAAACACCAATAAATTTAAATTTAAATCACGAATATTCATATTTTAATGTTTATTCACTCTGCGTCTTTGGTAAACCCATTCCATATTAAACCTATTAACCAAGTGTGGGGCTGTAAAGTTTAGTGTCACTCAATGTAGGCCCAATAAATTGTCGCCCAATCATTCCAGCTTTTAAGCAACGTTTCATATTCATATTCATATTCGTGATAGGGACTATGGGACTTGTGTATTTCCATAGTGAATATTGCAAGCTTAGACTGTTCACATCTTAAAGGACCATTAAAACACTCAACATTACGGGCATCGCTCGCGGGGAAAGCAATATGACCAGCATAAACAAAACCCTACTGATTCAAGCCAGTGCCGAGCAAGCCTGGGCGGTGATTGCTGATTTTGGCAATGTTTATAAATTTCATCCCAAGGTAAAACAATCACCTTTGTTGGGTGACAAAAACACCGGGCTAGGAGCAATGCGTCGGTGTGATTTTTACGATGGCGGCAGCGTTGTCGAAACCATCACTGACTGGCAACCGGGTAAAAAAATGACGGTGGCATTAAGTGAAATGAACATGCCATTAAAATGGGCCAATGCCAGTTTACTTGTTCACGCCACCGGTGCTAATCAATGTGAAGTCACCATTAACATGGAATTTGCTGTAAAGATGGGGCCTCTGGGTTGGATCATGGCTCAGGTGATGATGAAACCCATGATGGCGGGCATGTTTAAGCAGGTGATTAAAGCACTGGAAACACACCTTCAAACTGGAAAAGAGATAGGCAAAAATGGCAAGCCTTTGGCTGCCTGAGCTCAGCCTCTGCATTTAACCCAAACGCTGCGCCCAGTTGCCAGCATGCTGGCTGTCACAACGCTCTTCCCTGTCACAACGCTGTTCGCTAGCAAAACTCACCTGCCCTTTAACATTGGGCAGTTTGATATTGTCTTTTAACAAAGCCCTATTAATTAAATCGCACATATAGTCATGTTTATGTTGAGCTTCTGCCAAGGTTTGGTTTTGATTGCTATCAAATATACAAATCACCTTTAACGAGCGCGGAAAATCGTCGTAGTCTGTTATATGAGTAAGCCATTTAAACCCCACTACCTTTTCCAGGGCCTCGTCACATACATTGGTAAGAGATTGTCTTAAGGCATTGTCGATTTTTTTGTGGGTCTTTTTCATTTTAGTGGTATCAGCTTTGGTTTTTATTTGAGTCTTTATTTTGATTGTTAGGCATCAATTCAGAATTGTATTTAAGCTGGTGAGCGGCCTTGCGGGTTTTGGCAGATTGTAATATTTCTTTTTGTTGTTGTGCGCTGGCGTCACGCCATTGCAGAATTTCATCCATACTGCGAAAGCAACCCAAGCAAATACTATCATCATCCAGGCAACAGTTTCTAACACAGGGCGAAGTTATCTCAGTCACACTGGCTCCTTTTAGGTTGATTCTCATACAAGGTAAACACTCCCCCTCTCCACGCCCTCCGCTTTAAATAACCAGTTAAAACCAGTTAAACCCCACCTTACCTATAACGTTCAATAACCGCTTCAAATCGACCTGCGGCACTGGCTTTGTCATAGGCTTTTTGTAGCCTTGCCAGTAATTTTGGCGATACCGATTTTTTACTAAACCCAAAATACACTAATCCTTGATTCACTAAATAGGAGTGTGTCTTTACGTCTTTATATTGTGCCAGTGTTTTTATCTTATAAGCACTGCTATACCTATCTTCAAAAAATCCTACAATTCGATTCACCTTAAGCATATTTATAAGCATGTCGGTATTCACGGCTTGAACAAATAAGTTAGCGAACGCAGGATCGGTTTTGTATTTATTGTCGAATTCCTCACCATAAAAGGCCCCGTTCTCAACGCCAATTTTATTATTAAGGGCCTTAAAATCATCTAATGAATCTATTTTAAAATCAGAATTTTTGTTCACCACCAAGACAATGGTTTCATCCCTTTGTGGGCCAATAAACCAGAGGTATTCTTTACGCTCTGAGGTAATAGACAAGTTCACCATCATATCTACTTTACCCTCTCGTAATTGCGTTAACGAACGCTTCCAGGGATACACCATATAATCTGGCTGGCAATCAGCTTCATTTAAAAGCACTTCAATTAGCTCTATGCCTAAGCCTTTCCAGTTGCCATTTATATCTTGGGAATATTGCGGAATGCTATTGGCTACCCTCACACGAAGGCCGCACTCTGAAAATGCTTGTGAAGTGAGCGCCATTAAAACTAACATGCAAACTAGCCTGTAAACGAACTTCATATACCCCCTCACCCAGCCTTGCTCTTTGCTCTTTGCTCTTTGCTCGAAAAAGCTAAAAGCGTGCAGCACTAATATGACCACCACTTAAAATAGAATAGCAGCTTTCATGGGCCAAATCGTATATGACGGAGGAGTCTGGCACTGTGGGTTTAAGGAAAAAGTAAGGTTAAAATCGAATGGTATATGTAACGGGGCTTTCAAAATATTTTATTATTATGGGGTAATGCCGCCTCACTACTTAGCTCTATATTAATAACTTACAGCACTAGCAAAAAGAGCGCCTTGTATTTCAAAGTCGTCACGATAACAACATTGACCTTAGCCTTCAGCGAAAGCGCTTGCCTACAAGGACGTAGGTAATAGAGCAATGTCGGGAACAAATTGCCGTGGGACTACCACAGAGATGTGGTTGGTAGAGCAATGTCGGGAACAATTGCCGATGCCCATTTGGCTCGAAGCAAGAGCGATGACGTGCATGGAGGCACTAATGTCGCGGGTGCAGGATGCGCAAGAGCTATGTAAAGGGGAACTCCCCTTTGAAAGAAAACCGTACTGGCCTTAACTATTCAGTTCAAGACAATCTAATTAACTACCCGCTACCTTGCTATTTAAACAACCATCACAAGATAAACCTAACTTTACCGCTCCCCCTGTATTTCAAAATCATCACTCAGCAAGCGAGCCTTACCATCGGCTTCCACCACCCAGTGTTCTTTATGCACCACACCAAAGGCTTTATTCATGGTCCAACTGGCGGTTAACAAAAAGCCCTGCCCTTCGGCGGCTTGCCACTTCACATCAGAATATTCTACCTCGCTAAAACCCTGATCCATTATGCCCTGCCAAAAAGCTTGAATTTCATCACGGCCGTTAAAGGTGCCAAATGGTTTGGCTTGCATTACCGAATCCTGAGTATATTGCCCAGCGCAACCAGCCGCATCTTGTTTATTAAACGCAGCTTGCCAAATAGCGATGCCCTGCTGACAGGCTTCTAGCACCTTGTTTTCTAAAGCATGGTTTTCTAACGCACTATTTTCTAAAGCATGGGGTTCTAAAGATTGCGACATGAGACTTCCTCTATTGATCTGAGCTGAATGCATGACAATAGAGTAATGGGATTATTGCCCCTGAAAAACAAACAGACTAGAATTGATTGTTAAGTTTTTACGTACAATCACTCTCGATTGCGAAGTTAGGTCTCATGAATCAATTACGCCACATGTCGGTGTTTGCTCATATCGTTGAAACCGGCTCTATCACCCATGCCGCTGAATCGTTGCAGCTATCTAAATCGGTGATCAGTCAGCATTTGAAGGCGCTGGAACTGGCATTAGGCGTGACACTTTTGAAGCGCACCACCCGCCGCCAGACCCTTACCTCGGCCGGCATCGACTTTTATGCACACTGCAAAGAGCTTAATAGCATTGCGGATCGGGCCTGGCTGCAAGCACAGGAAGTACTGGAAGTACCAAAAGGGGTGATTCGCATTACCGCACCCAATGCGCTTATGGAAACCCTAGTAGCACCCGCCATAGGCCAATTAATGGTGCAATACCCATTGTTAAAACCCGAACTCATCAGCAGTGACCAACAAATAGATTTAATCACCGAGAACATCGACCTTGCCATTCGAGTGGGCCAATCAAAAGATAGCTTAATCAAGCAACGGCGCATCGGTGAATTTAGAGACGTATTGTGCAGCCAAAAGCCATCACTCAAAAAAGCGCAAAAACAAAACCCCGCAGATATGAGTGATGCCGCCTACATAGCCAACGCCTGGCAGGGTAAAAAAATAGAACACTTATTTAAAGGTAAAGGTAAAGGTAAAGGTAATGCCGCCAATGAATTTCAATTTAAAACCGAGGCGCGCTGCCAAGCCAATTCATTTTATACCTGCCTAACGCTCATTCAATCAGGCGCGGGCATGGGGCTTATTCCTGACTTTAAACTGGTCTCCATTGATCCGCCTCTTCATGAAGTTTTCCCAGGTTATCGACTTAGCGTGAATCCGGTTTATGCCTTGTATCCCTATGATAAACAACTGCCGTTAAGCCTTAAGGTTTGCCTAACCGCGATAGAGCAGCAATTGGTGAATACGGTGAAAAAAGCATGATGGCGTTTACAGAAATCCATCGCACATGCTGTGGCCTGGTCCGAATTCACATGGACTATGCCCTCAATTCTGTCGCCCACCATCATGCTAAACATATTGAATTTGCTTAGCAGCGCAAAACTGGCGCAAAGATAGGGTTTTACCTTGCCTTTGGTTAAGGGCTAGCGTCTAATCGGCGCCGTCTTCACAGCTCGGCACTTCATCCCAGCCGGCACTCGTTTAGCAGCCATCTACAGCCATTTAATTCCCCGCATTATGGAGAAATTTGTACCATGAGGCAGACCCCTCTCGTCATCAATCTTAAGGCCTTCGCCCAGGATATAGACGCATTACGCAGTGATCTAAAACAGGATACCGGTGCCAAAGACCTGGCCCATTTTAAGAAAATTGAAATACTGGTATGGCTGTTGGCATTTTTGGGTTTGGCCACCGCCTGGATGGGCCCCAACCCCATTTCTATTTTGGCCCTGGCCGCCGCCAGTTTTGCGCGCTGGACCATAGTTACCCATCACATCAGTCACCGTGGTTATGAAAAAATCCCCGGTGCACCCAAGCGCTACAACAGTAAAACTTACGCCCGTGGCTGGCGCCGTATTGTGGACTGGCTCGACTGGGTAGATCCAGCTGCCTGGCACCACGAACACGATGTATTGCACCATTACAATCTGGGTGAAAAAGGCGACCCGGATGTGCCACAAAATAATACTACCTGGATGCGCAATTCCAAATTACCCCAGCCGTTTAAATACCTGCTTATTTTATTTATATCCATGGTATGGAAGCCGCTTTATTATGCGCCCAATACCCTTAACAGCTTATTAAACAAAAAAGAAAAAACCGATTTTGCTTACGCCTCACTAGACTTATGGTCTCCTCTGAGAAAACGCTTTTGGCAGGTGATGTGGCGTTGCTGGTTGCCCTACACAGCTTTTCGTTTTGGGGTGGTGCCTGCGCTGTTTTTATTCATCAGCCCGGAAGCCTGGGCCTATGCACTGATTAATATATTGATCGCCGAGATCGTGATTAACATTTGGAGCTATGTGGTGATTGTGCCCAACCATGCAGGCGACGATATTTATGTTTTTGACCAACACCCAGCAGACCGAGCTAACTTTTATTTAAACCAGATTGTGGGTTCGGTAGATTATAACTGTGGTGGCAACGTGCGCGATGGCATGCAAGGCTGGCTCAATTATCAAGTTGAACACCATGTGTTTCCCGATCTTACTGTGCGCCAATATCAGCGCGCCCATAAACGCATGCGCGAAATTTGTGTCCAGCATCAGGTGCCGCTGGTAACAGAGTCTATTTTCAAACGTGTATGGAAACTCACTCAGATAATGACGGGGGCCACCACCCAACCGATCTGGCCGGGCATTGTGGATACGTCTGTTGAGATTGAGAAAAAAGTGGTGAATGGCTAACAGCCATTAATTATTGTGGAATCACCTCAGTGCCATTCATATTTATATTGAATGGCACTGAGGGAATCAATTAATTACAAGTGTGACTTAATTTCAACTACCGCGATCCTTGCTCATTTCTCGGCTCTCGTTTTTGCATCATTCAATACAAGCCTCAATGCTGGTATCACCACTATTTATTTTCATAATCGTGTTTTGGTCGCCAAGGATAAGGGCCCATCCACATATCCAACATCACGCGATAAACATTCATGTGCAGCCACTCGTTATAGCCTACCCAATGCTTGTATTTATCTAATTTAATGTTGCCTGCAATTTGCATAAATTCAGTGCCTTTTTTAAATTCGGCAACAATAGCACCCTGTAAATCTTGAATGTATTCACGGGTTAGAATCACATCCTCCATAGACCCGATCGGTGTCTTGGCATGAGAGTGAGAGAAACCGGCAATGTCGAACTCCATCTTTTCCACTTCTTTTAAAGCCCGCAACCACTCGTTAATATTAAAGTCAGGCACGATAGTAAACATCACTCGATTAGGCGTGACGATATCGGCAATGAAAGCGACTTTTTCTTTAGGCAATAACGAAACGGTCATGCCCAAACCATGGCTCATTCCCATGTAGTGAAGTTCGATAGTTTTGCCGCCTAAAACCAGGTCTTTACGCATGCCCGTCCAGGTTTCATCGGGCAAGGTTAAATCATAATGAGGATTACCCTTCATCCAGGCATAGGCTTCTTCGTGGGCAATAATCGTGGCGCCCTGCTCTTTAAAAACCTTGCCACCGCCGGCGTGATCCCAATGATTATGACTTTGCACCACATAACGCACCGGTTGATCGGTAATTTTTTTAATGGCCTTCAACATACCGGTGGCGTGTCGACTATTGGCCGAGTCCATCACCACCACCCCTTCACTTGTGACCACAAACATAGAATTAAAACCCTGGCCTGGGCCATACATATAAACCCCGTCGGCGGCCTTAAATACACTCTCTTGTGCCTGCGCACCATTAGCCATAAGCAAGGTCATGCATAGGGCTATTAACCAACTTTTTTTCATAAACATCTGTGTCTCCCGCGCCCATGAATAAGGGCTATTTGTAACTGACTGATTAGTGGCTTCACACCACCGATTAAGATGGAACCAGTGTGACAGTTCACAATTTCTTTACTAGATGGCTTTTATTTACAATACTGTTCTCTTTTAGATGACAATCAAGCGAGAATGGGGGCAGTCCGATGGATGAGTTAAAGCGAGTGGGCGTCTTTACTAAGGTAGTACAGGCAGGAAGCTTCTCTGAAGCGGCACGCCGATTAGGCGTGGCCAAGTCAGCTGTAAGCAAACAAATAGGCCTATTGGAAGATGAGGTAGGGGTACGTTTACTCAACCGCACTACCCGAAAGTTAAGCCTCACGGAAGCAGGAAGAATTTACTATCACCACTGTGAACATATCGTTGATCGTGCAGAAATCGCTTTAAATGAATTGCGCCAATATCAAAACCAACCCACCGGAACATTAAGAGTCTCTAGCCCCGTTTCATTTGGCAAGGCATTGTTAATGCCTATCATTAAAGAGCTGCGTTCGCTCTACCCTTTATTAAAAATTGATTTGCAATTAAGTGATGAGGTGGTCGATATGGTGGCAGACGGCATTGACCTCACCGTTCGCATAGGCCAACTGCAAGACTCTAACTTAATTGCTAAAAAGCTCTGCGAAACACCTGTGATTATTTTTGCTTCACCCGAATACCTAGCCAGTTATGGCACTCCACAAACCCCTGAAGATTTAGTGGATCACCAGTGGATTAGCTTATCAATTCTATCCTCACCCATAGTGGGCACCTTCCACCATAAAATTACTGGGCAGCCAGCAGAACATCAGATTAGCAGTAGCCTTAAAATTAATTCGGCAGATGCCGTTATTGATGCCGCCGTACAGGGTTTAGGTCTCTCTGCTTTGGTAAAAACTGCGGTTCATGAAGAGTTACACACGGGTAAATTAGTTCAGGTGCTAGACAATTATGAGTTAAGCCCCAGAGCGATATATGCAATTTATCCGCACCGTGAACACCTGCCACCCAAGGTACGAATATTCATGGATTTTTTAGAAAAACATTGTAAAAACGCAAATTGGGCATTGCCTCATTAGTGAATTATTTATTGCATACTGGCTGCACAAATGGCTTGTAATATTTTACCTTCGAGTTGAACATCGCCCTATAACAAGGATATAAGATTGATTTAAATCTGAAAGGGAATAAAATGACTGTACATACCTTTTGGTAACCATTATTTGGCAGTCACCATGTATCAACTTCCCAGCGACACCTCTCAAGCCACAGCTAATGTATTTAACGCCAAATGCCCTGCGCGATATTTACTGAGCACGTTAACCGGAAAATGGAATCTATTAGTGGTAGATGCCCTGTCTGAAGGACGTTGGCGCAACGGTGAGCTCATTAGAAAAATAGATGGCATCTCACAAAAAATGTTAACGCAAACCTTGCGTGGCCTTGAAGATTTAAACCTAGTAAAACGCATGGATATGGGAACTATCCCTCCCCATGTGGAATATGAATTAACGCCAATGGGAAAAGAGTTAAGAGAAAAAATATGTTCATTTGATCGTTGGGTAGAAGAGAACATGCTTGAATTAATTGAGAGCAGTGACTCGGTAAAGATTGAGTACGTTTAAGAAAAGACTCTTAGCACACTAACTTTCTGGCGCCCGGCCCGCTTAATAATTAAAAGCGGGCCTTGCTTAAAAATTCTTAAAGATTTTTTAAAACGTTTAAAATAGCAGCGGGTTCAGATCGTTTGGTATAGTCGCCATCGGCAAACATATAAACCACTTCTCGGTTGGGTTTAACAATTAGGGTAGTAGGAATGGGTAATTCAAATTTAGATTCACCATTGTGTTTTTCCACATCGATATCAAATTTCAAATAAATTTCCTGCAATGATTTAGGCAAGGTAAATACCAGCCCTAGCTCTTTTGCAAAAGCACTGCCTTCATCTGAAAACACGTCAAAGGTCACACCATTGTTTTGCTTGGTCTGCTTTACATGGGAAATAGATTCGGGGGTCATGGCAATAATATTGGCCCCAAGCGCTTTTATGTCTGCGGCTGTAGCCTGAAGTTCTTTCAATTCTAAGTTGCAGTACGGGCACCAACCGCCCCGATAAAAACTGATCACTAACGGCTTACCATCAAGCAACTGATCTATGTTGACCTGTTCACCATTCACCGCGGTTAACTCACCATTGGGCAATTTCTCCCCTACTTTAATGGCCTTGGCAACAATGTCTGAAGCCATTAGTTTTTCAGTTTCCTGATTCATGACGGCCAGTGCATCACTGGGAACGTTGGCAGTAAATTCTTGTTTTAATGTGTCTAGTCGAGTTTGTAAGCCCATTATTGTATTCCTAAAATTAAATTCATTGGTCTGTGTCAACACGCAAGAATTGTATTTTCAAAGAAACCAAAATAATAGTACGCACCTTTTAGTAACCATCAAAATAGCCTTTAATAAGTGATTAAAGGACCCGTAAAAAAACTAAATATGTAGCCCTGCCAAGAACGACTTTCCTGCTTAACCTCAAGTAAGAGCGTTTTTTATTGCCATGAAAAATAGGTTTTTAGAGCCGTTGGTTTTTTAACAAAAGTTTAATATGAAATTTAACCATTACGACTGCATAGACCACGGGGACTATACTAAAGGTATTAAAACCGTGAGCGATTCAGGGAGTTGCAAATGGACAAGACAAATAAGTACATAATGAAGGAACGCAAAATAGGCCCACATATTAGTGTGCAATCGGGACTGGCATTTTTTGTAACGGTAATGGGTGGGTTATTTTATTTAGATGCTGCCCCAGGTACTCATAGCTTTGTGGCCATACTGACCATGGCATTTGGCATTATCTGGTTTGTGATTCATCATAATTATGAACGCTGGCACCATGGCCACGGCGACGATCATATTCATCATTAATGCCTTTCTATCTATCGCTTTAATAAATAGAAAGTTGCACAGGTATTGTTTTGTATATTCGCAAAACAATACCTGCTTGAGTTGTGGTCTGTGTACAAGCTCAGCTTAAATGGGCGCTCTGTTTAAAGTCAGGGCTACACCGTTTCTACAACTGTTTTTTTGTCATGGCCCTGAGGCGTGGGTTTGCTGCCCGCCGCTTTTAAAGTTTTAACCAGGGTTGAAAAATCAAAGTTTTTATCAAACGCCAAGCGTTTAACCGCTTCATACAGGGTGGCCGGTGCACGCTTCCAGCTTAGCTCTAACATGTCTGATGGCATATCCG
>ERZ1027231.468-NODE-468-length-10364-cov-6.856824_pt1 | contig 10364 bp, 10 predicted proteins | sample MGYA00520866_ERZ1027231 | MGnify/ENA primary metagenome ERZ1027231 (study PRJEB33311, sample SAMEA4378411) | marine metagenome | biome: Marine biome; feature: Fjord; material: Water | collected 2014-07-20T08:00:00Z/2014-07-... | depth 75 m ...
TATACATTCCCGTGGTAATCGCCGCCTGCATGACCCTAACATTTACATCCCTATAAAAGCCCGCGTCCGATAAACCTAAACTAACGATAACCATCCCAATAATCATCATCTTCAATCACCCCCAAGCCACTGCTTGGATAAATATGCCCCCGCATATGCACCAACACAGGTGATAAAACCGTTAGCCCCGCCCCCACCACAATCTCAGCCGCAGGTTTCAACTGCCGAGGAAAAAAGCCACCCATAACCATTTCACGATACTCATCAATCACATACACACCCGGTGTTAGCTTATTTATATATTCAATGCGCTTGCCCTCTTTAAACTTTATTAAGGATGTATGCAGCTGACCGGTTTTTTGATTTTTAAGAATCAGCTCAACCCCAATATAGGTATTAGCGCGTTTGCCCATGAAGCGCTCACCAAATACTGGAAATACGATTTGGCCAGTGGGTTGAGATATGGAAGGATTTAGAAAAGGCGATTCTAGCGAGCAAGCTGTTATAAAAAATAGAATACACAAAGCTGCTAATAGTTTTGAAACATTCATTTTAATGACACTATAAATTTGGTTGATTAATTCCGACAACGTCAAAAGGCTCTCCACGTTTACGGACACCTGTCACAACTCCTTTTTTAGCATCCGCTAAATATATAAAAGGCTCTCGCAAGAAACGTGAACGAGCAACGTTATTCTTTATTTTCGATGGATCAACAAACCCATAAAAACCATCATGACTACACAGTTTTTTAAACTCGATATGTAAGTTTCCATCAATAAAACTTTGATAGCGGTCCTCAGACATGCATAGGTATGTGCGTATATCCGTGCAAACAATACTTGACGATGTCAGCGTAAGTGCCATAATTCAGCACATATACACGACATGCGTTCCCTCTCAGGTTTCTGGTGATAAACATGACGTAATTGTACTGCAGAAGCCACCCTAGGGTGGCTTTTGTCGTCCTAGAGACTTATATGACAACCCCGAATTACAGAGCTTAAAATCAAAAAGTGCAAGCACCTGCCAACCAAAATACCACACGCCAAACCACACCCTACCAACAAGAGCTACACCACTTTGTTAGCCCATCATCAGTTTTCTCCGAATTACCAAAATGGTCGTACTCTTTTGATTTACCACAACGACCACATACTTTTGTAGGGTGTACTGGCTTTTCACCTAAATTAGGTCCATCAGCTAGATCGACTGCAGCATCCTCAACTCTTTCACAGATCTCTTCTAAATTAGAAACAACAAGTAGTTGTCGGCCACTATCTGTTACCTCCCAGTGTAAACTTGGTGCATCCACCTTAGCTAGGTAACCCAACTTGTGACAAATACAATATAGCTTGGGCTTAGCTAAGTGTGACCTCTGAGATAGACTCGCTAAAATTTCCTCGTATTCCTTTTCCATTGAGTACCTCAAACTAAACACACATATTTTAAAACAGAGTAGTAATGTAAATAATTTTTGTCTAATAAGAACAATTCAAGATATCTGCTTGGCATTAATAAATTATGACCCTAATGATAAAGATATATGCCCTACAACCTCTTATAGAAGTAAATACACCCACACTATTTATGACTTCCAAACGACAAAAAACGATCAATATAATTCAATAAGACAATTGGAAGTCATATTTTGACTTCCAATTGGATTTTTAACCTGTATAATTCCGCCCCAATAAATACACCAAAACCACAATAGGCATCCAGGATGGCAAAAACTCTCGTTGATGAATATAGCCACACGTTTCCAGCTGTACGTGGTGTACAGGCAGGCCGACCTTGTTATATCGCAATGTGCCCTATGCGGATCATCCCTAAGATATTCATCTTTGATGAAGATGAAGTGCCACCAGAGCTACGTGCACAAAGATCCATCAATACAACTCGAATTCCTGAGATTGCAAAATACTTAATCGAAAATCCGCATGATTACACCCTATCCGCCATTACAGCGTCGGTAAGCGAACAAGTGCATTTCGACCCGATGGCGGATACTGGACCAGCTGTGAATATGGGTATGCTAACCGTATCAATGAATGCTCAAATTTTAATCAATGATGGTCAACACAGACGTGCAGCTATTGAGTTAGCCATTAAAGAAGCCCATGAACTAGGGCATGATCACATTCCCGTTTTGTTCTTTGTCGATGAAGATTTAAAACGCAGCCAGCAAATGTTTGCCGACCTTAACAAACACGCCGTGCGCCCGAATGAATCCATCAGTACACTTTATGATCACCGCGACCCTAGTTCTGATTTAGCCAGACATATCGTTAAGAATGTTGATTGCTTCAAGAATCTTACCGAAATGGAAAAATCGAGCTTATCGAATCGCAGCAGTAAGCTCTTTACGCTAAGCAGCATCAAGCTAGCCAGCCGTACATTGTTACGCAAAGGCCCTAAAGATCTAATAACAGATGAAGAAAAAGAATTAGCGACGCAGTTCTGGGATACCGTCTGCAACAACATTAAAGATTGGCAAGATGCTAAAGCTAAAAAAGTAAGCACCGCCGACCTAAGACAGAATTACATTCATGCCCACGGCGTAACTTTACAAGCACTAGGCAGCGCGGGCGCTGATTTGCTAAGTCAAAAACCAAAAGATTGGCAAAAGAATTTAAAGAAACTCAATACCATCGATTGGTCGCGTTCAAGTACCGAGATTTGGGAAGGTAGAGCACTTATGTACGGAAAGTTGAGTAAAGCTAGAGCAAACGTCGCACTCACATCCAACTTAATTAAACAGCACATTGGCATTTCTTTAAGCGCCGAAAGCTTAGCATTAGAAGAGCAGTTCAAAGCATGAGCATTCAAGAAACATTATACGAAACAATGGATGAGATGCTTTCTTCCGCAGACGTATCAGACATTCCATTAATCGATTTAGTCATGGAGATACAAGATCTTTATCTTCTCGATGACAAACCTTGGGTTATCGGGTTCAGTGGGGGCAAAGACAGCACAACTATTTTGTCACTAATATATGTGGCAGTAGAAAAGCTTGAACCTGAAAAAAGACACAAGCACATCTACGTTGTTTCATCCGACACCCTGGTAGAAACACCCATGGTTGTGGATATGGTGAATGGCGCTGTAGAGCAAATTAACATCCATGCAACCAAGCACAACCTTCCTATAAGCGCCCATGTCGTAATTCCAAAAATGAACCAAACCTTTTGGTCAAATTTATTAGGTAAGGGTTACCCAGCACCAACACAAAGTTTTCGATGGTGTACTGAAAGAATGAAGATTGATCCTGTCAGTGAATTCATTCTCGATAAAGTCGCACGCTTCGGTGAAGTTATCGTTGTCTTAGGTGCCCGTAAAGATGAAGGCAGCTCAAGAAAAGCAAACATCGAAGGTAAAGAAAAACGAGATGAAAATAATCGCATAATAAAACGTGCCCGCACAATTGATGGCTCAAAGTTTAAGCGCCATGCAACTTTAACAGGTGCACAAACTTATACCCCAATTGAAGATTGGACTGCGGATGACGTTTGGATGTACCTACTAGGTGCTCCAGCACCTTGGGGTGGAGACCACTTCGAATTATTTGCACTCTATAAAGATTCAAGTGCTGGTGAATGTCCATTAGTAATCGACACCAGCACACCTTCATGTGGTAACTCACGTTTTGGTTGCTGGACTTGTACAGTAGTAACAAAAGACCGTGCGATGGAAGGTTTAATAGATTCTGGCGAAACGTGGTTGTTAGAACTAAAAGACTTCCGTAATCAATTATTCGAAAGCACCATTCCTGCAAACAAAGAAAAATATCGAAATTACAAACGCCGCACAGGCAAAGTGCAGTACGCACGCAAAGCAATCGATGACGATACGGATACAGCAGTAAAAACAATTCCTGGTCCTTATTGGATGGAACGCCGTCAAATATGGTTAAGAGAGCTATTAACCATAGAGCGAGATCTAAACGCTAAAGGCCGCAAGATAACACTTATCCAACCTGAAGAATTGTACGCAATTCGCCGTGAATGGATGTTCGACCCTAACGAACCTGATTGGGCAGATACTCTGCCAAAAATCTATCGTGAAGTATACGGCACGGATTTGGATTGGGCAGACCAAGATAGTGGCGCTTTCACAGAAGCAGACCAAGCCATTCTAAAAGAGCTTGAAGCCGAACACGAAGCGCCTGCAGAGCTTGCCATGAAGCTTATAGAACTAGAGCTTTCTATGGATGGCCTAAGCCGAAGAAAAGGCTTATACAACTCAATGGGCAGTCTATTAAACCGTGACTGGGGAAGTCTTGAAGATATCAAAGCAAAAATGGAAGCCCATGAACACAAGCCTGGCCTTAAAAGCCTAGACAAAGGCTACGACGAAAAACTAGCCGAACTGACCAGACTTGAAAAAGAATTAAAGAAGATTTAGCTATGATATTAAATACCCTTGGCCTACGTGACTTCGGCGTTTTTAGTGGCCAGCACACTATTGACCTAGCCCCTAGAGTTAAATACAACCGTAAACGCCCTATTGTATTATTCGGCGGACTTAACGGTGCAGGCAAAACAACAACGTTAACAGCTGTGCGTTTAGCGTTATACGGCCGTCAAAGTATGGGCCGTAGCATTTCACAAGCCGCTTATCATCAGCAGCTGTCAGAATACATTCATAAACCTAATAACAGCATAGTGGCACCTTATACTGCAGCCGTAGAGCTAGAATTCAGTTATGGTAAACACGGCGTTCTGAATGAATACAAGGTCGTTCGCAGTTGGGAAGAAAAGAAGTCTAAAGTCATTGAACATCTTGAGATTTATAAAGATGAACTGTTACTTGAAGGCCTAAGCTTTGACCAACTTCAAAGCTTCTTAAGTGAATTAATTCCAATTGGCGTTGCTGACTTATTCTTCTTTGATGGTGAAAAAATTGCAGATCTGGCTGAAGATAAAACCAACGAAGCACTAGCCGACGCGATTAATCGCTTACTCGGTTTAGATATTGTTGAACGCCTGCGCGCCGACTTAAGTATTTACTTAAGAGAGCATACCCAAGACAAGCTGCCTAAAGATATTTATCAAGAATTAAAAACATTAGAAAGCACTTATTCTACTAATTACGCAGAATACGAAAAGAACCTAAGTACAATCACAACGCTTAAAACAGAACTAGTTGCGCTGGATAGCGAGATAAGCAGTACTAAGCAGCGCATTAATGACTTAGGAGGCGCTTGGGCTAAATCACGCCAAGCCGAAGAGATACGTGCATCTCAAATCATTAGTGAGCGCGATAAAGCCAAAGCAGATATTAAAGATCTGTTTTCAGACTCTTTGCCTTTGTTAGCAGCACCTAAAGCACTTAATAAATTGCTAAGCCAGCTAGAAGCTGAAAAACAAACTAAAGCAAATATCTCCACACGTAAAGAACTAAACAAGCACCTAAATAAACTACGCAAAGCATTAGCTAAGAATCTTGGCACGAGTAATAAAAACATCGTTGATAATACAATCGATGAAACTTTCTCTTCTGCCCTCGACAAGCAGAATGACGCCACTATACGCCATGATCTATCCGATACAGAGTTCGACAGAGTTAACGGTATTATTAATACGTATGCACCGCAGCAAGCTGATCAGCTTAAAAAGCTCAGCGAACGTGTAGAAAGCTTAGAAGCCGAGTTACAAGTGGCTTCAAAAAATATCGCCCGTGCGCCAGACCAATCACGCTTAGACGACGTAGTCAGCGAACTGGAAGCATTACAGAATAAAAAAGGCCATATCACCAAAGAAGTTGATGTCGCCCGTGAAGATGCCAAAAGAGCCCTTAGAGCAGCAATGGAAAACCTAAGACGCTTGCGTGACCTAGATGCCAAATACAGCAAAGCCATGTCACATGGACAAGCTGTTGAGTTAGCGGCGAATACGCGCGGCATGCTAAGTGACTTCTCTGAAAAAATGAAACAGAGAAAGCTAGCCGTATTAGAAGAAGAGTTTATCAAATCATTTAGCAAGCTCGCCCGTAAAGACGACATGGACATTCAAGCCCACATTGATCCAAACAACTTCAATGTAAGCCTGACCGACGCCCATGGCAAAGTGATTAATAAGAAGAAGCTTTCAGCAGGTGAAAAGCAAATTTATGCTATTGCCATGCTAGAAGCACTAGGCCGTACTTCTGGGCGTAACCTTCCAATTATTATTGATACTCCATTAGGGCGTTTAGATTCCAAACACAGAACTAAGTTAGTGAAAAACTACTTCCCTACTGCTAGCCATCAAGTATTGATTCTTTCGACCGATACTGAAATTGACGAAGACTTCTATTCTGAATTATCACCCGAGATATCCCATGCATTCTCTGTAGATTACGATAGCCAGCAAGGCTGCTCAGAATATAATGAAGGCTACTTCTGGCGCGCTAACTAAGGTTTAAGATAGGTATAGAATTATGTTACCGAATAAAATGAAAATATCAGAGCGTGCTACTACATCACTTAGGCGCTTACAAAGTAATACAGGCTTAACCGCCAACATTAGTGCTCGTGTGGCTTTTTTCTTATCACTAGAAAAAGGCCATCGTTTTAATCCTAAAACGGATAATGTAGAACATGATGGACGTGAGCTCGATAAGCATACTTGGCTGGGTGATAATACTGAGATCGTTGAGATGCTACTGAAAGAAACCTACCCAAGCTTTACAAAGCAAGAGCTTTATAAAGCTTGGGTGAATCATGTTGATGATGGTAGCATCCAGATTGAGAATAAGAAGTCTTTGTTAAGAATACTGTAAAAAAGGAATATAAGATGAAACTTCTCGAAGCGCTATTTTCAAAATTAAATGAATTAGGCCTACCATCCAATTATGTTATATATACATTAATAATACTTATAGTCTCCGCACCTGCTATTGCCCTAACATCCTTTATAATATCAATATTTAGGTTGAGAAATGATAATAGCAACTTGAATTTAAATAAGATAATAGCAGATGACAATAGCGCCAAATTATCGATAGCGAGTATTGACAAATCGCTCACCTCTTTCTACTTCCCATTAAGATACTATCTTATTCAGAGTAAAATGCTCTATGAAACCTTTGCAATAAAAGAAAAAAAAGAAGCTCGAGCTAACGGAAAAAGATTTAGTGCGTTGAGACACCTTTGTGATGGAAAAGAATTCTCGAAGTCAGACAGTGCGATTTTTGACCAAATATTAAAAATTGGTGATAAACAAAATAAAATCATCGAGAAAAACAACTGGGCAGTAACTGACAACGCATTAAGTGAATTGCTTTCTTTATACAGCGCACACTTAAGAACACTTAAATTAGCCAATAACAAAATTTTATACGGTATGACTGATTCACTAGAATCATATAAATTCCCAATAACACTTCCAGGTGCAATAGAGTCAAAAATTTTTCAACTAACAGAAAAAAAAGAATCATTACAAAAAGAACCAGAAAGTTATTCAAAATACACAAAGAATGAGAAAAGAGTAGTCAAGCACTACAACAAAAAATCAAAAGAATATTACGATCAAACGATCCGTATTGATATGACTAGTGAATATGACAAGTTCATATCAAAAATAAAACCTGGCGGATTAATTTGCGATATCGGTTGTGGTTCAGGAAGGGATACTAAGTTCTTCATCGAAAATGGATTTAGAGTATTATCAATTGAACCTTCGACTCACTTAGCAAAGCTTGCTAATGCATATGAGTTCTCTCACGTGAAAAATCAGACCCTACTTGAAATGAGTTACACAAATAGATTTGACGCTATTTGGTGCTGTGCAGTGCTTCAACATATTGAACCTAAAAATCTACAAAAATCTATTTCACGCATAGCTGAAATGCTGCGCCCTAATGGCATAATTTATTTATCTTACCGTACTTCCTCATCCAGTAATGAGCCCTCAAGAAATACAATATTTATTCATGAAACCTCTACTATCAAAGAACATCTAGACAACAATAATCTAGAAGTAATTAAAAATTATAGTCAGATTTCTAAAAAAGACAACATACATCCATTCAACACTTTCATACTCAAAAAAAATAATTAGCGATTAACAATAGTGACCTTTATTATAAAATAAAGGTCACATGTCAAAGCATAGACATTCAATATAACTTTCATCAATCATAAATATGGACCCGCAATACTTCATCCAAATAGTATTTAGAAAATCATCAGTACCGATTCCAGTATTGCATCTTCCTTATCGCTAGAGAAAGGTGACGATTTAACACTAATAGTGCTGATCATTATAATTATTAAATCGATAAGAATACTTGTCTGGGGGATAACGCTGCGGTGGTCCTAAAAGAAACCTACCCAAGTCTTACAAAGCAAGAACTTTTAAAGCTTGGGTAGGTCGCATTAATGATGGTAGTTCTCAGATTGATAATAATATATCTTTACCACCAATTTCATGATTAATTATCTATCAACTTAATGCATAGAACTTATAGATTTAGGCCGCACTTGCTAGCTCTGGCAAAAAATCGAAACCTCCCTCATACGTGCAAAACATTGAACACAACCTAACTCTATCAACAACTAAACAACCACCACTTGCCTTGCCTTCATCATACCAACTACCGTCAGAGTCACGAAAACAAACTGGAATAAACACCATATTTAAGGGTTTGTTATTAAAATGCATATATGTATCTAACTCAATCGGATCCGCTTCATACTTTTTATGCCACCAGTGCTCCTTTCTTGAGGCACACTGACCTAAGATTGAAAATGCCCCAAGAGCACTATCATTTACAAAAGGCAGTCTAGCTACTATGTCTAACCCCTTATCACCTGAGGTATGTACTTGATACTCTCCACTTACCCTTTTCTTAAATATTGTACTTCTTTGAGGTGTCGCATTAATAAAAGAAGCTAACTGAACTAAAGCATTACGTGTATTAGAACCAAAAATTGTTCTTCTATCTTCAGATGTAGGCCCAAACTCCCTTACCTCTGATCCAATCAACCAATTACTAACTCCTTTAGCGCATATACTCTCAAATTTATTCGCCAATATTAACGAATCAGATTTTTGATCTATCAAATTTAAAGAAGAACTTTGCAATAAAAATAAATACAATCGTTGTTTATCAGTAAATGTTTCGGGCTTAATTACTCTGCCATCATCTAAAGAAAAAGGATAGAATTCACCAAAACTTTCACACCTCCCCTCTATGTGCGAATAGCAAATAGCTGCTTTTCCTTCTATAACAATATCGCTCTCAACACTATCAACCTGCCCAAGTTCTGAATATATCGTTTCTTCCGAATCATCACTGGCCCCACTAATAGAATCAACTTCCTTGTCCACTAAAGCCTGAATATCACATTTAGAAATAGAGTCATCCTGATGGAAGAATGCCAAATATATTTCTACTTGATCACAAAACAAATGCTCTTTGGAGTCAGAGAAACTAGGTAAATTCAGTTGAATCACAGCTCATCCTCCTCATCCTTCATTTTCCAAACCGCCTTTAAACTTTTCGTTTGCCCTATGATTTGCTTGATAAAATCATCAAACTGATCATCAAAGTCTATTTCAGCTATGCGTGAGTTTAAACTTGATAATGCACGACGCGCTAAATGAAGATCAGCCAAAAAATCTTGATCCGCTGTATCAGTGTATTTAATAGCCTCATCAATAGTTGCACCAGTCTCAAGCTCACGTTTAGATATATCATCATCAAGTATGATTGCTAATCTTTCTAAATTACCGGGATTCACCAATATAGTTGAACCATTTTCCTTTACGCAAAACCATTTAGTCAGTCTCTTCAAATTCACAATATCAATAGTTGACTCATTATATAATCCCTGATGTCCAATATAATTTCTAATTGATGCTTTTTGAAAGGCTGTATAAAAAACAGAAAAAGGCAAGTTATGCTCACCTACATCTTCAAAGTCGAAATAGTTATTCTCCTCTATCACATTACAAACTTTTAGTGCTGATAATATTCTTTCAACATAATCTCTCCTACTCCCAATAACCCTTGCAGTTGAAATAACAGCCTCATGCTGATCATTAACTGCTAAAAGCTGTGTTTTATATATGCTATCAAGATATCTAGCCTTCGAAAAAGAACTCCAAGGTTTAACACCTGTAATGTGCCTGTGCCCCAAATAATTAACAACATCATTTCTCTCATTAAAGACAACTACAGGTAGCTCAGTCGGCTGAAACTTAGATTCTTTTGAAATCCTGTCAATTGACTTCAATCCCACCAACTCAGGGTTCGACAATAATTTAACAGCTGTGAGCCTTCTATTACCTTCTACAACAATATACTTACCATCTTTAATAACAGCGATGATCGGTTCACCAGGAAAAAAATCATTCTCGCCAATACTTAAC
>ERZ1027231.469-NODE-469-length-10358-cov-20.995147_pt1 | contig 10358 bp, 10 predicted proteins | sample MGYA00520866_ERZ1027231 | MGnify/ENA primary metagenome ERZ1027231 (study PRJEB33311, sample SAMEA4378411) | marine metagenome | biome: Marine biome; feature: Fjord; material: Water | collected 2014-07-20T08:00:00Z/2014-07-... | depth 75 m ...
CCTTACAGGCCAGCATAATCACCACTCTGTCCTCGAACGTCATTGAGTATTTGAATTTTAAACATTACCTTCGAATACGATTCTTATTTAACCATATCGCGCTTAAGTTAGTTTGATAGCCTGTTTGCCCAAATAAATTCTAAACTAGGCCATTCCCTAACAAGCAGCCAATAATAAATAGTAAAGGTGCATTATGAGTAACGGTGCTAAAGCTTTAATTAAAACCCTAACCAATTCAGGGGTGGACGTTTGTTTTACCAATCCGGGCACATCAGAGATGCATTTTGTGGCGGCACTGGATGGTTCCAAAATGCGCGCAGTATTAACCTTGTTTGAAGGGGTGGCCACTGGCGCCGCCGACGGTTATGCACGTATCGCCAATAAACCTGCCGCCACCTTGCTGCATTTAGGTTGCGGTTTGGGCAATGGCTTAGCCAACCTGCACAATGCCCGTAAAGCACGTGTGCCCATGATCAATATCATTGGCGACCATGCCAGCTACCACAAACAATACGATGCGCCGTTAGAGTCGGATATTGAAACCGTGGCACGCAATGTTTCAAAATGGATTCGCACCAGCCCGTCAACCGAAAATGTAGGCTCAGACATTGCTGAAGCCATTGAAGTAGCGCAAAAAGCACCACAGCAAATATCCACGCTAATTCTTCCAGCCGATGTCTCTTGGGGCGATGGCGGCACGGCAATAGAGGCAGTAACAAAAGACAATGGTGTTAAGGCCGAAGAGAGTCTTATCACCAGCATTGCAGACGTATTGTTAACCCATGGTAAAAAAACTGCACTATTGCTAGGACGACGTGTTCTTCTTGAAGAAGGATTAATAGCAGCGGCAAAAATTGCCGAGAAAACTGGTGCCAAGCTGCTTACCGAAGTCTTTCCCACACGCTTGGAGCGTGGCGCTGGCCTTCCCCATGTGGAGAGAATTGCCTACCTAGCCGAGATGGCCTCGGTGCAATTGAATGGTTACGACAACCTGGTGATTATAGATGCTATGGAGCCGGTTTCATTTTTTGCCTATCCGGGCAAAAAGAGTTACCTAGTGCCCGATGACTGCACTGTGCATAAGCTGGTGCAACCCAATCAAGATGCCCTGGCCAGTTTACATGCCTTGGTAGCGGCAGTGGGTGCCGATGCCTGCCAGCCAAAACTACAAGCATGTGAGCGGCCCAAGCTGCCGTCGGGCAAGCTCAACGCCGCCAAGGTATGTCAGGCACTAGGAGCGCTCATGCCTGAAAATGCAATCATCTCCGATGAAGCGCAAACCTCGGGACTTAAACTGCCAGTTTATACGGCTGGAGCCCCCAGACATGACCTGCTTACCTTAACCGGTGGTGCCATTGGTCAGGGTTTACCTGTGGCCGTGGGTGCTGCTATTGCCGGTGGTGATCGTCCTGTGATTGCGCTCATTGGTGATGGCTCAGCCATGTATACCATTCAGTCGTTGTGGACAATTATGAATGAAAATCTTGACGTCACCGTGATCATATTGAACAACCGCTCTTACGCTATTTTAAATATTGAACTGGAAAGAACCGGCGCACAGGGTGCAGGACCCAAAGCAAAATCACAGTTGGATCTATCTAAAACCGAAATTGATTTTGTATCCATTGCCAAAGGCATGGGCATGCCAGCAGAAACCGCCACCACCGCCAAAGAATTTAATGATGCCCTAGAGCGAGCCATAAGCGAACCCGGCCCCCATTTAATTGATGCTATTGTGCCTAGCGAGTACGAGGGGTTAAAACTAAAAATACTGCCACATTTATTGGGCGCTATGGATAAAATTCCCGCCCCTATCGCCAAGACACTAAAGAAAAAACTGGCGCCCTAGTTTTATATTAATATGTTAACTCCCCGTATTTTCATGGCTCTTAATATGACTAATGTGAGCAATTTGGAAATTCGGGGAAAGTCATATTGAGGGGTTTTGGTTTGGTCTATTTATTCAATAGACAAATATTCTTCACGGACAATCTTTCCATCTAACCAGGTTTGAATATGCTTGCCGGTAAATGCATTGGTTTTTAAATCGGCTCCGGTCATTTTGTAGCTAAATACCAGCTCCACAATATTATCGATAATCTGAGATGAAATAAGCCTAACGTCAAATTCCTTAATGGAGCTTACAAACCCTTTTTGCTTGTCATAAGATTCTTGCATTGAATTTGCAAAAACAGTTCCGTTATTAAGCATTACCACATTGTCGTCATAGTATTTTTCGCATAGCTCTAATACTAAACCACGGGTATTCATGGCGATGAAATCATCTACTTGCTGTTGCATAATTGAATGTCCTTTTCTTAACTGAGAAGCCGATCTTTAGGTTTTGGCTGATTATACAAACTTTCGTGGCCCTCCACATGAAATTTTAAATGCCACCTGTTTTAATCTGATGGTGCGAAGCATGTAATATTAATCAGAAGGGGAATGGTTACTGCCATAGGGCGCATTAACTTATGCTACTTAAGGCATATTACTGGGATGGGGACTGAGATTCATATTTATCAATAATCTGCTGATAAATACCTTTTTCTTTAATTCGTAATAGCGCCTCATTAAAACCCTGAGTAAGCTCTTTGGCATTAGGGTAGTGCCGCGATACTAATAAATGACTGGCATCCTTTTTCTCATCTATACCCACTCTTTGATCAAGGGCTCCGAAGTTTTGATATAGCTTAGGGTAGAGTGCTTTTAAAATAATCCGACCGCCCTCTTTATCTAGGGGGATTAAATCCACTCGCCCGCGCTTAAGCAATCTAACTAGCTGTTCCTGATCATTAACCTGCTGTATATCAAGCCCTGCACTTTCAAGTAAACGCATATAAGAGTTACCTCTGGCACCGCCAATTTTATAAGGTTTAAGTTCCTCCAGTTTTTCATAAGAAATTTTATTCATATTAGGTTTGTAGTAAAAAAATACAGTCTTGGAGGTGTATATGGCATCACTAAAATCAAATAGCTGTTCACGCAGATCGTTTTTAGCGTAGGGGAACGCGGCAAAAACCACCCCCTCTTGGGTTAATTTTTCAGCTCGACTCCAGGGATAAAAACGGTACTTCGGCTTCATACCCATTTCATGCACAACCGCCGTGACTATTTCGCTGATAATGCCAAAGTTTTCCAACGCTTCAGAAACATAAGGTGGCCATTCGCCGGTGGCTAACTGTATTTCTTCGTCGGCACTCAAATTCAGCGCAGCGCTGAAGCATAAAAAAGCACAGAGAAAATACCGGGTAATTCTCTTTCTCACAAAGTTAGTCCATTAAAGTAGCAGAAGCTCGCTTTAATATAGTAGACAACATAGGCTTGTGCCATTAACACCTCTCTTGCAACGAATGCAGTAGCGGCAAGCAAAGCCTAAGTAGTATGAGTGCCTCTAGTCCAAATTCAGTTTAGGCATCCACAAATATTACTTCACCATTTAAAAAGCCGTCCACCGACCTTTCAAATGCCTTGCCTACCAGCTTACCCGGAACCGGCTGGAAGCCAGGCATCATTTCACCATAAACATCCCAGGCTTCTTCTAATACCGTAGGATTCACTACATTCACCCGAATATTACGTGGCATTTCAAGCGCCACACATTTTGCAAAGGTATCAATGGCACTACTGGTAACCGCATCGGCGATGGCCAAAGGAATGGGTTTAACATTTAGAATGCCAGAGATAAGCGTGAACGAGCCGCCATCATTGATATATTCCTGGCCAATGCGCACCAAATTAATTTGCCCCATCATCTTGCTCATAATAGTGCTAAGCCACTGTTGCTCAGACATATCCACAAAGTGTTCATATTCACACGCTCCTACTGTATTCACCACTGCATCAAACGAACCCACCTTTTTGAAAAACCCTCTAATGGAGTTTTCATCTGTGATATCTATTTGATAATCACAATCCTTACCAGAACGGCTAGCAGTAATCACCTGGTGGTTACCTAACCCAGTGAGTGCGGCTTGTCCCATTTTCCCTTGTGCGCCAATTAAAATAACTTTTTTCATAATTAAACCCTTGTTTATTAAATGGTAGCCGCCCGTTTATGGGCGGCTGATGGTGCGAATCTTATATAAGGCATTATTGCTTGAGAAACAGACTTCACTTGTGATGGATACAAGTATCAGGCGGGGGTAATAATCACCCCATATGCCGTACACTCAAGCGGCTGATTATTCTTAGACTGAACTGCTTTGCAGGGAAGACAGCAGCTGGCAGCGTTTAATTTTTCCGCCTTTTTGCCGTGTCACCCAGTGACATTTCTCTTTGGAAGAGACAGCGCCTTCATTTGTTTGTGGTGATGTTTGCATTGGGCTGCAAGCACTCAGTGTTAAACTGGCCAGTAATAAAAGTAGCGGGTAATGCATATTAACCTCTGAATAATTGATTTTTTGAGTTTTAAACAGCGGCCTGTTACAGACCGGTTTTGAAAAACTTCAATATGGCTATCCTAAAAAACAGCCGCTACAATTAGAAACAGAGTTCACTTGTTAAGGTTACCAATTGAATAAGATTAATCGTTTGGAAGTTAAGCAACTGCGAATTTTATTGGCGCTATTACGGGAGAAAAACGTCTCCAATGTGGCCAATCAGGTGGGCTTAACTCAGCAAGCGGTAAGTGATCAATTACGAAAGCTCAGAGATATTTTTAACGACAGACTCTTCATAAGAAGTGCTCAAGGCTTGGTACCCACCGCATTTGCACTGGGGCTTGAAGGGCAAATTCAGGATATTCTTAAGGGCATTGAGACCCTACTGGCCCCGGATGAATTTGACCCGGTCAAAGTCACCGGTAGCTATACTATTTGTGCCACCGATTATGCTCAAAAATTAATACTGCCACAGTTATTGTGTGACATCAGGAACAAAGCCCCTCACTTAAAAATTATTATTCGTGATTTTGAAATTGAAGGATTAAATGAATTGATGGTGAATGACAGGGTAAACCTGGCATTGGCATTTCCCAGTTATGTGCCCGACTCTTACTCCAGTGTAAAATTGTTTAGTGAGCACCATGTCTGTGTGGCCTCTAACCAGTCTCACCTGGCCGGCAGAGAATTAAGCTTAAGTGACGTGGCGCAGGAGCCACAGATTGTAGTATCGGTTTCAAACTCTAACCTAAAAAATTCAGTGGATACCTGGTTTGAAAATGCAGGTTTGCAACGAAACGTAGTGATTTCTGTGCCTTGTTTCTCTGTGGTACCCGGTTACATTGAAAGCACAGACGCTATTTCTTTTTTACCGTCAAAAGCCAAATTAAATGACAATATGGTTGAGCTTAATATCATTGAGCCCCCTATTGAATTTGACGTAATTGCCGCCTGGCATGCCCGCTCTAATCAAGACAAATTACATAATTGGGTGCTGGGATTATTGAAGAAACAATATGGTATTGATTGATTTTTATTGAGTGTATTTATTAATTTATTTATTCCCTTATTTATAAGCTTCATGTTTTTTCCTTTTTAGCACACACAATTTTAGCACAAACATTTCTAGCACAAACCTTTCTACCCATTCTCAGCCTGTTTACAGATACCAAAAACAAACAAAATAAAAAAAGTATTTGACATTAGTATGGGTACGAACTAATTTAGTTCGCACCCATACTATATTAGCTAGGCAGTCATTGAATAAACATGGAAAAACGACTTTTCTTTTTAATTCATCAAGTGCATCGAAAACTGTTTAAAGAGGCCAATCGTCTGTCTGAAGAAGACGTGGGCGCCCCTATTTCCCAAGTGGCGGCGTTACTGGCACTTCGTAAGGGGGCGGTGAAGGTAAATGACATTGGTGAAGCGTTAAAACTAAACCGGGCCGCCAATTCAGAGTTAATTGCCCGCATGGAAAGCAAGGGGCTGGTGACCAAACAGCGCGACCCCAGTGATGGCCGTGCGCAAATAGTGGAATCCACCGCTATTGGCTCCGAGATGCAAGACAAAGCCTTGCCCGTTATTACCGGCCTTAATGATCGTATTCGCGGCTCGTTTAGCGATGAAGAAATGATAGTAGTGGGCCGTTTTCTTGAACGATTAATGGATGAATTTTAGGAGAATATTATGACAGAGCAACACTCCCCACCAATGCCAGCACCAATATCAGCGCCAACATCAGCAGCTATATCCCAGAGCGACTGGCCGTTTCAAGAAAGTTATGACCAACAGCGTAACCAATTTCAACGTTCAGTATTTCAAGCGCATCCCTTGGTAGGCCATTTAGATTTTCAATATGGCGACGCCAAAAAGGGTTACTTTCGTATTGATATTCCTTGGCAAGAAAACTTAAGTAATTACGGCCAAGAAATGCACGGCGGCATACATGCGGTATTAGTGGACTCTGTTTCAGGCCAGGCCATTTATTCTTTGCTTAAAAAAGATTTTGGTTTATCTACCGTGAGCTTAACCACCCAATACCATCGGCCGTTTAAAAAAGGGGTAATGAAGGCCGAAGGTTGGGTCACACGCTGGGGGCGTAATGTATGTCACACCCAAGCAAGGTTATCTGTGGACGATGTCATTATTGCTGAAGGCAGTACTGTGTATTCGATTTTTGAACACAAAAAATCGCAACGATCTCATTGGGTAAAAGAACGCGCCTAATGTGTCCATAGTTAGGCTGCAAAGCACAATACGGTATTGATTGATCTTACTTTTGGTTTAATTTTTGTCTTACTTTTATTTGATGCCAAATCAATTTACTTGGGACTCTAATCGTTTAAAAGATCCGTCTAACTTCATTTCTTTTAAAACAGTCTCTAGCGCAATAGCCATTTTTTTGTATTCCGAATTCATATAAGGGTAAAGAGGAATGGCTTCTATTACCCCATCTTTCGAATACCGTGATTTGAAAACTGGCTCTTTATTGCATTATCCGTGGGAGACGAGACCCCAATAAAAATATCAATCCTGCCTTTTGTTAACATGCCCAACCCTGATTGAATATCCACTAACCTGGATATATTGTTTTCATTCATAACTTTGCTTAGATTAATTTCTATAATTTTCATTCCCCGATGAAAACCAACCTTTAAGTTGGTATCTTTAAGGCTTGTCCAACCAGCAAATGGCCCTAGTGAGTCAATACCATAGGCGACTACCTCTACCTGAGAAATTTCCTCTTCCACCCTCACCAAATTATAATAACCCGAGCCTTGGCGATAGTTATAAATACGCCCCACCTCACCATGAACACCGCCATTGGCGGCCAGCGCCACCGCCCGTTTTGCAGGAACAGCAATAAGCTTAAATGCATAACCCATCCGGCCAAAGGCTTCTGTATACAGTAGCCTGTATTTTTGTGACATAGGGTAATCTAACGGAAACGGCGTGGTAAATTCAACTGTATTACCCGCCTCACCATGGCTGCTCATGGGCTGTAATAACAGAGTCAGTACAAGTATGAATATGTTTCTCATTAAAAGCATGCTCCATTAAGCAATGCATTTGATATTTAAATATTAGCCTAGATAAGAGAAAACGCAGGGGTTATTGGGGCTTGCTTATAAGGTTTTCAAAGATAGAGGTTAGCTTCATAAACACAAGGAAAGATTGCTTCTCACTGCGAGCACAGCCACTAAATAATGACAGCAAGGACACGGATACTCATATAAAGTAGCCATGCCCTGCATTGTTAGCTCTATTAACGAGTTATTCGATTACCCCTTAAAAAAGCTGATCAAAGATAAACGAGGCCGCCCGTCGGGTGGCTTCTTTTTCTATGGCCCCCACCAAGGCATTGGGTTTACTGGATTGGCCACTATTGTTATTGCTGTTATTACGTTGAGCCGCCATAGCATTGTCTTTTTGTATTTTTTCCATCTTGGCTAAATTCTTAGCGTTTTCTTTACGAATTTTATACAGGGTATCGATACGCTTGCCCCTAAAGAAACGGCACTCTTCGTATTCCCCTTCAAATAAACAAATGGCACTACCATCGGGTTTATCATTTTTCAAATCACCCGAGAAAATCATTTCGCCATTTTGCATGATATCCCCTTTTACGCGCTGACCCATTTTAAAAGTACCCACAAACTTTAAGCCTTTGCGATCGATAGAAGAGCCGTCTCCGTCGGCATAACCGTCTTTACAGCTATCACCCAAGTAAGCCCAGTTATAATTCATAAGCCGACACTTGGCTTGATTTCGAGTTTTGGAAAATTCTGCGTCTTTCTTTTGTTTTTTTTCTCTTTCAGCTAAGCGTCTTTTTTCTTCTAAGTCATTATTGGCGCTAGTGGCGCCAAAGATGCCACCCACAGATTTTGAAGCACTGTTATCAAAGGATTCTTTTTTATTTAGACGCTCTTCTCTTTTCTTTAAGAGTTCTTCTCTATCGGCTTCTAGTTTAGCCATGCGTTTTCTACGGTTTTCCTGCATTTCAGCGGACCGCCTTTTACTGTCTAGCCCCATTTGATAAATGGCATCTACATGCACATGGGCCTCACCAATTTGCTCATCACTGGCTTTAATGCATTTTTTATTGGGCAATATTTTAAAGACATCAAATTTCTCACCCATGTCATAACAGCTGTTCATGTAAGGGTCTTGGGTATTATCTGAGGCGTACATGTAGTTATCGGAAATATGTAAGCCATGCATCTGGCCATCCAGCATGTACATGTAGGTGTGGTTACCAATCATGGACATGGCGGTATCGTGGCCTTTTGGTTTTTCGGTAATGTTTAATGAGTTGCTAAACTTACCGCTGTTTTCAGAGCGGATTAAGCTGACGCTGATAATGCCGTTACTGGGAATGCTCTGGGGAGCAGCGGTCAACCCATAACTGGTAAGGTTAATATTTGAAGTGACCACCTTACTAATTTGATAGAACTCTTTTGGGAATTTTTTATCCACAGGAGCCTTAGATTGAATAAAATAAGAGTATAATTCACTATCTGAACTGGTTTCTGTCTTATGCTCTGTGCCATTAATGTTATTCACATATACATGTGTAGTTTCATAATCAGCATAAATTAAATAACTATGGGAGAAGCCCTGGGGTACTTGGTAATATTCATACTCGTTACCTGGGATTTTCTCGAGTGTCACCTTATCTAACGCAATACAACCTTGCGCAGTACTCGACACGGTAATTTCGTCTACATCTAAATCTAATTCCACCTGTATGTCTTTATTATCTGCAAATACCGACTCCATGGCTTCTATATTGATGCCGGAAAGTTGGCCTGCCTTTTTAGACGTAAGAGAACACTCTTTAAAGCCTGAGGCCAAATGATTGAGGTTTTTAGGTTCGCTTTCAAACACCTCAATAAAGCGGGCCTTCATGGCTGTGATGTCCAGCCCGTCGTAACTGGGCCATTCTCGAATGCTGTCGCCATTGGCCATAACTGACATGGCTACGCTGCTGAATAACAGCCCCGCGAATTGTTGATGTAATTTTTTCATTTAGTCCCCACACGCCACAGACAACACCCTAGAAAAGCCCTCATATAAGAAGAAGTGCTTTCCCGCCATAGGGCGCGCCCAAAATTAAAATTATTTGATGTGAACCATACCAGAATTGAGCATGAATTGAAGGCAGGAGGGATTGCCAGAGTGCATGAATCAGTTTTAAGTAAGTGACTATTCATGAGAGGGTTACAAGGCCATAAAAAAGCACAGCCTCAAATTAGCGCTGTGCTTAAAAGCCAATTAATGGGGGTGATTAGGATGCAGACCCGCCACCCATTTGCGATTGAATGTAATTTTGAATACCAATTTTATCAATCAAACCCAGATGCTGTTCAATCCAGTAGATGTGATCCATTTCGGTATCGTCTAACAAGTCTTCCAGAATCTCACGGCTCACATAGTCTTTTTCTTGCTCACACACGGCAATAATGCTCCTAAGACTTTCCGCTACAATTTGCTCTGCCTTCAAATCATTTTCCAGCATTTCCTTAACATCAGAGCCCACGTGTATTTTTTCACGGGAAGCGGTATCGGCCTTGCCTTCAAGAAATAAAACTCGCTCGGCTAGACGTTTGGCATGGCCTAACTCTTCTTCATATTCATGGGCTAGTTTTTCATGAAGTGTGTTTATGCCCCAATCTTCGTACATCTTGGAATGGGCCAGGTATTGATCCATGGAGGTTAGTTCTAAAGTAAGCTGTTTATTAAGCAGGTCTATGACCTTTTTATTGCCTTGCATTACTATTCCTCCATCATTGATTGTTGATAATTCTCAATGCCTGTATTTTTAATTAGGAATTGCTGAGACTCTATCCAATCCACATGTTCTTCTTCTTCTTCCAGTATTTCCTCAAGCATTTCTCGGCTAACGTAGTCTTGCTGCTTTTCACACAGCTCAATCACTTCACGCAGGGCGGCAATTTGTTCCATTTCAAAATC
>ERZ1027231.470-NODE-470-length-10319-cov-25.851033_pt1 | contig 10319 bp, 7 predicted proteins | sample MGYA00520866_ERZ1027231 | MGnify/ENA primary metagenome ERZ1027231 (study PRJEB33311, sample SAMEA4378411) | marine metagenome | biome: Marine biome; feature: Fjord; material: Water | collected 2014-07-20T08:00:00Z/2014-07-... | depth 75 m ...
ACTGTTGGTGCTGGTGTTGTTGCTAAGATCGTTGAATAATATTTTTATTATTTAATAATCGGCAATAGCCAAAAAGAAAGGTCTCTTCGGAGGCCTTTTTTTATGGTTGTTTGAATGGCTAGGTGGTGTGTTTGGTGTTGCTGTTGGCTGTTTTGTGGTTGATTTCAAGGGATTGCAAATTTATAGTGCTAAGCGGTTGATTTTTATGCGGACTTACGTAGAATGCACCGCCCGTACACCGGGATAGGCCAGTAGTTCAATTGGTAGAGCGTCGGTCTCCAAAACCGAATGCTGGGGGTTCGAGTCCCTCCTGGCCTGCCAGAATTTTAGAGAAGCGGCACTTGTGCCGCTTTTTTTCGTTATAGGAAGTCGCGAAGATGAGTGGAAATACTGAAGCCACAGGATCGCCATTAAGCATAGTGAAATGGCTAGTTGCCATCTTATTGGCTGGCGGTGCTATTGTTGGTAATCAAATGTTTGCCGAAGTCGGTTTGCTTTATCGCATTCTCGGCGTTGTTGCGCTTATGGGTCTTTCGATGGCAGTGGCTGCGACAACGATCAGGGGTAAGGCGTTTAGAATTCTACTCAAAGAAGCGAATATCGAGCGCCGAAAAGTTGTTTGGCCAACTCGACAAGAAACAACTCAAACCACATTAATTGTTGTAGCTGTAGTGGTCTTGGTTGCTATTTTGTTATGGGGCTTAGATTCTCTGCTAAGCTGGATTATTTCTAGCGTGATTGGATAGGAGAGTACAAATGGCAATGCGCTGGTATGTAGTTCATGCCTATTCAGGCTATGAAAAGCGAGTGATGAACACGCTTAAAGAGCAAATTGAATATCATGGTATGGAAAGCAGCTTTGGTGAGATTTTAGTTCCCACTGAAGAAGTAATTGAAATGCGCGACGGCAAAAAACGCAGGAGTGAACGTAAGTTCTATCCTGGTTATGTGCTTGTTGAGATGGATATGAATGATGCTAGCTGGCACTTGGTGAAGGATACTTCTCGAGTGTTAGGGTTTATTGGTGGTACGGCTGACAAGCCTGCGCCAATTACTAAGAAAGAAGCTGATGCTATCTTGCAGCGTATTGAAGATGGTAAAGACGGTCAGCCTACTCATAAAACTGTTTATGAGCCAGGTGAGATGATTCGCGTTATCGATGGTCCGTTTGCAGACTTTAATGGTGTGGTTGAAACGGTTGATTATGTTAAGTCGCGCCTTAAAGTGGCGGTTACAATATTCGGTCGTTCTACGCCGGTTGAACTTGAGTTCGGCCAAGTGGAAAAAGCTGCCTAACAAAAATAATTTTGTAGGTATTGTCGGGAAGCCGAAAGGCGTTATCACCCAAACTAGAGGTTATTATGGCTAAGCAAGTAACGGCTTATATAAAGCTACAAGTTGAAGCGGGTAAAGCAAACCCAAGTCCACCAGTTGGTCCTGCACTAGGTCAACACGGTCTTAACATCATGGAATTCTGTAAGGCGTTTAACGCGGCTACACAGAAAATGGAAGGTCCAATTCCAGTTGTTATATCTGTATATAGCGACCGTAGTTTTACCTTCGAAACCAAAACTCCACCAGCATCTTTCTTGCTTAAGAAAGCTGCCGGTCTTAAGAGTGGTTCTGGTCGTCCAAACACTGAAAAAGTGGGCAAGGTTAACCGAACTCAACTAGAAGAAATCGCCACTATCAAAATGCCTGATCTGACGGCTGCTGATATGAATGCTGCGGTTCGTACCATTGCGGGTTCTGCTCGTTCTATGGGTCTAGATACAGAAGGTGTTGAATAATGGCTAATCTAAGCAAGCGCGTTAAAGCTTTCCGCGCAAAAGTTGATGTACTAAAGACTTACACTGTTGGCGAAGCTGTTTCTATTTTAAAAGAAACTGCCACTGTTAAATTTCCTGAGTCTGTAGATATTGCTATCAATCTTGGTATTGATGCACGTAAATCTGACCAAAACGTTCGTGGCGCAACTGTGCTTCCAAACGGTACTGGTAAGACTGTTCGTGTTGCTGTATTCACACAAGGCGCTAATGCTGAAAAAGCAAAAGAAGCCGGTGCTGATGTAGTAGGTATGGAAGATCTTATGGCGCAAATGAAAGGCGGCGATTTGGACTTTGGTGTTGTTATTGCCTCTCCAGACGCCATGCGTGTTGTTGGTCAGCTAGGTCAGCTTCTTGGTCCGCGTGGCCTAATGCCTAACCCTAAAGTGGGTACTGTAACTCCTGACGTAGCAACAGCTGTTAAGAATGCTAAAGCGGGCCAGGTTCGTTACCGTAACGATAAGAACGGTATCATTCACTGTTCTCTTGGTAAGGTTTCTTTTGAAGAGAAAGCCATTACCGAAAACTTGGCTGCTCTTGTAACAGATCTTAAGAAAGCTAAGCCAGCTAATGCCAAAGGTGTATTCCTTAAGAAAGCGACTCTATCTACAACTATGGGTCCTGGTATTACTGTTGATTTATCTGGTATTGACGCAGTTTAAGTCGTACTGGAACAAAGAACTTTGGGGTCCTTTTAGCGTTTGTTAAAAGGACTGTCAAAGACCGTAGGTGTAAATCAGTTAAGCGGCTTTATGAGTCGGTATTCTGACTGGTTTCCTTAATTTCCTGCGCAGATGGTGTGTCCCCATTCAGAATTATTTTTAGTACTGAATTAAGTCACACCTAACTTGCTCTTTTGAGCACTAACCACAACTTGTAGGAGTTGAACGTGGCTTTAGATCTGAACGGTAAAAAAGCGATCGTTGCTGAGGTTCAGGAAGCTGCTTCCAACGCTCTATCTGCAGTTGTCGCGGATGCCCGCGGCGTAACTGTTGGAGCGATGACAGCTCTTCGTCAAGAGGCTCGTGAAAACGGCGTCTGGATGAAGGTTGTTCGTAATACTCTAGCTAAGCGCGCTATCGAAGGTACATCAGTTGAGTGTCTATCTGACTCTCTAACTGGTCCAAGCTTGATTGCATTCTCTACTGAGCACCCAGGTGCTGCAGCGCGAATCTTCCGAGATTTCGCTAAGACGAATGAAAAGTTTGAACTTAAAGTAGCCGCTTTTGAAGGTGAAGTTGTTGACGTTAATATGCTGGCTGTATTGCCAACATACGACGAAGCAATCGCCAAGCTAATGTGTGTTATGAAAGAAGCATCTGCTGGCAAATTGGTACGTACCATTGCCGCGATCCGTGATCAAAAAGAAGAAGCAGCAGCTTAATTTTATAATTAACTGTGTGTTTCCTTTTAAAGTATTAATTGGGCCTTGTGCCCCATAAGTTAGGTAATTAAAAATGGCTATCTCTCAAGAAGATATTCTAAACGCTGTTGCTGAAATGTCTGTAACTGACGTTGTTGCTTTGATCGAAGCAATGGAAGAAAAATTCGGCGTAACTGCAGTTGTTGCTGCTGGTCCTGCTGCTGGTGGTGATGCTGGCGGTGCTGCTGCTGAGCAAACTGAATTCGACGTAGTTCTTACTGCAATCGGCGAAAAGAAAGTTGCTGTAATCAAAGCCGTTCGTGAAGCGACTGGCCTTGGTCTTAAAGAAGCTAAAGGCATCGTTGACGGCGTACCTACAGCTGTTAAAGAAGCTGCTTCTAAAGACGAAGCTGAAGAACTTAAAGCTAAGCTTGAAGCAGCTGGCGCATCTGTGGAACTTAAGTAATCTTAAGCCACAATTTGCATTGCTTATAGTGACGCGCTAAGTTATTTAGTTGCACACTGGCTGGTGGACTCGTGTCTGCCGGCCTTTTTCCGTTCTGGTTTGGATTGTAAACCTGTTGTTTGTGGTTGATTTCTTTCAGAACGGCGACTCTTTTGAGTCAAACGCGGGGGCTTTAGGCCCATATGCAAGATCTTTAATTCTAGATCTTAGTCTAGGTGATACAGCTGGGGATTGCTGATGGCGTACTCTTACACAGAGAAAAAACGAATCCGTAAGGATTTTGGCAAGTTGCCAAGGGTGATGGATATCCCTTACTTACTTGCGATTCAATTAGATTCATATCGTAGTTATCTGCAGGCAGATAAAACGGTTGAAGCCCGTGTAGACATAGGCTTGCATGCGGCGTTTAAGTCTGTTTTTCCGATTGTTAGTTATAGCGGAAGTGCAGCCCTTGAGTACGTGAGCTACCGCTTAGGTATCCCTGTATTTGATGAAAAAGAATGTATGTCTCGTGGCGTAACGTTTGCGGCACCATTGCGAGTTAAGGTACGTCTGATCATTTATGATAAAGACTCGTCTAACAAAGCAATTAAAGACATTAAAGAACAAGAAGTTTACATGGGCGAAATGCCTTTGATGACTGATAACGGTACCTTCATTATTAATGGTACTGAGCGTGTAATCGTATCTCAATTACACCGTTCTCCTGGCGTGTTCTTCGATCACGACAAAGGTAAGTCGCACTCTTCGGGTAAGTTGCTTTATAACGCCCGTGTTATTCCTTACCGTGGTTCTTGGTTGGATTTTGAATTCGATCCTAAAGACATGGTATATGCGCGTATTGACCGTCGTCGTAAATTACCCGCCACTATTTTATTGCGTGCTCTTGGTCTTGAGTCCGGCGAAATACTGGAAATGTTCTACGATAACGACAAATTTGAATTCGATGGCGAAACAATACGTCTTGAATTGATTCCTGAGCGTCTACGTGGTGAAACCGCTTCTTTTGACATTAAAGATACCAGCGGCAAGGTAATTGTTGAAGAGAGTCGTCGTATTACTGCCCGTCATATCCGTCAAATGGAAAAAGATGGCATGACCAATCTTGAGGTTCCAACGGATTATATATTCGGCAAAGTTGTTGCTAAAGATATCGTTGATCCTTCTACCGGCGAGCTACTTGCCGAGTGTAACGCCGAAATTACAGTTGAATTGCTAGAAGCATTCAACGCTGCCGGCATTAAAGAAATTGAAACCATTTACAGTAACGAGCTGGACTGTGGTTCGTTCATCAGTGATACATTGCGTATCGACCCTAGCCGTACCCGTTTGGAAGCTTTGGTTGAAATTTACCGCATGATGCGCCCTGGTGAGCCACCAACTAAAGAATCTGCTGAAGGTTTGTTTGAAAACTTGTTCTTCAGTGATGAACGCTATGACTTATCTGGCGTTGGTCGTATGAAGTTCAACCGTCGTATTGGCCGCGAAGAAATTCTAGGCAACGGCACGCTTGATAACTCAGACATCATTGCGGTGCTTAAAGAGTTAATCAATATTCGTAACGGTAAAGGTGAAGTGGATGATATCGATCACCTAGGTAACCGCCGAATTCGTTCTGTTGGTGAAATGGCTGAAAACCAATTCCGTGTAGGTCTTGTTCGTGTTGAACGTGCCGTGCGTGAACGTTTAACCATGGCAGAATCTGAAGGCCTTATGCCTCAGGATTTGATCAACGCCAAGCCTGTAGCAGCTGCAATCAAAGAATTCTTTGGTTCGTCGCAGTTGTCTCAGTTTATGGATCAGAACAACCCGCTTTCAGAAGTTACACACAAGCGTCGTATCTCTGCGTTAGGCCCAGGTGGTTTGACTCGTGAACGTGCTGGTTTTGAAGTGCGAGATGTACACGCAACCCATTACGGTCGTGTATGTCCTATCGAAACACCGGAAGGTCCAAACATAGGCTTGATCAACTCTTTGTCTACCTATGCTCGTACTAACGAATATGGTTTCCTAGAGACGCCTTATCGTAAGATTGTTGATGGCGTAGTAACGGATGAAGTTCGTTATGTATCTGCTATCGATGAAGCTGATCAGGTGGTAGCACAAGCTTCTGCCCCTCGTGATGAAAATGGCCGCTTAACCGACGAGTTGGTTAGTGTGCGTCACAAGAATGAATTCATGTTAATGCCTCCTGAAGGTGTAACCATGATGGATGTATCACCACAACAGGTGATATCAGTGGCAGCGTCACTTATCCCATTCCTAGAACACGATGATGCTAACCGAGCCTTGATGGGGTCGAACATGCAGCGTCAAGCCGTTCCAACTTTGATCGCTCAAGCGCCATTGGTTGGTACTGGTATCGAGATGAACGTTGCTCGTGACTCTGGTGTTTGTGTTGTTGCCAAGCGTGGCGGTGTGATCGATTCAGTTGATGCCAGCCGTATTGTGGTTCGTGTAAGTGATGATGAAACTTCAGCTGGTGAAGCTGGTGTAGATATCTACAACCTTACCAAATACACCCGTTCGAACCAAAACACGTGTATCAACCAGAAGCCATTAGTTAGTAAAGGCGATGCGGTTGTTCGTGGTGATATCATGGCCGATGGCCCATCTATCGATTTAGGTGAGCTGGCTCTTGGGCAAAATATGCGCATCGCGTTTATGCCTTGGAACGGTTACAACTACGAAGATTCCATCTTGTTGTCCGAAAAAGTGGCACAGGAAGATCGTTTAACCACAATTCACATTCAGGAACTAACCTGTGTGGCTCGTGACACTAAATTAGGTTCAGAAGAGATCTCTGCTGATATTCCTAATGTAGGCGAATCAGCTCTTAGTAAGCTTGATGAGTCAGGTGTGGTTTACATCGGTGCTGAAGTTCAGGCCGGCGATATCCTAGTAGGTAAGGTGACACCTAAAGGTGAGACTCAGCTTACTCCGGAAGAAAAGCTATTACGTGCCATCTTCGGTGAAAAAGCTTCTGACGTTAAAGATACTTCTTTACGCGTTAAGACCGGTACTAAAGGTACTATCATCGACGTCCAGGTATTTACCCGTGACGGCGTTGAAAAAGATCAGCGTGCTTTAGACATTGAAAAAACTCAGCTTGATCAGGTTCGTAAAGACTTGAATGAAGAGCTGCGTATTGTTGAGGAAGCCACATTTGAACGTCTTGGCCGTAGCTTGTCTGGTGTGACTGTATCAGTTGCCCCTGGCTTGACTAAAGGCGATGCGCTAACCGACGAATACTTGTCAGGTTTAGAGCACAAAGAATGGTTCAAGATTCGTCCACAAGACGAAGCTTCTGGCGAACTACTTGATCGTGCTGAAGAAGCACTGGAAGAGCGTCGTAAAGACCTTGATGAACAGTTCGAAGACAAGAAGAAAAAGCTACAAACTGGCGATGACCTAGCTCCAGGTGTACTTAAGATTGTTAAGGTTTACCTTGCGATCAAACGTACTATCCAGCCAGGTGATAAAATGGCGGGTCGTCACGGTAACAAGGGTGTTATCTCTGCAATCATGCCTATCGAAGACATGCCTTACGATGAAAAAGGTGTATCAGTTGATATCGTGTTGAACCCTCTAGGTGTTCCATCGCGAATGAACGTAGGTCAGATTCTTGAAACACACTTGGGTATGGCAGCCAAAGGCCTTGGTGAAAAAATTGATGCAATGATTAAGCAACAGAAAGCCGTTGCTGATATTCGTCAATTCTTAGGCAAGATCTACAATCACAGCGATGAAGTGAAGCAAGAAGATCTTGATAGCTTCTCCGATCCTGAGATTTTAGAGTTGGCTGGTAACCTTCGTACTGGTGTTCCAATGGGAACTCAAGCTTTCGATGGTGCCAAAGAATCTGAAGTTAAGAAAATGTTACGTCTAGCGGATCTTCCAGACTCAGGTCAGGTTACGCTGTTTGACGGTCGTACCGGTGATCAATTTGACCGCCCCGTGACTGTCGGTTACATGTACATGCTGAAATTGAACCACTTGGTAGACGATAAGATGCACGCTCGTTCTACTGGTTCTTACAGCTTGGTAACTCAGCAGCCACTCGGTGGTAAAGCACAATTCGGTGGTCAGCGCTTCGGTGAGATGGAAGTGTGGGCACTGGAAGCATATGGTGCCGCTTACACCTTGCAGGAAATGCTAACCGTTAAATCCGATGATGTTCAAGGCCGTACTAAGATGTATAAAAACATCGTAGATGGCGATCATCGTATGGAACCGGGTATGCCAGAGTCCTTTAACGTACTTGTTAAAGAAATCCGTTCTTTGGGTATCGATATTACCCTGGAACAAGATTAAAACTCTGATCCTATTTAGATAAAGGACGCGGGCTTCGGCCCGCCGTTATTAATTCCGCTAGGAGCTAAAGGCATATGAAAGACTTACTCAATTTGCTTCGCAAAGAGTCTCAAGCCGAAGAATTCGACAGTATTCGAATTGGCTTGGCATCACCTGAAATGATCCGTTCATGGTCGTTTGGTGAAGTTAAAAAACCAGAAACAATTAACTATCGTACGTTCAAGCCTGAACGCGATGGTCTTTTCTGTTCACGTATTTTTGGTCCTATCAAGGATTACGAATGCCTGTGCGGAAAGTACAAGCGTCTAAAACACCGTGGTGTTATCTGTGAGAAATGTGGCGTTGAAGTAACGCTGGCTAAAGTACGTCGTGAACGTATGGGTCACATTGAATTGGCCTCTCCAGTTGCCCACATTTGGTTCTTGAAGTCTCTGCCAAGCCGTATTGGTTTGATGCTAGACATGACTTTACGTGACATCGAACGCATTCTTTATTACGAATCCTTTGTTGTTATTGAGCCTGGCATGACTACCTTGGAAAAAGGTCAGTTGTTAAACGATGAGCAGTATTTTGAAGCCATCGAAGAATTTGGTGATGAGTTTGATGCCAAGATGGGTGCTGAAGCAATTCAGGGCTTGTTGATGGACATTGATCTGGAAGAAGAAGTTAAAGAACTTCGTGAGATGATTCCAGCGACAAATTCAGAAACTAAACTTAAAAAGATTTCTAAGCGTCTTAAGTTAATGGAAGCATTCCACAAATCTGGTAATGATCCTAAATGGATGATCATGACAGTATTGCCAATACTGCCACCTGATCTACGTCCATTGGTTCCTCTAGATGGTGGTCGTTTTGCTACCTCTGATTTGAACGATCTATACCGTCGAGTAATCAACCGTAACAACCGTCTTAAGCGTCTTCTTGAGCTGAATGCACCAGACATCATCGTACGTAACGAAAAGCGTATGTTGCAAGAGTCTGTTGATGCATTGCTAGATAACGGTCGTCGTGGTCGTGCTATTACCGGTTCTAACAAACGTCCACTTAAATCACTTGCCGATATGATTAAAGGTAAGCAGGGTCGTTTCCGTCAGAACTTACTTGGTAAGCGTGTAGATTACTCTGGTCGTTCTGTAATCGTTGTAGGTCCATACCTTCGTTTGCACCAGTGTGGTCTTCCTAAAAAGATGGCACTTGAATTATTTAAGCCATTTATTTTCTCTAAGCTTGAGCACCGTGGTCTTGCTACTACGATTAAAGCCGCTAAGAAAATGGTTGAGCGTGAAGAGCCTGTTGTTTGGGATATTCTTGCGGATGTTATTCGTGAGCACCCAATCATGCTTAACCGTGCACCGACTCTTCACCGTTTGGGTATTCAGGCGTTTGAGCCTTTGCTAATTGAAGGTAAAGCGATTCAGTTGCACCCATTAGTATGTGCGGCATTTAACGCCGATTTCGATGGTGACCAAATGGCCGTACACGTGCCTTTGACCACCGAAGCTCAGTTAGAAGCCCGTGCGTTGATGATGTCTACCAACAACGTACTTTCTCCTGCTAACGGTGATCCAATCATCGTGCCTTCTCAGGATGTTGTATTGGGTCTTTACTACATGACCCGTGATCGTATTAACGCTAAAGGTGAAGGCTCAATCCTAGCCGATCTTGCTGAAGTGCAACGTGCTTACCGTTCAGGTCAGGTTGAGCTACATGCAAAAGTGAAAGTACGTATTACCGAAACAACTTACGATAAAGCCGGTACCGCAATTGTTAAGACCTTTGTAGTGGATACTACTGTCGGTCGCGCTATATTGTTTGAAATTGCACCAAAAGGCATGCCTTTTGAAGCTTTCAATCAGCCAATGAAAAAGAAGGCTATTTCTAGCTTGCTAGACATGGCATACCGTAACTGCGGTCTTAAAGACACGGTTATGTTCGCTGACCAAATTATGTATACCGGTTTCCAGTATGCAACCAAGTCTGGTGCCTCTATCGGTATCAATGACTTTGTAATTCCAGATGCAAAAGCCACTATCTTGGCCGACGCTGAAGGTCAAGTTAAAGAGATTGAAGGTCAGTTTGCTTCTGGTTTGGTAACTCAGGGCGAAAAATACAACAAGGTTGTAGATATTTGGTCTCGTGCCAACGAACTTGTGGCAAAAGCCATGATGGACAATCTTGGTACAGACGATGTAATTGACCGTGACGGTAACACTGTAGACCAAGAGTCTTTCAATAGTGTTTACATGATGGCCGACTCCGGTGCTCGTGGTAGCCCGGCTCAGATTCGTCAGTTGGCGGGTATGCGTGGCTTGATGGCGAAACCAGATGGTTCCATCATCGAAACACCGAT
>ERZ1027231.471-NODE-471-length-10288-cov-18.733607_pt1 | contig 10288 bp, 10 predicted proteins | sample MGYA00520866_ERZ1027231 | MGnify/ENA primary metagenome ERZ1027231 (study PRJEB33311, sample SAMEA4378411) | marine metagenome | biome: Marine biome; feature: Fjord; material: Water | collected 2014-07-20T08:00:00Z/2014-07-... | depth 75 m ...
ATGATGGGACCGCCATACCTGAATAAGAATGGCGCGTAATTCTACTGCAAATAGCGAGTTCGTGAAATCAAATTCTATTTAAGTTGGTATGAAAATTAATATATTTACACTAAGTCCATGAATAATGGCCAGTCCCGCCAATTACCTGACCAAGAGGTCAATATAAATCAAATAATGAAACACTTTTTTATAGCTGAAAGAGCAGGCTAAGTCTTATTGTCGTCACTTGGCTAGCTCAAAACAGGACGCCATAACAAAGCCCGTCGCCAAGCAGCTACCTCACATGAAGACAGGGTTTTCATGTATTATACGCTGCATAAAAATAGCCAAGCGTGAAAGCAAGATGAACAACCAAGCAAGAGGCCCCATTGTTTTTACAGTGAGCCAGCTTAACCGCCAAAGCAAAGAGCTATTGGAAACCTACCTGCACCGAGTTCAGGTCAGCGGCGAAATTTCCAACCTGTCACGCCCCAACAGCGGCCATTGGTACTTCACCTTAAAAGATCACCGTGCCCAAGTACGTTGCGCCATGTTCAAGAGCCGCAGCCAAAGCGTAAAATTTGTGCCTAAAGAAGGTGAGCAAGTACTCATTAACGCGTCGGTTAGCTTATATGAAGCTCGCGGCGATTATCAGCTCATTGTGGATAAGATGGAAAGTGCCGGTGAGGGGGCATTAAAGATCGCCTTTGAGGCCATGAAAGAACGCCTCAACCAGCAAGGCTATTTTAACGACGAATACAAAAAAGCCATCCCCAGCCACCCAAAACATCTTGGTATCGTCACCAGTCAAACTGGCGCCGCGGTTAAAGACATTATTTCAGTATTAAAGCGCCGCTTTCCGGCACTGCCCATTTCTATTTACCCAGCCCAAGTACAGGGAGAGTTAGCGGCCGGGCAAATAGTACAAGCCATTCAGCGCGCCAATCGGGATGCCATTTGTGATGTCCTAATCGTTGGGCGTGGTGGCGGTAGCCTTGAAGATTTATGGCCCTTTAACGAAGAAAGCGTGGCTCATGCCATTTTTCAAAGCCAAATTCCTATCATTAGTGCCGTGGGCCATGAAGTAGATACCTCCATTAGTGACTTTGTGGCCGACTTACGAGCCCCTACTCCATCGGCCGCCGCAGAGCTAGTGAGCCCGGATCGGTTTGAATGGCTGGGCCGTTTTGAGCAATTACAACGACAGCTCAAACGCAGCATGGAAAACCGTTTATCCGCACAACGCTTTCATTTATTGCAACTGGTAAAACGCCTGCGCCACCCCAAGGATAAAATTCAAGAAAATATGCAACGCCTGGATATGGCCGAGCTAAAACTTAATAACGCCCTTGAGCGTCGTTTACTAATTAACAAGGAACGCCTTGCTAAAGTAAGTACACGCTTACAGCAACACAAGCCCGATAAACGCCTGGCCTTGTTGCAACAGCACACAACCCAGCTTCAACAAAGACTCGAGCACGCCATTAAGCAGCAGCTTGCTAATTTCCAGAATAAGGTGGCCAGACAGGCTGAGGTATTGAATGCTGTGAGCCCTCTGAGTACTCTAAGCCGTGGCTATGCAATCCTCACCACTGACGAGGGTGTTGCTGTACGCGATAGCAATCAGGTTAACCCGGGAGACACCGTTCATGCGCAATTACATCTTGGCAAAATTAGCTGCACCGTGCTTGAACAAGACAGCATCAGCACCCAAACAGAAAATGATTAACACCAGTTTGCGCCATGGCACAGCTCTAATGGCCTTGTTTTTAAGCTGGCAAGTGTGGGCCTTTCCTGAATCTAGCCCTGTGCCTGGCGGCATTGTCACACTTAAATTAGGCGCGCAAAGTGAAGATAGACCCACTGTGTATTATAAAAACAAAACCGTGGCAGTTACGGCTCACAATGGCTACTGGCACGCCATCGTCGGTCTTAGCCTAAACACGCAACTGGGCCATCAAGAAGTACGTATAGATGGCAAGGGCTTAAGCTTTGAAGTAAAAAACAAGGACTACCCAGAACAACACATCACCCTTAAAACTAATAAACATGTGGACCTTAGCGCAGCCGATTTACAACGCCACAAAGGCGAGAAGAAACAAGCCACACAAGCATTCCAATCCTTCGATACCAGTCAGGCACCTGATTTGGCTTTTATGAAACCCGTTAAGGGTCCTTATACCAGCCTGTTTGGCTTAAAACGCTTTTTCAATGAAAAGCCCCGCAACCCCCATAGTGGCCTGGACATAGCGGCTCCTACAGGAACCAAGATATTAGCTCCATCCCCAGGTAAGGTAGTACTTACTGGTAACTTCTTTTTTAATGGCAAGGTTGTTTATGTAGACCATGGTTTAGGCCTCATCAGTATGTTTTGTCATTTAAATGAGATCGACGTAAAAGTAGGTGAAGCGCTTATCAAGGGCCAACCTTTGGGCAAGGTAGGCGCCACAGGCCGTGTAACCGGAGCGCACTTGCACTGGTCGGTAAGCCTAAATAATGCTCGGGTTGATCCGATGCTTTTACTGCCCACTCAAAAAGATTAAATAATGCCGATCGCGCCTAGCGCCACATATGGCGTGAACTGCCGTATAATCAGTTTTACAAAGTATTAGATTAAATGGGAGCCAACATGGACGATTTTTCAGATTTCAAAGCTGCCATGAGTGGCGTGAAGCCACTTAAAGTCAATGCACGGGTAGACTTAAAGAAAAACAAACAAGACAGTGAGTCTATTCAGCTACGTCGCCAAGCCGCCACCGCCATCGTAGAAAAGGATGCCAACTATCTAAGCGACGATTATGTGGAAATGGTAAAGCCTCAGGATGTATTATCCTATCGAGCTAACGGTTTGCAAGATGGCGTATTTAGAAAACTACGCCAGGGTAAATACCAGCTGGATGCACGCTTGGATTTGCACCGTAAAACCGTCGATCAAGCCCGCACCGATGTCTACCGCTTTATTGACGATGCCATGCGTTATGATTTGCGCACTGTGATTATTTTGCATGGAAAAGGCGAAAAAGAAGCCACTCCTGCCCTGCTTAAAAGCTGGATTAATAAATGGTTGCGTCAGCTTGAAAACGTAATGGCCTTTCACAGCGCTCAGCAGTTTGACGGCGGCACCGGTGCTGTTTATATCATGCTGAAAAAAAGCGAACGCAAAAAGCAAGAAACGCGCGACTTGCACGGTATTAAGAGCGACATAACATAGCCTTAACATCGCCAGTTCATTCACTATAGGGGATTTAGTATGAGCCATGAGAAAGACATTGGCACTGCCCAAGCCCTGCCCGCTAGCGGCACTCATTGCGGCCTCCGGCCCAGTAAAGAAGCCATGGAAGAAGGTTTTTCTGTGGACTTCTCAGCAGCCAAAAAGCTGCTGGAGGAAAGCTTATCTGACAACTCGAGTGAACCAGATTTAAATTCAAAGCCTGCTAAACCACACTCCACCAATATTGAGTAAGTCTAGCCATTAAGTATTATTAGCCTGGCTCAAGCAGATGTCTTGAAAGCTCCAACCCCTGAACTACAGTTAAAGAGTATGGTTAGGGGTTTTTATGGTTAATCCAATTAAGAAACTATTTTCAATGGGCGCACAAGGGCAGCTTAAGTCCATGTCTGCGCAAATTAATCAATTGGAAAGTGAAAACAGTTCTCTGGGCGACCAAGTAAAAAACATCAAGCACGCGCTCACCGCCGCCGATGAGTTGCACCAGCATATTGGCGATTTATCCGAAGAGAACCTCAGTATTAATCGCCTACTGTTTAAAACCGTGGGCAGCGTTAATGATATCCACAACCTGGTTAGCCACAACGCCGAAGCTTTAGGGGCCGAACGCTCCCGCCTTAAAGACAGTGAGGCCACCTTCGACCAAATTGGCATCATACTTCAACAAGTGAGCCAAAACCTAAATCAAATAGATAGCCGCGCCGCCAGCACCTCTGAAAACATGGTGGACTTAAGCGACAGCGCCGTGAAGATTAACGAATTTGTCGGACAAATTGAGGCCATCAGTAATCAAACCAATTTGCTGGCATTAAACGCTGCCATTGAAGCGGCCCGGGCAGGCGAACAAGGTCGAGGTTTTGCCGTAGTGGCCGATGAAGTACGCACCCTAGCTGGGCAAACCGGCAGTACCACGGAAGAAATTGGCAGCATTATCCAAAACATTACTAAATATATCCAAGACATTGGCGAGGGCATTGAATCTATTCGCTCTGATGCCGCTAACTTAAAAGACACCACAGTCACGGTGGAATCGTCGGTAAAACTGATCACTGACCTTTCTCGCAGCATGAACCTTATTATTGGTCGTAGCACCAACGAGAGTTATATTCAGGTGGCCATGCTAAGCCTGACTGTATTTAAATCTAGAATTTATGAGCTCATTGCGGTGGATAAAATAGAAGAATCCAAATTACTGGAAATAGCCGATCATACCGGGGGACGTTTGGGGCGCTGGTATTACGAAGGTTTGGGCCACAGTACCTTTGGCCACTTACAAAATTACCGCGAATTAGAGTCACACTTAAAAGCCATGCATATTAGTGCCGCTAATGCCTTACGCGCTTCTATTAATGGGCAAGTTTCCCCCAAGCTAAAACACCTAGAAAGTATGGAAGATCACAGTGAGTTTTTAATTAAGGGTTTATGCGGTCTCAATGACGATTTACAGCTTATGGCACAGGCCGTTACCGAGAGCGATGACCATGGAGACGTTTTATTCTAGAAGTTTTCAAATATACCCCAACTTTTTCCGCTTAATTGATTCCCGCTAAAACTCAGGCACAATAGCCCAAAAACACCATAGATGAATTATCGTGATAAAACTTTGCCACATTAATGAATTAGAAGAGAGCCAATCAAAAGGATTTAACCTTGCCGACAAACACATACTGGCAGTAAGGAAATATGGTGAAATTCATATTTACGAAAATAGCTGCCCGCACCTAGGGGTTCAAATGGAAATGATGCCGGACCAATTTTTAGATTCCAGCCACTCCCTTATTATGTGCGCCATGCACGGTGCCTTATTTCGTATTGAAGACGGATTGTGTATTAGTGGCCCTTGTTTAAACCAGAGCCTAAAGCCGGTCAAATTTGAAATTCACAATGAACTTATTTATTTTTTACCCGAGAATAGTTAATTAAGAGTAATTAATCCCGGTTACGACAACGCTCTGCCGGAACCGCTAGCTGCTTCAATAAATACTCTCTAAAGTCCTGCTCATAAGGTTGTTGCTGCAATGCTTTTTCCATACATAACAACCAAGCATCTCGTTCACTGCTGCCTATGTCCAAATGACTATGGGCAGAGGGAATCGATATAGCACCATACTTTTCCTTATATAAGCGTGGACCACCGGTCCAGGCTGATAAAAAACGCGCCAGCTTGTCGCGAGATTCGGTTAAATCAGGGGAGTGCATGGCCCTAACGATTTTGGCTTCAGGTAACTCATCCATAAAAGTATAAAAAGAATCTACCAGTTTGATTAGACCTTCAAACTGACCAGCTGCTTGATAACTTGCGTCTTTGGTGCCGTAAGGGATTTTCATGATGGAACCACACAGGATTTACAATTGATAAATAGATAGGTTTGAAAATTAATAGTCATGGCAATACAGGGTATTGCCATGAACTTCAGACCCTTCTTTTTAGAAAGGTCTTATTATTAAGTTTTTTTCTGACTTTCTTTTCCACGCTTAGTCTTAAGCTTACTGCGCTTAGCTTTACGTATATCAGCCGTCTGTTTCACACGTTCACCACGCTTAGATTTATTGAACAGGCGATCTTCTTTCTGGCCATCAAATGGGTTATCACCCGATTTAAATTCAAAACGTATAGGCGTTCCGCTAATCTTTAAGACGCGGCGAAAGGTATTGCCCAAATAACGCTTATAGCTATCTGGCAATGAAGATACGCGATTACCGTGCACCACAATAACGGGAGGGTTCATGCCACCCTGGTGGGCATAGCGTAACTTAATACGGGCATTACCCACCATTGGAGGCTGGTGATCCATCACGGCATCTTCTAATATTCGCGTCAGCTGGCTTGTTGGCAAATTCATGTAGGCACTTTCATAAGCGTCTTCAACCGAATCATACAGGTTACCCACCCCAGTACCGTGCATAGCACTGATAAAATGTATATCAGCCCATTCGGCAAATGTTAAACGACGCTCTAATTCTTTTTTAACAAATTCTTTGTCTTCGGTACTCATGCCGTCCCATTTGTTCACGGCAATCACTAGGGCACGACCGGCGTTTAAAATGAAACTCAGCATGGTTAAGTCTTGCTCAACTATGCCGTCTCTGGCGTCCACCACTAAGATACTAACGTTACTGTCTTGAATGGCTTGCAGCGTTTTAATGATGGAAAACTTTTCAACTGCTTCAGAGACACTTCTGCGACGGCGCACTCCGGCGGTGTCAATTAGGGTGTACTGTTTATCGTGGCGCTCATAGGGAATATAAATACTATCCATGGTGGTGCCGGCTTTATCAAACACTACCACACGGTCTTCACCCAGCATGCGGTTCACCAAAGTGGATTTACCCACATTAGGGCGACCAATTACCGATATTTTAATACCGCGCACATCTACCGATGGATCATCTTCTTCACGCTGAAACTCAGCTGGCAATTCACCGAGTACTTTTTCCATTAATAAGGTCACGCCGCGGTTATGGGCCGCTGCAATCATTTCTATATGACCTAGACCCAATTCAAAAAAGTCGTTGCCGGCCAATTCGATGTTAAGTCCGTCTATTTTATTCACGACCAGATAAGTTTTCTTTTGAATCTTGCGCAGGTGCTGAGCAATCATCATATCGGCAGGGGTTAAGCCCGCTCTTGCATCCACTAGGAACAATACGATATCCGCTTCATCCATGGCCTGGAAACTTTGATCGGCCATTTTGGCATCAAGGCCCTGCTCCATGCCACTGATACCACCAGTGTCTACTACGATATAGTCACGCTCACCCACTTTGCCGGCGCCGTATTTACGGTCACGAGTTAGCCCTGCAACATCGGCCACCAAAGCATCGCGGCTTCGGGTGAGTCGATTAAATAATGTGGATTTGCCGACATTAGGTCGACCAACAAGTGCTATTACAGGGTTCATGAATATACTTTTAATGCAAAAATGAAACACAGGCCAAAAGGCCTGTGTAAAAATAAACTACTTCTATAATAGCTCAGCTTTTAATTAAGCCTTACTGAGCCAGTTGAAATAGGTTCAAAAATCCAGAATTGTTAATGGCTAGCAGGTAGTTATCTTTAACCTGCAAGCGGGTACGTAACCCTGGGTCTTTAGAAAAATAACGAGAAGGATGTTTCTTCCCGTAAGAGCCGGTGCGCACCCAATCGAGTGCTGGGCGGGAAACCTGTTCACGGCCTACCAATGCACCATCCAGCTGTTTAACCAAATGGATATACCCTTCAAAATCCGATACCGCAATGTAATCATTAAAGAACACTGCTTCACTTAGTTTACGACCTTGCAGCTCAGCCATGGCCCAAACATCTGTACCACTGCGCTCGTCAAATGCCATTAACAAGTCATCATCGGCGACCATATACAAGTTGCCCAATCCATAAATAGGACCATGATAAGACGAAGCTTCACGCTTCCACATCATTTTGCCATTGCGTAAATCGATGGCGGCAATGTGACCTTGATAACCACTGACAAATAATTTGTCATCGCGAATTAACAGGCTGCCATCTACATCAACTAAGCGCTCTAATTCACTGCGACCGGCGGGCACACCCACACGTTCATTCCAAAGAATGCCACCATCTTCTGCGTTCATAGCAACTACTTTACCGTTGGCAAAAGCAGCGATAACACTGTCGTTATAAAAAATTGGTGCAGATGTTCCCCGAAGTGTTAATGCCGGCAAATTACTGTCGTAGCTCCACAATTTTTCACCTGCAAGGTTGAGCATATGAAGTTTGCCATCTATGGTTTGTATCGCTAATACTTCGCCATTTACCACAGGGCTCGCCAGTACTTCTGATTGCAATGAACTGCTCCAACGCTGGCTGCCATCTTTAATATCAAGAGCAATCACATCACCGTTGGCACTGGCGGCAAACACTAATTCAGTAGCAATACTTACCGCTGCAGTTAATTCAGTTTGCAGATCCTGCTCCCAAACAAGCTCACCGGTTTCCAGGCTAATGACTTGCAACAAGCCATAAGCATCAGCCACAAAAACTTGACCGTTATGGATAACAGGGCGAAGGTTTGCATAAGCCTTACCCAAACCCTTACCCACTTGTTTGTGCCATACCAGATTAAGGTTCACTTCTTCATCAATTGAGGACAATGATTTAGGCCCGATATCCACAGGTTCTTGCTCTGCTTCTTGCTTTGGGTTGCTTGAGCAAGCCACAAGACCTGCCAGCAAAACTGCAAACAGTAATCGCATTATTGGTTCACCGCCAAATCATCTAATTTCATTTTCAACAAAGGATTATTGGCTCCAATACGTTGCGCTGCCACAACTGCTTTGCTGTACGCATCACGAGCGCCATCTTTATCGCCCTGGGCAAATAATATGTCACCCTTAACTTCTTCATATTCAGCTTCAAAAGCCCCTTCTTTACCAGCAGCGACTAGCGCTAAAGCGTCTTCTTTTTTATCCATTGCCAGCAATACTCGCGCAAGACGCACGGTTGCTAATTGTGTTAATGCTTCATCCAAGCTTTCAGTCATGACTAAACGTAATTCAGTTTCGGCCAAAGCCAGGTCATCGGCAGTCACAGCGTCCTTAGCATTAAATAGCGATGCAAATGAGGCGTAGATAGTGCCCTTGTATTCGCTTTTCAATTGATCTAGCAACATACTACGACGCCCTTTATCGGCCTCTTCTGTGCTGTTATTGATGCTCAACATTTCTTGATAAATAGCTGAAGCCGCTTCACCGGTTGCTTGCTTTTGGTTTTGGTAACCCTGAAAACCAAACCAGCCTGTCGCCACTACCGCTAACGCCACAACAGTTTGCTTACCATTTTCTTTCCACCAATTTTTTATGGCTTCAATTTGCTCTTCTTCGGTACGCATTTCGCTCATGTTGTTACTCCAATTTTTATTGTTAGATCCAATGAAACCTATATTAGCGGCCACACCGCCCGGGCTTCTTTATAAATATTTCAACTCTATAAGTTTTGAGCTAACCAGTTAGCCACTTCATCTTGTGACAGACTAATTTGCTCTGCGTTATCACGCAAATCTTTAATGGTAATTTGGCCATTCGTTAGCTCATTTTCACCCAGTATAAAGGCATAACGAGCACCGCACTCATTGGCTTGCTTCATTTGTTTTTTCATCTTACCGCCGCCCATGTGCATTTGCAGGCGTAACTCAGGCATTTGCTCACGAAGCTTTGCCGCCAACACCATCGCTGGCGCGGCCACTTCGGCTTCGGCCACTAAGTACACATCCAGGTGGTTATGGACATGAGCGGGTATGGCATCCATGGCTTCAAGCATTAAGATAAGACGCTCTATGCCCATGGCAAAACCGACAGCAGGAGTGGCTTTGCCACCCATCTGCTCAACCAAACCATCATAACGACCACCGGCACATACAGTGCCTTGTGCGCCTAGCTCTTTAGTGACCCATTCAAATACGGTTTTACCGTAATAGTCCAAACCACGTACTAGGCGTGGGTTAATGACGTATTCGACCCCTACAGCATCCAGAAGTGCCCTTAAATGCGCGAAATGCTCGCTGGATTCTTCATCCATATAATCCTGAAAATTAGGAGCACCATTTAATAGCTCCTGAGTTTGAGAATTTTTACTGTCTAAGATACGCAAAGGGTTGGTGGATAAACGACGTTTGCTGTCTTCATCCAACTGATCTTCACGCTCACTTAAGTATTCAACCAATGCTGCTTTAAAGTTTGCACGCGCTTCACTGCTGCCTAAGGTATTTAACTCAAGAGTCACCTTGTCACGAATATTTAAACGCGACCATAACTGGTGAGTCATGATAATTAATTCGGCATCGATATCGGCACTGGCCATACCAAAAGTTTCCACACCGATCTGATGAAACTGACGGTAGCGACCCTTTTGAGGACGTTCGTATCGAAACATAGGACCCATATACCAAAGACGCTGGCGTTTGTTATTGGCAATAAGCTGGTGTTCATCACAAGCACGCACACAGCTGGCGGTGCCTTCAGGACGTAAAGTTAAGCTGCGATCACTGCGATCGTTAAAAGTGTACATCTCTTTTTCAACGATATCGGTTACTTCACCAATAGAACGCTTGAACAAATTAGTTT
>ERZ1027231.472-NODE-472-length-10277-cov-24.347877_pt1 | contig 10277 bp, 8 predicted proteins | sample MGYA00520866_ERZ1027231 | MGnify/ENA primary metagenome ERZ1027231 (study PRJEB33311, sample SAMEA4378411) | marine metagenome | biome: Marine biome; feature: Fjord; material: Water | collected 2014-07-20T08:00:00Z/2014-07-... | depth 75 m ...
TATCATGCCTGTCTCGTTCTCTCAGGGTAAATTCAATTTACGACTCCCCCTTGCATTAACTGATAGGTATCAACCAGGAGCAACGTCAAACTCGTTTAAAGAATCGCGTGAGCAATCATCTGGCAATTCACCTGAACACTCAGCCGAACGCTCACCAAGCAATTTCACTCGCGACTTAACTTACGTTTCAGCTAATATTTCAACTAACCTTTCACCAAAAGAATTACCTGAGCCATTTAAAACATCAACGACACGCTCACCAACTACGCATGTTCGATCGGTTGCGCGTAGCCAATCATCAATAAATATTGTCTTAAACTCAGGTATTCCCATCACGTCTATTGTCAGCGACAGCCACAAAATACAATTACGTGAGTTAAACAGTGAGCAAAACGCTTACTTTATTACCTTAGATAAAACCCATGTGATATCTGACAAAACATTTGATTTAACTTGGCAATTAATTGCCAGTAATCAGCCTCAAATCAGTAGTTTTACCCAAGAAGTTTCAGGTGAGCATTATACGTTATTGACCTTTTTCCCGCCTGAAACAACCGTCGCGCAAGTGATAGCAAGGGATATCATTTTTATTATCGATACCTCAGGCTCAATGCAAGGCGGCTCAATGCAACAAGCGAAAGCGAGTCTGCAACTTGCCCTATTACAGCTTAACAATAACGACAGTTTCAATATTATCGCGTTCGATAATGAAACCGAATTACTGTTCCCCGTCACTCACATGGCCTCAACAGACAATATCTCAACAGCACAACAATTCATTGATGGTTTAAGTGCAAATGGTGGCACTGAAATGTACCGACCATTAAGCAACGCGTTAATGATGAAAAAAGATAAAACGCAGTCCGCCAAAGCAATTCGCCAAATCGTTTTTATTACGGACGGCGCTGTCGCTAATGAATTTGAGTTGATGCAGTTACTTAACAATGCCCAAGACAATTTTCGTTTAAACTTTCGTTTATATACGGTAGGAATAGGCGCAGCATCCAATGGTTACTTTATGAAAAAAGCAGCGCAATTTGGTCGCGGAAGTTATGTGTTTATTCAAAGTAAAAATGAAGTGCAGCGAAAAATGAGCCACTTCATGACAAAAATAAGCCAACCTGCACTCACGAATATTGCCTTAACGCTTGATAACCAAATTCACCAGAACGTTGAGGTTTACCCTAAAAAGATCCCTGATTTATATTTTGCTGAGCCATTGCAAATAGCCATTAAATCTCAGTTCCCTATCAGCAGTGTTCAATTAACCGCTGAAACAGTATCAACACCCTTCTACCAGCAATTAATCATTGATGATCGCCAGCCATCAAAAGGTATTTCATCACTTTGGGCACGACGTAAAATAGAGGATTTAGTCGACAGTCTTATTGTTGGCGCTAATAAAGACCAGGTTAAATCGCAGGTTATCGCCACGTCACTCAATCATCAAATAATATCGCCTTACACCAGCTTTATTGCGGTAGAAAAGCAGCCAGAAGTTTCATCTTTGCTGGCAAAAAATGATTTGTCATCGGTCAAAAAATCACAAAATAACGCGGTAAAAGCCCATGAGAGTTTACTAGTAGCTATGCCGCAAACAGCCCTTGATTGGCAATTACAGTTTTTGCTTGGCATAGCGCTAATGTTACTTAGCTTAGTGTCAATGAAGGTTAGAAACTTAGCTTGGTTCACTAGTGCTCGATTGCAAAATTCTTGGCTGGCTAATGCTCGGCTGACTAATAAAGCTTTTATACCCAAGTAAATTGGTGAGTGGTAATGAAAAACCTCATTAAGAAATCGCTACTTGTTACTGGCAGCTTGCTTTGTTTTCATGCGAGCTGGCTGCCAATCAAAGGCTGGCTCTCTGAGCAATTAATCAGTTACAGCTGGCATCAAACAATTACTTTGAAGCAAAAAACTAAACCTTGGCCATGGGCTGATACTTATCCCATTGCAGAGCTTTCATTTGAACGGTTGAACAAACAAGTGGTTGTGCTAAACGGCGGAGATCCAACTACATTAGCTTTTTCAGCTGGTGCTATTGCGCCTTTTAATCAAGCCAGCAGCGCTCAACCTTTTGTTGTTGCAGGACATAGAGATAGTCACTTTTCATTTTTAGACGAGGTAGTTATGAACGATATTATTTCATTAGCTGACAAACATGGCCAAAGCCAGCTTTACCAAGTTGAATCCATTGATATTGTCGATGCTTCAACAGGCGAACTCCCCATTTTGGCCGATGATTCACAGTTAATTTTAATCACTTGTTACCCTTTTACTAATACTCGCAATATAGGGAATGTCGCTGGCAGTGATAGTAATGAAAGGTATGTGATAACAGCAAAATTGCTTTAAATGCCTTTTGCAATAATCATCATCTAAACATGATAATGAACTTACTTAGTTGTAATGAGACTAATACCAAAAGACAATGGATCTTCGACTAGAGACTTCGAAGATGACGCTATTAGTTTCCCCCTAAGTAAGCTGACGCTATTAACGACCACCTGAGTGCAGATGTCGTTAGTAATCAATTCCTAAATGGAATTGACATGATTAATCGCTTCTTGGTTGCTGTACTTAGGGCAGAAAAGAAATTATTTTTCCAGCTAAAGGTTCTATTATTAATATAACCTTTACTTTCATTATCAAAGAGCAGTGCCTATGAAATTAATTTACAGTAATGAAAATACATTTTTAGTGAATAACGCTAAAAATATTCTTGAAAACCAAAATATAGAAGTGACTTTAAAAAATGAATTTGCCTCTGGCGCTGCGGGTGTTTTAGCGCCTATAGATACTTGGGTAGAGTTATGGATAATCAATGATCTAGATGAAGACAAAGCGGAAACAGTGTTAGCGCAGGCATTAAAGCAGCAAGGAGAACACGATTGGTTTTGCCAGCAATGCCAAGAACAAAATGATGCTTCTTTTGACTCTTGTTGGCAGTGCCAAACTGAAAAAGCGTCATAGTTCGCAACCTATCTGTCACGTGTAGAAAATACGAACACTTAGCACGAATAAAAAGTGCAAACAGATAACAAGTCAAGGCAAACCACTATGCTCTGCTCTGCGCTTATGTGATATTGCTCAGCGCCATTGAAAAGACTTTTGTTATTCACTCACTTGTGTGACAGCTAAAACACTCTCAACCAGGTAATCAATATCTTGTTCAGGAATTGAGGCAATATTAATTCGTCCGTTATTCAAACCGTATACCGCATATTCTGTCCTCAAACTTTCCATTTGTTCTTCTGTTGCGGGCAACATAGCAAACATGCCTTCTTGAGATAAAATATAGTCAAAATAATTATCGCCTGAGTGCTGTCGAAATGCCGCGCAAAGTTTTGCTCTTATGCCTTTAATTTTGACGTTTATCTGTGACAGTTCATCTGACCACATTTTTTTCAGTTCAGGTGTTTTCAAAATAGTTTTGACAATTTCAGCGCCATTAGAAGGAGGTACCCAATAAGTCGTTTTACTCATAATCGCGAGCTGAGCTTGTACTGTGTTTGCTTCTTCTGCTGTCGGGCTTAGAATATAGGCAGCGCCGACTCTATCACTGTATACGCCGAAGTTTTTCGAACAGCTTACGCAAAGCGCTAAGCGCTCAACGGTATTAGCAACAGTAAGTAAACCCGCAGCATCTTCAGTTAAACCGTCGGCGAAACCTTGATACGCGGTATCGATTAATGGCATGAAGTTGGTAGATTTTGATAGCTGGGCAATTTGCTGCCAGTGTTGCGCTGTTAAACGTAATCCTGACGGGTTATGACATGAGCCGTGCAGTAGCACCACATCATTTTCGCCTAATTTTTCGAGTGTACTGAACATGCCATTTTCATCAAGGGTCATGGTTTTATGATCAATAAAGGGATATTCCTCATACGCCAAACCTGCGGCGATAATGGTTGGAATATGATTGGCATACGTTGGATCACTTACCCAAATTTTGGCATCAGGGTTTGCGAGTTTAATAACATCTAATATAGCCCTTAAGCCGCCACTACCCCCTGCCGTTTGAATGCCACTGATATATCCATTTACAGTTTGGTTAGCGAACACCAGCTCTTGGAGTAATTGAACATACTCAATATCACCTTTTGAGCCAACATAACTTTTATTTCGCCCTGCATTGGCAAGCAGTTGGTCGGCTTCTTTCACCGCTTTCATTAACAAGGTATTGTCGTTGCTATCTTTATAAACACCGACGGTTAAATCAACTTTAAAAGCTCTTTCATCGTTAGATGAACGAGCCATCAGGTCTATAATTTCGTCAGAAGCAGGCTTAGGGATATTGGCAAACATGGGCGCTCTAATTAAATAAAAAACAAGGTAATTTAATACATTTAAATCAAGACTCTACTATATCATCTGTTGTTATTTTTTAAACGACTACTTGCCCTATATACTCATTACTTTTTAAAAACTAGAGCCCCGATTAATACACCACGGGAATGACGTCCCAGAGCTATGTGCATGTTAATTATTACCTGCAGCTAAGCGGCTCATGCTCTATTTTTGTGTTTGTGCTATTTTCTCCTCACCATAACGTGTTTGTTGCTCTGTTGGTTGCTGAGTTTCCTTGAAATAAGTTTTGAACTTTTCCGTTTTTAGTAAGCCAATAATTAGCCCGACAATAATTAATAAACATGCCAGAGCTTTCACCAGCCCTATTTGTTCTTGGTAAAAAATAGCGCTGCCCAACAAACCAAAAATCGGCACTAAAAAGGTTAACGGAGCAGCTGTACTTAATGGGTATTTCACTAATAAGCGATTCCACACCCAATAGCCAAATAGCGTAACCGGATAGGCTTGAAATAACACAGAGAAAATAACAGCACCATTAGCGAGTGAATTCAATGCTTGTAACTGCTCAGGTCCAGCGCGTAAAAAAGCGAGTGCAAATAACGGTAGCGGCGCAAATAACATGCCCCAGATACTAAAGGCAAAAACCTCTTTGGTTGCTGCTTTTTTAACAATAATGCTGGTAATACTCCAAGATGAAGCAGCGATTAAAATAAAGAGTAAGCCTAGTGTTGTTACTGAGCCATCAGTTACCGATACGCTCAAGGCTAAGCCTAGAATAGCAATAACGCTGCCAATCACTTTCATCGGCGCAACAGTTTCTTTAAGTAAAAAGTACCCTACTAACAAACTGATAACGACGTTCATCTGCAATAACACCGAAGCCATACCTGCCGAAAGCCCAGCCTGAATAGACCAGCTCCCCATACCCCACACACCAATGGCAAAAACCAGTCCATAGCCTATTAAAAATCGCCACTTCACCTGTGGTCGTTTAACGAAAAAAACAGCAGGAATGACGGCAAAAGTAAAGCGTAATGCGGTTAGTAACAAAGGATCTATTTCCCCGACACCAAGTTTGATCACCGAAAAGTTTAGCCCCCAAATTATCATTACAAAAATGCCGAGTAGTAGATCTCTATTGTTCATTTTTCTTCCTTTTTAATGCCCTATTTAATGCAAAGTTAAATGCCAAGTGGATAAATTCACTTTCTAACAAGTGCTGTTATTATTGATCAAGCCCAAAAAGAGAACAGATACAATTTTTAAAATAAAAAAGAGTACAGTTAATGCAAGCTTTGTTATATGGTTACTGTGTTTTATTGTCCTAGTACTATTAAAAAAGGGTGATACGTGAAAATAGCGAAGTGGCTGGTTTAAAAATAATGGGTAAACAAATAGATGAGATATATTGATCTTGCTGAAATGTGTATTGCCGATATAAGCAGTGGAAAACTGGTGAAAAATAGCCGTATGCCATCGTTAAGAACTTTTAGGCAACAGCACTCCATAAGCATGACCACAGCACTTAACTGTTATCAATATCTTGAATCATTAGGTTGGATTTTAGCTAAACCACAATCTGGATATTTCGTTTGCGGGCAACGAACAACGAATGAAAAACCTGAGCTAATTACTTTTAAAAGTATTATGACTGATCCGAAACTGCCCGTTGTTGAGCCTATCAATCAACGCCATAGTTCATCAGCTCACACAGTCAATCATTCAGTTTATCAGCCTTTGAATAAAGACATAGTCGGTCCGCTGGGCGTTGCACGTATTTCTACAGATTTTATTCCGCTAGAAAAGCTGCAACATAGTTTTCGCAGAGCACTTAAAAGGCAAGGCAGTAATATTAGCTTTTATCCCGATGTTCAAGGAGAAAAAATACTAAGAGATACGCTAAGTAGCCACTTTAAGAGTTATGACTTTCATATTCCTAGCGATGAACTGTTAATCACCAATGGCTGTATGGATTCGATTCAAACGGCAATAGAGATTTGCACTGACATTGGCGATGCTGTCGCCATAAGTTCACCGTGTTTTAATGGTTTATTAGAGATGTTGGCAGCACTTGGCCGTAAGGTTGTCGAAATTCCATCAACCGAGCAAGGCATTGACCTTGTCCAACTTGAACAACATATGAAGAATAGTCAGATCAAAGCGGGTTTGTTTTGTACTTCGCATATGAACCCTCAAGGTATTTCTATGACCGCACTGCAAAAACAGCATTTAGTGAGCCTTGCACAAACCTACAAAATTCCAATAATAGAAGATGATGTTTATATTGAATTAGCGCACAGCAAAGTTACGCCATTACCTGCAAAACATTGGGATAAAGAAGGTTATATAATATGGTGTGGTTCAATTTCAAAAACCATTGCGGCAGGTTATCGACTAGGCTGGTGCTGGCCGGGTCGTTTTATAGCGCAATACCTACAAAAGCGAAAATACTGTAATCAAGGGATTTCTACACCTGTGCAACTTGCGCTAGCTGATTTTATCAGTAATGGTGATTACGCAAAGCATCTAAAGAAATTGCGCATAGCGATCCAACAACAAACTTTAAGTTATCAAAGTTATTTAGCAAAAAACTTGCCTAGTGCCAGTAAAATAAGTGACCCTTCTGGTGGTTTTGTTTTATGGATCCAAGTGCCAAATTTAAATGGACGTAAACTGCTTGCACTCGCAACAAAGAATAATATTGATATACGCATTGGCAAGCAATTTAGTACCCGTGATTTGTACCAAGACTATTTCAGAGTAAACACAGGCTTTATGATAACTGAGGGTAATGACACAGATCCTAAAGAAGAGGTAGATAAACAACTGGCCAAGTTGATGACGTTAGTTAAAGTGGCTAGCTCATGTACCAATTAATCCTCATTAGCCATTGCCCATCAAAGAAGTGCCTAAATAAGCATTATTTCATCACAACGCCTTGAGTTGAATTAGCTCAAGCACTGTGAAAAGTGAATCTTTAACCTTGATTGATATCGGGTATTCATCTCCTAAAATTTATGGTTTCAATAAAAAAATAATCACTACTGACACCATGCTGTCAGTAGCACAGTGCTATTGTTCTTTTATCGCAATCAAACGGGTTGTGAGTTTATTAATTAAAGGAATACAATATGTTAGAGCATGCACCATTAGTCTGGGCCGAGATATCTGTTACTGATATGAACCGAGCAGTTGCCTTTTATCAAACGCATTTTGCGGTAACATTTAAGCAGGAAGTAATGAATGACATGGAAATGTCTATTGCTGAAACGGCCAATGTAGGTGACCCAAGTTTTGCCCTATTAAAGCACGATATGATGGTGCCAAGCCGAGATGGCAGTACCGTTTATTTACACCTTAGTTTGACGTTAAATGACAAAGTGAATGAGATTAAAGCCGCAGGAGTTGAAATTTTATTACCGCCAATGCCTATTAAAGATGGCGAATGTGGCTTCATTGCTATCTTTGTTGATAGCGAAGGAAATAAAGTTGGGTTGTGGTCTCAAAGTCTGTAATTATACCTTTATTCAGTTCTTTATATTGAGGGTTCATCAAGATGTCTAATTCAACAACAAAGTGCCTTTGTGGCGCTGTAAAAATCACGGTAGAGAACATTAACCCTAAATTTACAGTGTGCCATTGCCAGATGTGTAGAGCATGGGGTGGCGCGCCATTTTTTGCCGTTAAATGTGGTAGCAAAGTCAACATTGAAGGTGATGATAAAGTGAACACGTTCAAATCATCTGCTTGGGCATCTCGTGGTTTTTGCAGCGAGTGTGGCACGCATCTGTTTTATAAATTAGACGCGACAGGTGAATACAATATGCCCGTAGGTTTGTTTCCTGACTTGAAAGGGTTAGTAATGGATATGCAATACTTTAGTGACAGGCGACCAAGTTATTACTGTTTTTCAAATGAAACAAAAGAAATGACTACCGATGAGATAATGGCGTATTTTGCCACTCAAATGTAACTAAAAACAAACCATGAACCCAGTTAAATTCTGGGTTTATGTATTAAGCCAAGAAATAATTATGCGCCGTGCAGACAGACTTTTTCAAATCATCCAGTTGTTAAAAAATCGCCGTTTAACTACTGCAAGTTTATTAGCCGAAGTACTCGAGGTGTCTACCAGGACTATTTATCGAGATATTCAAGATCTGATTGCCAATGGTATTCCTGTAGAAGGTGAAGCCGGTGTCGGTTATTTATTGCGTCATGAAGTAGACGTACCACCCCTTATGTTTGACGAGTCTGAACTTGAAGCGATCCAAGTAGGCATGAGAATGGTAGAAGCGTGGGGCGGTAGCGAGCTCGCCAGTTCAGCCAAACAAGCGATGATAAAAATATCTGCGGTATTGCCTGAGAGACTGCAAACCTTTAATTCATTGATGTTTGCACCTAAGTTTCACGCCAATTCAAATGAACTTCAACACCTTGACCTTCTACGTAAAGCGGCTACCGATAGACAATACCTTCAAATGGATTATGAAGACGCTAAACAAGCACAAACCAGTCGAGAAGTTCGTCCGCTTGCTATCCATTTATGGCGAGGTTGTTGGACACTATTAACCTGGTGTGAACTTAGAAATGACTTTCGAAATTTTCGCATCGACAGAATAATATTAATTACCCTCAGACCACGATTTTTTCCTGTGGTAGACGGCGAAGAACTCGATGACTTTATCAAGGAAATGCAGAGAAAATATGGCTAATGACAACCTCCTCTCTCTTTGAACCGAAGCAAACAAGGATGAATATCGATTGAATGCTTCGCTAACTTAAAGACTATTATTCTGGTTTAGAATATCCTGCCCAGATATCTGCATTTATGGTTTTTTTCTTTTTACGCTTTTTCTTACCTGTGCCTTCAGGCGCTGCCATCGGCTTCTCTACCGCTAAAATTGAATCAGCAGTAATTTCATCCGCTTCAAATCCTTCAACTTGCTCACGCTCAAGCCTGATTTTGTTTTTCTTTTCGATGACTTTAAAGTGATGATAATCTTCATGATCGATAAGTGATAATGCTAAACCTACTTCGCCAGCACGACCACTTCGACCAATACGGTGCATGTAGTCTGATGGACTTCTTGGTAGATTAAAATTAATAACCACAGGCAGTTTTTCAATATCTAAACCACGAGCAGCAATGTCAGTAGCAATTAATACATCAATGTCACCGGCTTTAAAACCATCGAGTACACGATTACGTTCGCTTTGGCCTTTATCACCATGAAACACGGCAGCAGTGATGCCACGTTTAGCCAGTTTTTCAGCTAAGTGTTCACAATGGTGTTTGGCATTGACGAAAATAAGCGCCTGTCGCCATTGCTCTTGCTGGATTAAATGCGCTAATACCGCTGTTTTTTCACCTTTGTTAACAGTAAAAACACGCTGTACTAAGGTGCTGGCATCCGCACTTTGTAATTGTATTTCAACTGGGTTGTTCAGTAATTCTTGAGTTAACGTTTGTACTTGCTCAGGAAAAGTCGCTGAAAATAATAAGGTTTGTTTTTTCTTCGGTGTTAATGCTAACAGCGCTGTGAGTTCTTCAGTAAAACCAAGGCTTAACATGCGGTCGGCTTCATCAAGCACTAAGGTTTTCACCTTATCAAGCTTAATAGCATTACTTGAAATCAAATCAAGTAAACGACCAGGGGTCGCTACCAAAATATCCGTTCCGCCGCGTAAATTAAGCATTTGAGTATTAACCGAAACACCGCCAAAAACAGCTACCGTTTTAATGTCGCCATTAAAATGCACCGCATACGATTTAATGCTGTCCGCTACTTGTTTGGCTAGTTCACGGGTAGGCACCAATACCAGTCCAGCAACATAGTTACCTTTACTGTTTTTGCCAGTAACTGGTTTTTCTGCGCGTATTTGCTGCAACATAGGTAATGCAAAAGTAGCGGTTTTCCCTGAACCGGTATTTGCCCCTGCGATTAAATCACGGCCTGCTAATA
>ERZ1027231.475-NODE-475-length-10174-cov-22.703627_pt1 | contig 10174 bp, 6 predicted proteins | sample MGYA00520866_ERZ1027231 | MGnify/ENA primary metagenome ERZ1027231 (study PRJEB33311, sample SAMEA4378411) | marine metagenome | biome: Marine biome; feature: Fjord; material: Water | collected 2014-07-20T08:00:00Z/2014-07-... | depth 75 m ...
CATTTCGTCAACGATATGGGCCGCTTTATGGTTTGTGGTAAACCAGGGCTCGTGAGTATTTTGTGTATTAATTGCCGTGGTCATATTTTTATTATTGTGTTTTTGAATTTAATAGTGCCGTTCATTTATACCGTCGCAAACGATCACAGGCAAATAATTTGGCGTGATTTAACCAGTAAAATCGCAAATGATTGAATATGTGTCCAAATTAGACTGTTTTTATTAACTTGGCAGACCTCCTTTTTATCACCTTGAATATCGTAATATTTTATTAAGATTTTAAAACACAATAATAAAAGGTGATATATGCGCGGATACCTAAACATTGCCAATATTTATCAGTTAAAGGCAGGCACTTCGCAAAAATTGGGCCTGTTTCAATGGAAGCGGCGCATGGGCATACACCTGGCATTTCATCGTGACCCCATGAATATATTTCTACACACCGTATTTCCTATCTTTAACGCCTTAGGCGTTTTGATGCTGTGTTATCCATTCTTTATTGAACTGCCTGTGATCAACGAGACAGTTTCATTAGCGTTACTGGTATTAGCTGCAAGTTTTTTACTGTATGCCCTGGTAGATATATTGGCGGCACTTTTAGTTTCCGCGCCTGTGCTGTTGTTATATCCCTTGTGCCAATGGAGTTTTGAATTATTAGGTGGTTCTATTTTTTGGTTGATGATAACTGGAAGCGTCGTTTTTTTTGTGGCTCTTTGGATTCAGGTTGGTATTGGCCATAAGATTTGTGAAGACGGACTTGGTGATGAAATTGAAAATATTGTAGAGATGTTTGAAAGTAAAAATCTCATTCCTTTTATTATATTGCCAGTTTATACGGTTTTGGATTTGTTATTTATGCTGGGATATCGCAAAAGCCAAGGGCAATTAGTTTGGGAAATAATGAATGAATTAAGGCCAAAATTAATGAAGAACATGGCAAGTGAATTGAATCTTAAGCTTGCTAAGTAAAACTCGGTAACAATTTAATTTTATCTAACTAATTCGAATGGTTAATAAATGAAAAACTCAAAAAATAAAAATGATTTGTTTAGCCCAGTTAGCATAGGTTCATTGCAACTTCCCGGGCGCCTAATTAAGTCTGCCATGGTGGAAACCTTATGTACTAAAGATGGCTTTGTGACCCCGGCCCTCATTGAGCATTATCAGCAAATAGCTCGGGGTGGTACGCCTTTAATCATTACTGGCGCTGCAAATTATAATCAATACGGGCGTGGAGTTCCTTATCAACTAAGTGTGGATTGCGACGATAAAATTTCAGGGCTTACAAAATTAACGCAAGGGGTACATGAGCTAGGCGGAAAAATTATGGCGCAGATTTATCATACTTCGCGCCAGGCGCTTCCCGCACCTGTTGGCCGCAGTGATGCACAAGCTCCCTCTGCCGTATACGAGCCTTCTTTAGGCGTGGCACCCCGTGAAATAACCATTGAAGAAATAAAACAGAATATTGCTGAATTTGCTCAAGCGGCGTTACGTTGTAAGCAAGCCGGATTTGACGGTGTGCAAATACATGCTGCCCACGGTTATCTTATAAGTGGTTTTTTAACGCCCCATACTAATCGCCGTAAAGATGAATATGGTGGTTCATTTGAAAATAGAATTCGATTTTTGCTGGAAGTTTATCGCGAAGTCCGAAATAAGGTGGGTCAAGATTTTCCACTCATTTTAAAACTTAATGGCAGTGATGATTTACCTTTTAGAAAGGGATTGAAAACCCATGATTTGGTGAAAATCGCCATGCGTATGGAGCAAGAGGGCATTGATGCAATTGAGATTACCGCAGGTCACTATGAATCGGGTACCACCTTTTCCCGTGGAAATTGGAAAGGCTTTACTAAAACCATGCTTAAAAACGGACTAGGACCAAGCCTGGCTCCGTTTCGCCGGATTGGTATGGGCATGTTTGCTCCATTGGTCGATGCCTATTTCAACCGGGTGGCTAAATTTAGTGAGGGCTTTAATTTAAATTACGCCAAACAGTTTACCCAAGCGCTTAATATCCCAGTGATATGCGTGGGGGGCTTTGTGAATAAAGACACCATGCAAGAGGCTATTCAAAGCGGTGGCTGTGACCTAGTGGCGGTGGCCCGTGGCCTTATTGCCGATCCATACATGTATCACAACCTGCGTGAAAATATAGAAGGGCCCAAGTGTAATTATTGTAACGCCTGCTTTGCACGACCTGGCGTGCAGGCACTGGATTGCTATGAGCCCAATGTTAAAAAGCAGCGTGACGAGATGCTACAAAATACATTTTTTAAGCAAACCGTTAATCAATAATTTTAAAGACGAAATCATGGCTGTATTTTTTAATACCCACAATTTAAGGATGGATAGAAAATCGTGAACGATATTGCTTTGGCGAGCCCCATTAGGCTTAAAACAGACACGCTAATTAAAAACCGATTATTTAAATCGGCCATGAGTGAGCAATTGGCCGATCGCCACCATAACCCAGGTACTGGAATAGTGAACTTGTATCAAAGGTGGGCCGAAGGGGGCATTGGTCTTTGCATGACGGGCAACCTAATGGTTGACCGCCATCAATTGGGTGAACCCAGAAATGTAGTGCTAGATGAAAAAAGTGATCTTGAGCAATTTAAAAAGTGGGCAAAGGCGGGCAGTAAAAATAACTGCCAATTGTGGGCTCAGCTTAATCATCCTGGTAAACAGGTGCCCAGTTTTATTCATGGACAACCTGTGGCGCCCTCGGCCATTGCGCTTGAGGGCAGTTTGCAAAAGAACTTTAAGACTCCAAGGGCATTACAGAACGGCGAAATTGAAAATATAATTAAGCAATTTAGTTGTGCCGCGCAACTTGCCAAACAGGTGGGTTTTAGCGGGGTTCAAATTCACGGAGCCCATGGTTATCTGGTGAACCAGTTTTTATCATCTCGTCATAATCAACGCCAGGATAAATGGGGCGGCTCTCTAGAGAACCGAATGCGTTTTGTTTTATCTATATATCAAGCCATTCGACAAGAAGTGGGTGAAGACTTTCCGGTGGGCATTAAATTGAACTCGGCGGACTTCATGCGTGGTGGATTTACCGAAGAAGAGTCCATGCAGGTGGTGGAAAAGCTTAGTGAGTGTGGCATTGATCTAATTGAAATATCCGGCGGCTCATATGAAGCGCCTATCATGGCCGATGGCACAGGCAAAAAAAGCAGTGAACAAAGAGAGGCGTATTTTTTAGATTATGCCGAGCAAGTGCGCAAACGGGTAAAGACGCCACTGGTGGTGACCGGTGGTTTTCGCAGCGGCAAAGCCATGACTGCTGCCTTAACAAGTGGCGCTACGGATTTTATTGGTCTGGCTCGCCCTCTGGCCTTGGACCCGGATATGCCAAACAAAGTGATGCAGGATGAATCCTTTGAAGTGCAGTCGCGAGAGTTAACCACGGGTTTTAAGGCACTTGATAAAATGGTGTTATTAAATATGAGCTGGTATGAAGCGCAGCTGGCGCGTATGGCACAAGGCCAATCACCAAAACTTAATTTAAGTGAGTGGTATTCAACAATTAAAGTATTTATGCACCTTGGGGTGTTTGCTTTTAGAAAGCGCAGAGCGTGAGCGGCGCTGTCTTGAAAGTGTAAGTCATCAAGTTTAGTGACTTAATGCTCATGTTTATCCTTTAGCAACATAGGTTTAATTAACACAAGGAAAGTGGCGCCGGAAATAATGGAGCTAGAAAATATCATACACATCACCATTATTTGATAACGCACGGCAATGAGTGGTGAAATACCAGAGAGAATTTGTCCTGTCATCATGCCGGGTAGGGAAACCAGCCCCACTGCGAATAAAGAATTAACCACAGGAATGAGTGCGGCCTGAAGTGCAATCTTACGGGCCGCCTCATACGAAACCCCTCGAGACATCTCTGCCTGAATACGCTCACCTGCCAGGCTCACACTGTTCATGGAGTTGGCAAATATCATCCCAGCCAAAGGAATTAAATACTGAGGTGCGTACCAGGGGTCCAGAGCCAATACGCCCTGACTAATAAGAATCAGAGTAAGTCCGCCGCCAACCAATATGGCCAGTAGCGCATAAAGAAACAGGGTCTTGCGCTGTGCTTTTACAGTTCGCAAGGCAATCCAGCTTGAGGAAAACACCATGACCAGTAATACAGCCAATACTAGCAGTGCGCTTTCTGAGCTAAATATGTAGGTTAACAAGTAGCCTATGAGCAACAGTTGCACCAACATACGAGACAAGGCATAGACAGCATTGCCCGTTTGCAGTGACCACTTGAACAAGATGATCAAGCCTACTATTACCGGGATAAAAGCAATGGCGAGATTTAGAAAAGGTATGGTTTGAATCATGGGAGTCTGCACAAATATAGAAATGAGCTGAATAAGGCGTGACTATACAAGACTATGGAAAAGCTTCGTGATTTATTTTGTGGGAAAAGGGAGAGGTGTTTTATTTTTATCTGAAAAATTAGAATGTTGTTTGAATTGGAGGCCTACCCTGTTTTTTGCTCAATGCAAAACAGGGTACTGTCCATCCTTGGCCTGCCCTATTTTTTGCTCCCTGCAAAAACTTAGGGTGTGTCCATCCATGTCCTACCCTATTTTTTGCTCCCTGAAAAAACTTAGGGTGTGTCCATCCCCTGCCTGCCCTATTTTTTGCTCCCTGCAAAAACTTAGGGTGTGTCCATCCATGTCCTACCCTATTTTTTGCTCCCTGCAAAAATAGGATACTGTACATCCATGGACATAACACTGAAAGAAAATATTATGACGTCGGAATGGCGTCCTTCAAAGCAGATGGTTTTTCCTGGTAATACTTTTCAACTCTATGGTTCATGATTGCCATCCATAAAGGTGGGATAAGCGCGATGACAAACATGGTGGCGTAACCAAACGGCAGCTGTGGACTTTCTTCATGGTGACGTAAAACCTGGTAGCGTCTGGCGGCATAAGCATGGTGATCACTGTGGCGCTGTAGTTGAAACAAAAACATGTTGCTTAAGAAATAATTACTGTTCCAGCTGTGCTCTATGTTTACTCTTTGGTATTTACCATTGCTTAATTTATCGCGATGTAAACCGTAATGCTCTATGTAATTGATGATTTCAAGGGCGGTAAAAGCCACAAAGCTTTGCATTAAAAAGAAACCTACTCCTAACAAGAACTCACTGCCCATTAGAGTAAAGAATCCCCCCATTAAGCAAGCCGCTAAGGCACTCACCAGGTAATACCAAATGAGTTCGTTTTGGCTTGATAATAGTGATAGGCCTTTTTTATTTAGGCGCTGCTTTTGAATTTTCCAGGCATTTAAAAAATTGCCCACATAGGCTTTGGGTAAAAAGTTATACAAGGTTTGTTTATAGCGAGACGAGCTTGCATCTTCAGGAGTGGAAACATGAACGTGATGGCCATATACATGCTCTACCTTAAAACCTGCATAGCTCACCAATGAATACAACAATCCACCAAATATCTGTTCTACTTTTGTATTTTTATGAATTAATTCATGGCCCACATTAATGGCAATAATAGCCCCCACAACTCCCATGGATGCCACATAAGCCAGCTGGCCAAATAAAGAGAGTTCGGGCCAGTTTACTAATAGGTAGGCGCAGCTGAACAGTGAAACAATATAAAGCGGTAAACAAGACAGGGTCAGATAACGGTAGAATTTTTCTTCGCTAAGGGCCGGCACTTGCGATTCATCTGGATTGACCGGGTCTTTACCCAAAATTAAATCAGTAATAGGCACTCCGGCATAAACCACCAATAAAGTCAGGGCAGCAAAAAAATCGTGGTAACCCGTAATGTGGCCCCAGTAGTAACTTAATGCGGGCAGCAGTAACGGCAGTAAAAAAATAAAGTAACCATATTTTTTAATGGTTAGCGCAGTACTGGGTTTTAGAGAATGGAGTCTCATGGGCTCTCCTTTATTTAAATGAGACACGACTACTGGGAGTGCCTTGATGAACTCCATTTAGGTTAGTTTAGATATGCTAGGATTGTCAAACAATTAAACAGTCTGGCAATATATTGACGTGTTTGATCGTTTTTTAGTCAAAGAATGGAGTTCTAAGCAAAAACTCCTGTTCAAATTGCGCAAGGGGGACGGCAGGGCTCCAGTAAAAGCCCTGGGCAAGGTGACAATCTAGTTTTCTTAGGTAGATTAGTTCTTCCTTACTTTGTACTCCCTCAGCCACTGTATGGGCACCGCATGAGTGAGCCAGTTGCACAATGGCCTTAACAATATTTTGGTTGGTGGGGTTAAGGTGAATGTCACGAATAAAAGCCAAGTCTATTTTTAATTCATCGGCCTGCATATTTTGCAGGTACATCATGGAACTGTAGCCTGTGCCAAAATCATCAATGGCAATAAGAAAACCTGCAGCTTTTAATTTTCTAATGGTGTTTAAAAATTCTTGTGGATTATCCATTACTGCCGATTCGGTAACTTCAAGCAGAATAGAATGGGCAGAAATATTATGTTTTTTCAGACACTCTTCTAAATAGGGCAGTAACTTTGGCTCGGCCATATCCAGAGCAGACAGGTTAATAGAGACTCTGAAGTCTTTTGTTTTGGCTGTTGCATTTTTTTGTAATTTCTCAAGCCAAATACAGGTTTTTAAAATAACAATTTTGGTTATGGAAAATATCACACCGCTTTGTTCGGCCAATATAATAAATTTTCCAGGGTAAATAATGCCTTTTTGGGCATGGGGCCAGCGTAGTAAAATTTCTCCACCAGCAAGAGTTTGGGTGTTTATTGATAATTGCGGTTGAATATAAATTTCAAACTGATCTTGTTCAATGGCCTCTTGCAGTTCATGAATAAGCACCAGCCTGTCAGACAGAATTAAATCCTGACGGTGCTCGAAAGGCAGGTATTTTCTTTTTTCTTGAATGGCGGTTAATAGCGCGGTTTGAGCCTTCCTAAATGTTTCTGGCATTTCTTCATCAATATTTAAAAAAGCATAACCCAGCTGATATTTTATATTGATGGTCATGTCGCGAATAATAATGTTCTTTTCTGCTTCAGCCAACATGATGTCTATGATTGTGTCTATATTGTCGGGAGTGGCCGCGATTAGTAATAATATTTGTTCCCCCGGCAGTGCCACCATGTAAATTGATTTTTTATTGTTGATAGGTAAGGGAACTGCCCAGCGTTGTTGGTTTATATATTGGCGCATTAGTTCAGTGTTGTGGCGGTAAACTTCACTTAAAGTATTGGGGCCATAAAGACCAACCAATTCACGGAATCCTTTCATATCAGCCACCACCATGGCCAGGCTTTTATGCTCCAACAATAATTTTGGAATATGAATAGGTAGGTGGCGCTTTAAATAACTAAAGTTGGCTGCATTCACATCAGGGTATAAATAAGACTGTGCCAGTAGCTTTTTTTCTACATATTTTAAACGACTGGCAAGGGCGATAGACAATAAAAACAATTCCATTATGGTGCCAAATAAAAATCCATGCAGGGTGATAAAATTTGCCGGTAGTTTATCCATAACCGTGGCAATGCCCACGGCACCGCCAAAAATAGTAAAGGCCCATGAAATTAAAAAATATAAAGCCGGTGAATAACCATTTTTTAAGGCCGTGAATCCCATGGAAATACCAAAGATACTGGCGCCCAGTTGTACTGCTGAAAATAACGGAATTAAATAGTACTCGGGAACAAAAAAACACGCAGCGGCACCGCTAATGCCCATGACCGAAAGATGATGAATATATTTATAATGCCAGGGTGAAAATCTTTTGGCTTCTAAAAAAACATTAGCAAAATTTACGATTAAAAATAATAGAAAAAAATTCATGGTCATTATGTTTTGGGCCAACCAATCTTGCATGGCACTTGGCCAAATTAAATTACCATATCCATTGATGGCACCAAAGTATAAAAAAGTGGTGCAATGAAAAGCTAAATACCATAAATAGGCGTAGCTACGATGCATGGCATAAACCAGAATATTATAAAATGCCATGGCCAGTAATACCGAGATAACACCTCCCCAAAAAATGTTTTGTCGGCGAATAATATCCTCATAAGCTTGCTCGCTGTAAATGTCCAGGGGCAAAATCCCGGGCCCGTCATTTTGTTTATTTAAAAGCAGTGTAAGGCGCTGATTGTTTTTTATTTTAAAGCGAAAGTGTGGACTGTTGTAATGACGGGGTTGACCATGCATGCCAGATATTTGTCTTTTGCTATCTAATAAACCCACTTTTTTGCTATCAATGAGTTTATTTTTTTCGAATAAATAAAAACGAAAATGTCTTAAATAATGGCTATTAATAACAATGATTTTGTCTCGGTATTTATCGTCTTCAAATTTTCCGAGCAAGGATACTTTATGCCAACTGGCATGAGCATTTGGTTGAATAGCCGCCCCGTACAAATCTTGATGGTAATCTTGTATAAGCCAGTAGGCCGGGGTGTCTTCATCGCTTATAGGCCCTTTAGTTATAAGGGAAGGCATGGGCTGGGTTAAAGATATGTGAGCAGAGTCAGTCACTGGCAGTTCAAGCGCCAGCCCCGGAATAGATATGAGTATGCTTAGTACGAATAACAGCCTGGTTAGGCCCATGAATAGGCTCACTCGTATGCAAGTGGTGTCAGCTAAGCTTAGCCCAACATTTGTCATGCTGGGCTCGATTGGGCCAATTTAAAATAACAAGTTAGAGCACTGTTTTAGGCTGGTTTAAGCTGCTGTACCTGCCAGTGGCTGCCGTTGTGTTCACTTACTTCGGTACATATCAGGCGTTTGTTAAAGCTGGGTAGTAGGTCGCTTTGGTGATGGGTCACATACAACAGGCTGGTATTTTTTTGCTTGGCCAATAGCTCTATAAAGCCCAGCACCAGATGGCGGTTGGCTTCATCTAATCCTTGGCAGGGTTCATCTAAAATGAGCAGCGCAGGTTGTTTGATCATGGCGCGGCATATTAATACCAAGCGTTGCTCGCCAAAGCTTAATTGGTGCAAAGGCAGGTTGGCTTTTTTCTCAAGCCCCACTTGGGTTAACCATTGCATAGCGATATTTTTTTGATGGTCATCAACCTTGTTATAAAGCCCTATGGTGTCAAAAATTCCGCTGACAACTGTGCTTAATACATTGGTGCTGGCCTTGTATTGCCATTGTAAGCTGGCACTAATGAGGCCTATGTGTTGTTTGATGTCCCAAATGCTCTCGCCACTGCCACGTTTAATACCAAACACCCTAAGATTATTGGCATAACACTGGGGGTGATCGCCGCTAATTAAATTCAATAAGGTACTTTTTCCACAGCCATTGGGACCCAGTACCGCCCAATGCTCTCCTTGCTCAATGCGCCAGTTAAGGTTTTCAAAAATGAGCCTATCTGTATAGGCCACACGGCCATCTATAAGATTCACCAAGGGCTGAATCTCGGGTAATTCAAGCTGGGCCACACACGGGTCTTTGGCAGGTAGCGAGAACGATTGATTAGAGAAGTGCATCAAGGCTTTGACACTTTCATGCTGCAGAATACTGTCTTTCTCTCCTTGTAAGGTAAGTTGTAGATTATGCAAAAAGCCTAAATGGCTTATCCACTGTGGCACTTCATCCAAGCGGTTTAGTATCAGCAGCATCTGCTGGCCATTGTCTTTTAAATCATCCAATAGCGTTTTTAAATGCTGCTGGCTTTGAATATCTAGGCCGTCAAATGGTTCATCCAATACCAATAAATCACACTCGCTTAACAGGGCGCGAATTAAAATCACCTTGCGGGTTTCACCTGTGCTGAGTTTGCGAAAACCCTTGTGTAAAACCGCATTTAAGTTAAATAAGTCGACCCACTTGTCGATGGCTACTTGATCATCACTGACCTCTTGCAGTATTTCAATCACAGGTGTGCCTTGCCACACGATATCTAAAATGTCGCTTTCATCACGCTCTTGTTCGCGCTCAATTAAGGCTTGTTGCTCTTCAAAGCTCACCACGTGGATGTTTTTTTGGTTTAAACCTTTTATTTCGCCACTGCTTATTTCAAGGTCTCCACTAAACAGCGCTGCCAAAGCTGATTTACCCGAGCCATTACCACCAATGATCGCCCAATGCTGGTGTTGCTCCAGAGAAAATTGTGGAATGTGCAGGCTTTGTTTGTGAGTGAGCTTGGCGTGTAAATTAGTTAACGAGATAGTCATA
>ERZ1027231.476-NODE-476-length-10110-cov-60.894182_pt1 | contig 10110 bp, 6 predicted proteins | sample MGYA00520866_ERZ1027231 | MGnify/ENA primary metagenome ERZ1027231 (study PRJEB33311, sample SAMEA4378411) | marine metagenome | biome: Marine biome; feature: Fjord; material: Water | collected 2014-07-20T08:00:00Z/2014-07-... | depth 75 m ...
GGAAAAACAAAGGCTTTGAAGAACACGCACGTGATGTTGGTTTGGCGGATATGCCACAGGTAGGTGTTGTGCCAGCCTGCCACCACTAGGTTTAAAGCTACTTGCGTTGCTTATGCGGCGTTAAGTGCTTCTCGAAAACCACTCACCTACACCAGTAGGCTCGTAGTTTTCTCGAAGCACTTGCCTTGCCTAAGCTGCCTCAGTAACGCTTTAAATTAAGATTAAAAAAAGGTGTATTACGTTGTTCGTAAAACTCACAACTATACACCCTACAATTTGACTTAAGCGCACCGTAGGGTGTCATTAGCGCCGTTGGCGCGTAATACACCGCAAACATAGCCAATATTTCGATTCATGAATCGCATCAAGAGTTGAATATATAAATCGATCAAAAAAGGTAAGCTCGGCTTACCTTTTTAGTTTTGCACAGCACATTTTATAAGGTCGGTTTTAAACCGGCCTTTGGCAAGTGTGGGCAGACAGGATAAAATCCCGCCCACACGCAGTGGCCATTTAAGAGATACCAGCATGACACTCGAAGACCTACTTAAAAAAACCTGCCTAATCGGCGTCACCTACGTCGACACCAATGGCGATACGCTTAAGTCAACCCAGTACGCAGGCACGGTAATCGAAGTCGATGGGGAAGAAGGCATTAAGGTAAAACTCATGGCCATTGAAGGCCTAAGCAAAGAAGCTCCCAACTTTCATTTACCACCCTCACTGGATGCATGGTTCATTGCACCCAAGGGCCACTTTAAAAATGCCGAGCATAAAATCAACATTGAAAATCCCGATTATTTTGTGACTTGGGATGTGGTTAAGAAAAAAGATGATACAGAGGAAGGGCAGCAAGAATGGTGGGAATGGCATCCGCGTACTGTGTCGCCATCGGTTAATTAGTATCATATTAAATAACTATGGAAACACTATTTAGATAATTCCATCCAAAGCATGGTTTAATTACACTGGATGAGTATATTTTGATTACAGACCAATCCGCATTATAAGCTTACTAAATAGGTAATTGATGAAATCCCATCGATATGAATGAGTTCAATAACTTAGGCGTGAAGTTATCGATTGATTAATTTGGCACAGGCCACTCTTCATTCCCTTAAATATAGCACCTGTCTGTGCAAGAAATTAAAATAGATCACTCATTGCCGTATGACAAGTTTCTGGCATGGCTTTGAGATCGCAATAACACCCTGTAAAGTATCCATGCTTGTCATGTAAATAATAGGAGTTATAACGTTTAAACTCTGTGGTTTAAATCCGTGTTTGTCCTTGGACATGTATTTTAAATGTTAAAACTGGCATTGCAACCTGAAGCCTAACCCTAGCCCTCCTTGATCAAGGCTTGCTACCTGCCCTTTAATTTGTGGTGATAACACATTGGCCATGTATTTAAACCCATTCCCTTGATAATAGTTTATGCCAACGCTGACAAGACTGGCTTGACTGCCAGTTTCTTTGCGCGATAGATCCAGTGCACTGAAACGCACCACGTACTCCCACCCTTGTTCCAGCTGTTTTTGTTTTCCTTTTGAATACTTGTAAATACTGGAAGAGCTGTGGCTTAACTGAATAAAGCCCCCTTGGTATTGAAAATCATCCCCAAGGGTTTGTTGTATGTGCATTTGAGCGTAATTCATATGTAAGCGCCAATGTGCATACTGGTACACCCCCTCTATGGCCATGGTGATGCTATCTTTAGCGTAAAATCTGGCGCTGCGAATAATGTTATCGGCACTGTTTATTTCACCACTAGACTTTAATTGAAACAGTTCATTGTCTAGATCTTTTTTAATGACGGTGATACCCACTTGATAGGGTTGATACGTGACATAAAAAAATCCTTGTAGGCTTTTCTGGTGTTCATCCTGACCTTCAAATAACCCTAAAGACCAACCAAACGATTTTTTATGGCGATAGAGTTTTATGCCCATGTCACGGCCACTAAAAAACGTGCTGCTTACCATACTGCGCTCTAATGTGGATAAATTTCTACTACTGGTATTACGTTCAAAGCCAGCAACCTGTTTCATTTTACCTAAGCGTAGCTGAAATTTTTTTCCAATTTCAATCTCACCATAAGCATCAGATACCACATCCTCAATTTCAATCATGTCTTGATCGTGAATATCTGAATCGTATTCAAATTGAAGCTTGCTGGTTATCGTTTTTGTAAAACCATACTCCATAGACAATTTACTGCTGCGTAACACATAGGATTGAATGGTTTGATCTTTGTTGTCGTAATAAGGTCCTGCTTGATTAGCGTCTACCATGAAGCTGCCATGTATGATTAATGGACCTGACTGGGCTTTAACACCATCCGCGAACATTAATAGGGTCGGCCATAAAAAAACAACCCGCGATGAAAGTATTAATTGATTCAATACACGGTTGATCATTCGATTACCGTTGATGCATTCTCATGTAACGTAATTGATGCACTGGTATTATGAGTAATGGTACTCGTTTGATGCATTTTATCTATTGATTTATTAGAAGCTTTATTGCCATTGTTTGTTTCTGGTCCGTTTGTATTGCCAGGTACGTATTGAATTTTTATTATTGCACTATCGCGCATAAAATCCATACTTACAATTTGTACATGTTTAATATTTAAACCGGTCCGCTTAGTTAGGTCATCGTATAATTCTTGCTTGTTATTGGCATTTACGTTCTCAATTTTTTCATACACAATCTCCCGCTCCAGATGCAATGGGAAAATTAGATTTATTTCTAAAATATAAGCCAGTAGGCATATTAAACCGCAAACAAGACTAAGTTTAAGTACCGACATCTGACTAACGGCACATAATAACGCCATGGCAATGGTTAAAAATAAATACGTCATTTCCTTAATGTTGATGGATTCTGTTCGATACCTAAGCATAGAAAACACCGCGAATAAACCAAATGCAAACCCCATTGAGATGTCAGCGCTATATAACTGAGAGGTCACCAAAAAAACACCCATGCCAAACAACAAAAATGCGGCAGCATGGCTTCTCTGATTAGAAAATCCGTAATAACAAACACGGATCAAAATTAGACTTGCTATGGAATAAATACCAAGTGCGACAATAAAATTATCCATTAATATACTCATGCTCTTCCTCTCCCTAAAAATAATTATTCTCTTATATGTTTATTGAGTCTTTATCCACAAGCTGTTCCTGCTGTGTATAAAATGATTCCCTAACTTGCTTTAACATCAATAAACTTGTTTTAAATCGGTTGTACTTAATTTGCTCAGGAAAACAATTCTGATTTTCATCCACTTGAGTTAAAATTCGGCCCATACAATATTTACTGAAATCCATTTCTCTTAATGCGTATTTTTTAGCTAGCTGTTCAAATTCGGTTTTACGTTGATGATTTTCTTGTTTCAACTCAATAATTGCGATTTCGGGCAAATATCTAGATTGAGATAATTTACTGGCCGTTGCATCCGATAAATGATGGGCTTGCTCAATCGGTTCAAATGCCAAGTTCACATCAATCGTGATGCGCTCGGTTTCTCGTTTGTGCTTAAGAGTAAATCGTTCATATTTAACTAACAATTTTTTATAAAGTGGCGGGAACAGGTGATCGGTAAGGGGTGTTAATAAACTATTAATATTTCTGCTTTTAAATTCACCTGATAATAGATATCGATTTTTTTGTGTGCGAAAATGGTTAGTCTTTTGTTTCACCTCTAAAAACGTTTTCCCACTACTCACGTATTCTCTAGTACGGATTTTATAGCGATTTAGTAAGCCATTTTGATGTTGTAAATACAGGAGGTCCTGTTCGCTATCAAAATAATGGGTTTTGTACTCGAAAATCTTTTTCTGGTTTTCAGACAATACTGAATAGAAAGGCGAAAGCTCAGAAAACATATCTGTTAACAGCGAAACAGGGATCAAAAACTTACGATCCACTCGATCCATGAGCGCTGCACCAGATTGCTCAAACAAGCTATGGGTCTTAAAACAATTTAAAATTTTTTTGGAATTTTCCAAGTGGCATTCACTTAATGCCAATATTTCATCTTTGTCGAAACCCTTTACGTGAGCTGCATTGACATTCATCATGTTTGATTCCATAACTGTGGGCGTAAATTTAAGTGAGTCCTTTTTCACTGGAATTTCATAACCACTAAATACTTGTTTAATAGCGATTAAATAATCACTGGCCGCTTTGAGTTCTAGGTTGATATCCGCTTGGCTTTTCTTGGTCTCAGCTTTGTTTTTCTCACCAAGAAATATGTATTTAGCTTTGATATTGCCCACAGCCATCACTTCCAAGATCTGACGGGTAAAATACTCATGGTGGCATGGACGCTGCCTTTTATTTTGCTGATTGCAGTACCATCACCCGTATCCTCTAATGTGATAGAACCACTATGTCCCACAGCGATTAAATCTATAATCGGGTGCCCAATATCACCTTGGCGAGAAGTCACTTCAAATAACATTATGTTATTGCTAATCCCATGCAGTGAATACTCTCCAGGCTTATACTGAGGATCTTCCAGCATGATTTGCAGTGAATAGACTTTATCTAGAGTGAGCGTTCCCGGTATGAGTGTAATGCCTACTGAGGTCAAATCATGAGTGCTGGGTAATGTGCTTGTATTGTGAAGATGTACAAGGCTATCAATGCCATCATCCCCCATGGTGGCATAGGACATATTGGCATTACGAGTTATGCCGTCTCTGTCTTTAAATTGAAAGGTACCGGAATCAGCATTAGATCCACTGCTAAAGCTGGCCTCTAATGTCATTTGTGCAGCAGGGGTTTCACAATCCGAAACGTCATCCTTTAGCAGATATTCAATTTGATCGGTCGCTTGATTATTAATGGCAGTACTTAAAGTCGTGTACTGCGAATCTTGTTCACTATTGCCTTGAATAAATGCTTTTAACTGATTACTAGCACTGCTTTGAGCTTGAGTCAGTGTTGATACTTTATCGATATTGGCAATCAAATCGGCTTCTACCCAGTAGTTGTTTAAAAGCTCTAGTAACTTGCTGTGATAAAGGTCTCGACTTGCTTCAATGCTGTATAGGCGCGAGGCAAGTGAGAAATTTTTATACAGCGGGCCAGATTTAGATTTGAAAATATTCTCACCTGTAAAGGCAGAATCCGTGCCCCATGGAATAAAGTGGAATAGATTGTCGTCTGGGTTTTTATACATATAAAAATTATTTGCGTTACCGGTTGCGCTGTCCCAGTGACCAATCATGGTTTCAACTGCCCAGTAGGTTATGAACTCATTTAGGTCGATATGCTTTTTAAGTTCATCAATAAAGTTGTCATCTGTTTCATCTAACACACTTGAAAAAGCTGCAAGGTCAGATCGATCATTGAGGGTTTTATTGGTTTTCAATTCAAACTTATCTTTTAAATGTGCGCCTAAATCAGCCACTTGTGCTTCATATAAGTTGCCACTTTTATTGATGAAGGTGCGCTCTAAAAATGGTTTTTTGATGCTCTCTATATGACTGTAAACCCCAAGATCTTCGCCATTTACATACACCTGCGCCAGATTACAGCGCGGAGCGATGATGCCGGCTTGACTAAATAAATCATAAGCCAAACACTGGCGGACAAAACTTGGGTCTTGGCGATTATTATTTAGCGTCATGCGTTTTAGGGTTTTGAAAGTGCGGCCTTCTTCGTGGGTATCAAAGTTTAGTTTAAGCGAAGGGCGAAAACGACTCAGGGAACCTAGGTAACCTTTTTTGCGAATGGCCACGTTTTCTAGTGTTTGCCCGTCAATATTCACTTTGGCGGTAAAGTCGGTGTATTCAAACTCAGCCCATGACGCATCAGAATTGGCACAATCACTTAAAGCCAAGTCTAAGGTACGGCCTTCTTCTTTTAGTATTTGGAAATCGGCATCTGGAAGTTGGATGCTTACCTGCAACAAACGTTCAGGGTCAAAGGCACTGTCGGTGACACTGCCCTTGGTAGCGGGAATGAAAAAATCATCCTTGTCGCTTACTTCGGTGCTGCCGCCACATGCGACGCATAAGAATAAATAACTACTGATCAGTGCGGATTTCCCTAGCGTCAGCTGACTCATGATCCATATCCTTTATTTTGAGTTATGACGACATAATAGGTGTAGAAAAGGGTGTAGAAAGCCACCTTTAGAACCATGAATCACAGTGATTATGTGAAGCCTGTCACATAAAACGCTTTCAATATGGATCAACTGTGCGACTCTAGCGTGATCTGTCCTATTTAGGGTTAGCGTTTATAGCCAATTGGAACGTCCGCCTGATAGCTCTGGGCATATGCTCATGGGTTAGGGTACTTATGATTGTGATGCTTGAGGTGCAGGCGATATTTCAGGAAGGACAAGCCTGCCTAAACGACAAGCTAAAAAAGCGATGCAAGTATAAAGCAAATGCTAATGCATAGAAGTCAGTAAGGGTTGGGCCAGTAGAATTGCCTCGGTTCGGCTACTGACTTGCAGTTTGGCGTATATGTTTTGCAGGTGGCGCTTCACTGTGGCCACAGATAAATTCAAGTTTTCTGCTAGCTCTTTATTTCTGGCCCCTTGGCTTAACTGGGTAAGTACCTCTTTCTCTCGGGGAGTGAGGGTTAAAAATAATTCTTGCGCAGGAATAAAAACATCTTCAGACACACTTTCAGCACATAAGTGCGGCGCTCTATAGTACTCTCTCATTTGAAGGGCTGTTAATAGCTGTGTACAGAATTGACGTTCAATATTGTTTTCTTGTGCAAATTCAAATAATGCTTGAGTGTGGCGATCATCAATCAATAGGCTTAAATAACCAGCCTGTTTAGCCATTGGCAGTAGTATATGCAGTTGATCCTTACAAAGCTCTAACTCACCTTGAGTGAACAGTTGGCGCGCTTTAAACATATAAATACTGATACTGCGCGCTAATACTCCGTGTTTTTTATTGTGTATAAGAATACCTTGTAAATCTTCTGTTAAGTCCACTCCCGCAAAACTTTTACCGACAATGTGTAATAACGATTCATAATGAAACCGAAACAGACTAGGCGTGGTATTAATGTCGCTCTCATCAAACTCAGTCATAGCCCATTGCATAAGAGGGAACGCGTTTTTGTTTTTAAGCTCGATCAACGCAGAGGTTAAGCCATTGTTAAATAAAATCGAAAAATCCTCTATGCCTGCCTGTCTGGCTTTTTTAGTTAAGGTGTTTTGATAAAGTGTTAATTCCGATAGCGCACTTGCGATGTCATCATGCATTTGGCATGCATTTAATAAAGAAAGCTGTAAATAATAGCGGCTATATATTACTTCTCTTGGTTCAGTGAATGGCCCAATACTGATTTTAATGAGCTCAAAGTAGTGCCAAGCTTGGTCTAATTGATTTTTCTCAATATGCAAAAAACATAAAGCTGCGTACAGGCTATGAATATTCGCTAATGTTAAGGCATTTTTATCGTCTAGAAACTCTAGTGTACTATGGGCTAGTTCAAGCGCCTGATCTACATGACCTTGGTAAAACATAGCATGTAACAACCAGCCTGAACTAGCAATTATACAGCTGTAATCTTCTATCTCTTTCGCAAGGGATAAAGCATAACGGCCCTGTTTAACACTGATGTTAATGTCATCTTGAATAAAGGCATCGACTGCACGACCATAATACTGCCAGCATAAAAAATGATTACGACTCAGTAAATCACTCCCCAAAGATGGCTTCTCATGCTGGGCCGATGCTTTATATTCAATAGTGAATCGCTGCATGATCCCATACAAAATATGATGAAAGTTGATCAAAACCTCTATTTCCGCATCGCCCTCCAAGCCTAATGATAAAAGCAAATCATGCTTATTATCTAGATTGACGATGTCTTCCTCTAGATTACTAAGGTGCTGATCAACAGCATCCATAAACACCTTTGCTTGCTTCTGTTCGTAAGCATTGATAGAAATAAGGCTTTTCAATAAACACAAAAATGGCTGACTATATACAAAATCAATGGGAAAATAATCCAACAATATTCGAACCTGTTGCATATCTCCACTATGCAGAAACCCTTGGTTCAATTTTAATAGTAAATTAGAGGCCTTAAGAAAATCTTTTAGTTCTAAACTCAACATTAGAGCTTGTTTTAAATTCTGTTCGCGGACAAAAACATCACGGGCTATAATTTTATGGTCGGTAAACAGTGCCTTATTATCAGCGGTTAATAAAAAGTTTACCTGTAAATACTGTTTAATTACTTCAGGTAAAACATATAGGACTTGAGGATCATCGCTTTTCTCAATTAAACCTAAGTCTAAGCATGCTATTAGTTGGCCTTGTATAGCCTTTGCTGAGTATTCATTGTCTGAGCGCTCTAAAAGCAGTGTCATTAAAACAGTTTGGCTAAATTCATTTAGCATGCAAATTGAATTTAGAAAGTGCTCTTTTACTTGATCAACGCTATTAAAAATGGAGTCTTGAATAAACAGGTATAAATTTGATGACAAGCTTAAGTTGAACTCTTGTTTCAGTTGATAACGATCACGGGACAATATGTTAATAATCGACGGCCAGCCACCGCTTATGTTCATCAGCTTTAATTTGAATTGCTCTTCATCTATAGAGCTTTGATCATACTCACGATTTTGTTGAAACAACAACCAGCTTTGATCGGGGTTTAGCTTAAGCAGGTCTTGATTAAACACTTGACAATGCCCTTTAGCTTGGCGACTCACTAAGTTTAAATTCAGTGGATATTGGGCGCACAAAATTAATCGTAGCCAATGGGGAATCTGATCCATTATGGTATCAATTTGTTGCAAAAGTGCTTGATCAAACAGGTGTGCATTATCAAAAATGATCAGTAGTTTTTCTGTGTGATGGATTCCACCACTGGATCTATCCAGCCTTTCAAGAACTCTGTGTAAAAAGCTATCTGAGTGTATACCTGATAATAAACGCTCCAGATTTTCTCCTAACCCAAAATCTAAACGTTTAATAGCCAGAAAAAAAATTGGCCAAAACTCAGATGCGGACACCTCTTGAGAAAAACATAAGTATTGAAAGGGGCAATTGCTATTGTCTACGTATTCACGCATTAGAGTGGTTTTTCCATATCCGCTAGGCGCGTGTAAAAAAACCAGTGAATGATTATTAATGGCGTGGTGAAGAGATGCTTGAGCTTGATCTCGCTGAATTATTTTATCAGAATAAGGCAGAAGCAGACACTGAGAACTAGACGAGTGGCCAAGGGCTGACATTTTATTGCCTGTTATCATTAGATACTTTAGCCACACAGGGTAAACGGCCACATGGGTTTTGTAAAATATATTTACATGCTTAGACACTGTAAATACTTGCTCCGGAACGGGCTCTGATACAGATATGTTTAATTATATATTTAACGAAAAAAGTGAATGGTTATGTGCAGATGAATAATTTATCTGTGACACAAAGGGCATAACCCTTGCTAGGTTGTTTATAAGTAACGAAATCCCCTAATTTTATTATTTGTGATTGCATAACACAATGTAAACAGCTGCCAATTGGAAGTAACTGGAACGGCAATGATTCACGACCAATGCTTGTCGAAGTACTCCCTCTTAACCCAACGTATGCCCATTCTGTATCTTTCAGGTGGTCATGCAGCTCAAAACCAAATATATAAAGAATTCAGCTAACATTTTTGTGTCATAAAGCCTTAAAATCCAGTATTGACTGTCTTGTTACGGGTTTTAATGCTGAAACAAAACTTAATTCGATACCTATACCGTTCGCCATGGCAGCGAGGCACGAGTGTCCGTCGTAGGCCGTAATGGGCAAGTGACAACAGAAGATGGCCAAGTAGATTTAGCACTAAGCTACCCTAAAGAAATGGGCGGCAGCGGTGCTGGCAACAACCCAGAGCAATTGTTTGCAGCCGGTTATGCGGCGTGTTTCTCTAATGCCATACTGCATGTGGCACAGCAGCAAAAACTGAATATCAAAGACGCACCAGTGCGAGCGGACATTGGCATTGGTCCCCGTGAAGACGGTGGTTTTTCCCTAACAGCCCAATTAGATGTCACGTTAGAGCTTGAACAAGCACTTGAATTGGTGCGCACGGCACACCACGTATGCCCATACTCACATG
>ERZ1027231.477-NODE-477-length-10101-cov-14.792355_pt1 | contig 10101 bp, 9 predicted proteins | sample MGYA00520866_ERZ1027231 | MGnify/ENA primary metagenome ERZ1027231 (study PRJEB33311, sample SAMEA4378411) | marine metagenome | biome: Marine biome; feature: Fjord; material: Water | collected 2014-07-20T08:00:00Z/2014-07-... | depth 75 m ...
TGAAGGCGACATGATGCTAGCAACTAAACTGGGCGAGCTTTTCCCTCAGTAATACGTTACTTAAAAATAAAAAAGGGAGCTATTGCTCCCTTTTTTATTTCCGTAAAACTTACTCCCACCTTAAACTACCACGCCCCTGAAGCCTCTTTGGCCTGACTGTTTAATGGTATAGCTTTAAGCCCCTGATGAGTTAAGCTGACCTGAAAAATGGCACCATTAGTCATTGGCATATAGGCCGCCGAACCTTGGTTAGCCTGAATGATCTTCATCCAACCCTGCTTCACCAGCCACGGCCAGGTATCTACTGGGCTATCTACAAACCCATAAACTGATCGCTCCAATCCTTTCTCTTCCTCTAACGACAAATAGCGCCCGCTTAATCGCTCAATTTTGTAGGAAGGTAATTCGCTGCCTAACAACTCAAGAGTTCGGATAAGGCGAACATCCAACTGCCATAAATCTCCCTTTAAATTGTAAAGTTTCGCCCCATTCTTGGCAGTAATAAACTCTACATCAAAATCCTGACTGGCATTCTTATTAAATTTAAGCGTGGCAAGTACTTCGCCCTCCTTTGATTTTGAGTAGCTAAAAAGATCAAAAGCAAAAACAGTCCCACCTACAGCCAGTACAAGCGCTAAGAACCCAAGCATTCCCCTTAACCACTTTAAAAACCAGCCCGATGCAAACAAAGATTTTGTAGCAACCCAGAGTAGAAGTAATCCCAAAGCAATTAAAACAGATGCCAGTATCTGAATAGCCATTACAAAACCTTATAGCCGAGTTGAGCCATACTTCTCACTGCTCGCTCTAGGATGTCGTTATTGACCATATCAGAATGGGACAGACGCTCAGCGTGATACTCTATACTGGTTAGAGCATCGGCCAAGATTTCGAGTCTTGCTTCATCAACACTGGATTCGGAGTTTAAAACCTTGTCATTCAGGTAGTTGATAGTTGCATCTATTATTGCTGATGCTTTTGTTTCACCTAGAAATATTAATGCCCCTCGCACCCCTATTAAAGAGGTACTAATATTCACCAAGTGTAATTTGTCGTTTGAAGTCACAAAAGAACTTATTGCCCTCTTCGCCATTCCCAATCCAGATTCAATTTCATCAAATAAAATTATCCGAGCTTCAATGTAATGGCCCGTAGCAATTATACTCTCGCCATTATTCCTTGGCTGGCTTCTTCCAAAATGGGAGCTGGCCAATTCTACCTGCAACATGTCGTCGGCTATTATCGCTAACGCATCCACTCTTTGCTGCTCTTCTAAATTAGCCAGTGCTATGACATTACTATTTTGCTCTTTCAAGCGCTTTGACAATGACTCCTCATCAACCACTTGTAAGACATCTGCCAGGCGGGAGAGCTTTTCACTTAATCCTTTAAAGCCTTCTTCGGTTAAGTTGTTTTTGGCAGCTGAATCCAATGCCTCTTTAACCAAGGCTATTTCTTCATGAAAAGCCTTCGAGAGACTTGCATAGGCTCCCACGTCTGGACCTGAAAGCAAATTACGCTCTACTTTTAAGTCTTTCTCTAGCATGCTTTCTTGAATTTTATAACTGTCTTTTACCTCACCCACTATTCCGTTAGATTCCACTGACAAAGAAATAAGATGCAGCAAATCTTTATGTAGCTCGTTCGCAGGTTGAGCGGTGAAAACAACAAGGCCTTCTTTAATCATACTGCGCATAATTGAATCTATACGCCCTAGTAACACCCTTCTTGCCTGAGTAAGCTCATACTCTTCATTAATAATGACCGCAACAGCTGCCTTACAACTCCACCAAAACGGCCAAGGAATCCCCCCCCTAAAACCCAATTCCAGTATGGACAAGGAGCGCTCAATTAACTGCATTCCCGCCCTTGTCTCGGCACCCTTTAAAACCCGAAGTAAACCAAGCTGGTACATTAAACGTATGCGCGGTAAGTGCGGCAGAATATCCAGCGTCGACTTACCGACACTTGGGAGCTTAGGCCTTAAATTGACATTGAAAAAATGAGATTCAGAGAATACTTTATGGCCACCCGCCTTACGAACCAGATTAATAGCAGGTATCAATAAAATTGGCCGGTCCCTTTCATGCTCTAAAAGCAACCCAATATAATGAGACAAACTCATTAATGCCTTGCTAAGTGCCTCCAGCTTTATATCGAATTTCACAGTACCATCACCGATAAGAGACAGCATTTCAGCACTTAGTGCTTCCAGCCCGCCTAATTCAAGTAACTTAAATGTTCCTCGAGCAAGATTAAGCTCATCAGCGAAGAGCTTTAATTGAGATGCATCCTGCTTTTCAGCGTATAGCGAAAAGTAACCCTCTGCTTTTTGCAGAGTTGCCTCTAATTCCTTGCGTACCAAATTAATGGACATACTGATGTTTGAAGCCTGATTCATTCCAACCTATTAACTCATCGTCATATGGTGACTTTATTATTCAATTCTGTTTTTGAGTCTATTCTTAAATGAAAATGATTTCATTGATTAACTTCACAACAAATCATGCTACTTAGACCATAAGACAGAGTCTGATTTTTTTGCCAGCAATTCAAGTAATGCTTTATGCTCACTATCTTCATCAGCAGTCACCCCCCAAGCTACAAGGTTTGCTGCGATTGCTTGGTCAACTAGAATTTTCTCTCCTAATTTATCTCCATTTGACTGCCCTTTAGCAGATGCATCTGCGTCTAATATTAAATTTGTTTGCCCGCCCGTCATCAACAAATAGACGTCGGCCAGTATCTCTGAGTCTAGGAGCGCCCCGTGCAGTTCACGATGACTATTATCAATACCATATCGACGACATAGGGCATCAAGACTATTTCTTTGTCCTGGGTGCATCTTTCTGGCAAGAACAAGCGTGTCCAAAACCGTGCAAATATCTGCTGTCTTGGGATATCCGCTTAGAGATCCAAATTCCCGATCCATGAAACCTACATCAAACGGGGCGTTATGAATAACCAACTGGCCACCGGTAATAAATTCAATAAATTCATTGGCGATCTGCGAAAAGGCAGGTTTATCTAGCAAAAACTCATCGGTAATACCATGAACCTCCATGGCTTCAGGGTCGACCAAGCGATTAGGATTTACATATTGATGATACTGCCGCCCAGTAAATTTACGATTAACAAGCTCTATGCAACCAATTTCGATAATACGGTGACCTTCACCTATGCCTGTTGTTTCTGTATCCAGTACTATTTGACGCACTTGGAACCCTCTTTAATTAGTTTTTGAACGCCTAAATTGGCTAACTGGTCGGCTCTCTCGTTACCGGGGTGCCCGCTATGACCTTTAACCCAATGCCAAGACACTTCCTGACAAACAAGTATTCGATCCAACCGCTGCCATAGTTCTTTATTTTTCACTGGCTGCTTGGCTGATGTTAGCCACTGACGCTTTTTCCAGTTTTCCATCCATTCTAGCACCCCTTTTCTGACATATTCAGAATCGGTGGTGAGCTTAACTTTACAAGGGCGACTCAATACTTCTAGACTTTTAATGGCCGCTAAAAGTTCCATTCGATTATTTGTAGTACCGTTTTCACCACCACATAGCTCCTTTTTATCTGAGCCATATCTCAACAAAGCTCCCCAACCGCCAGGACCAGGGTTCCCCTTACAAGCTCCGTCAGTAAAAATTTCAACCATACTCGTCATCAATATCACTACCACAAACCTTCACGTCACTATAAGAAGGCTATCTAATTTACATTACTACGAGCGCCACTGGCCCGAGACACAGGCACAGGTAAGCCCCTGCCTGTCAAAACGCGCCATTGTGGACGAATCGGAGTCCTTCCTGCAACCAGTTTACGAGCAACTAAAATATACACACCACCAAACGGCGCCTTCATGTAATTCAATATGGAATCTATTTTGAAGGACATAGCTGGGATATATTTCAAAGCCAGAGGAGGCAGAAACTGGGCAGACTCTACCTGTTCAATCCTGAAACCTAATAAAGCCAACCAGTCCATGATCCGTCTAGGGGTCAATTGCCTTCCGCCAGAAGGGAGAAGCGACCCAGGTAAAAAGCGACTAATACCAAGTGCACTCCAAGGGTTAAAACCAACTACCACTATATAGCCATTGGGCACAACCACCCGAGAGGCTTCACGTAAACACTGATGAGGATTAGGGCTGTAATCTAAGACATGATGAATAACGGCACAGTCCAGGCTATTCTCCCTGAAAGGTAGCTGCAAATAATTCATTTGCAGTTGCCCTATACGTTCATTGCCGGCAAAAAACTGATGCCTCAGGGTTGTACTGGTGACAACTGGCCTATTCATTGCGCTGTATTGTAATAGGTAGTGCCCATGCAAGTCCGGCATGCACTCCGCCAACTTGTCTACTTCTACCTTAAAAAGTGCCTGCCCAAAGGGGCCGTCAACCCAACTAGTGTCCATATTTCACTCGCTCAATTCCTATTTCACAAATCACGACACACACTTACTAAGCTCTTCTTGACCCGCAGGCTCACGATTCTTACACTGCGCTCCCCAAAGTAATATCCCGGTGTTTTACATTGTTGTTTCGTATAAGCTTTTATTTTACGGCGATACTTTTTCTATCAGCCTGTATACCAGTAAAACCACAGCCCACAATATTACCCATTGCACCGGCCCCTATCCTTCTACAAGAGAATGCCGCATCGGTAAAGCAAGATCTAGACAACAAAAAGCCTTCAGCCCCAAAACAAGCGGATTTATGGCAACGCATCAGGGATAATTTCAAGCTCGGTACTCACCACAAGAATAGCCGTATCGATTCACAGCTCAATTGGTTTAAGTCTCACCAAAATTATTTAACCCGGGTTTCTGAACGCTCCAGACGCTATATGTTCTTTATTATGCAGCAAATTGAAGTTAGGGGCATGCCTGCTGAAATTGCATTATTACCAATAGTAGAGAGTGCATTTGATCCATTTGCCTATAGCCACGGACGCGCTTCAGGTGTTTGGCAGTTCATTCCTAGCACCGGTAACATATATGGCCTTAAACAAGACTGGTGGTTTGACGGTCGACGCGACATAAGGCGCTCCACCATAGGCGCCCTTAAATTCTTAGAAGGCCTTTCAAGGGAATTCAAGGGTGATTGGATGCTAGCATTAGCCGCCTACAATTCAGGAGCAGGCACAGTCCGTAAGGCCATCAGAAAAAACAAGAAGCTTGGCAAGCCAGTGGATTTTTGGTCTTTAGCGCTACCAAAAGAAACTAAAGCCTATGTTCCTAAACTGCTCGCACTGGCTAAGCTCGTGGCCACACCTGACAAGTATTCGGTTTTCTTTCCCCGCGTAGAAAACAAACCTTATTTTGCAGTGATTGAAACCGGCAGCCAAATGGATTTAAGCCAGGCGGCACAAATGGCCGACATCAACCTAGAAGAAATCTACAAACTTAACCCTCAATACAATCAATGGGCCACCAGCCCAAATGGCCCTCATGAAATATTGGTTCCCATTGAGAAACAAGATCTAATACGCAAGAATCTTAAAAAACTCCCTGCCAGCCAACGAATTAAATGGCAGCGTTATAGCGTGAAATCAGGGGACTCTCTTATATCAATAGCAAAGAAATTCCATACCACGCCGGAGGCACTAAAGCAGGTAAATCCTATTCAGGGCAACCTAGTTCGTATCAATGACAAATTACTAATCCCTACAGCCTTCAACCATTTATCCAGCTACACGTATAGTGCAAACAATCGACTAAATAAAAAACAAAAAAATACACGCGGGGCCAAAGGCTCTCAAAAGATCAGCCATACCGTTAAGAATGGGGACTCGTTCTGGAGCCTAGCTAAAAAGCATAATGTATCTACTAGAAGCATTGCTAAATGGAACGGAATGGCTCCCAAAGATCCAATCAAACCAGGGCAAAAACTTGTTATTTGGTCCAAGTCGACATTCAACAAACGAGATCGAGAGGTCATTCGAAAAATCCATTACCGCGTTAGAAACGGCGATAGTTTGCACCGAATCGCAGACAAATTTAGAGTTAAAGTGCGAGACATCAAACGCTGGAATCAGATAGGTAAGAAGAAATATCTACAACCAGGTGATGAACTCGTTCTCTATGTTGATGTCACACAAGCAAGCTAAGTAAAAAATACAATTAACAAATCTTTGTTACTCACTATTTTTCTGCTAAATTTAAATAATTATAAAAATAAGAAGCACCCATGCAGGGTTATTTTACTCAACGATTACTACTTACCATCCCCACCTTTATTGGCATTACTCTTCTGGTATTTGTATTGACCAGGCTTGTTCCGGGCGGCCCCATAGAGCGCATGCTGGCCGAGGCACAGCTGAGTTCTGGTAGTGCCAGTTCAGTTATGGACGGATTTGGCTCGCAAAGCCTAAGCGAAGATCAACTCGATCAACTAAAAGAATATTATGGATTTGACCAACCTATAATAACCAGCTATTTCCAGTGGCTATGGAAAGTAGTGCAATTGGATTTAGGTGAATCGACCCGATACGGCGAATCAGTTTGGGATACCATCACCGATCGCCTGCCAATATCCATATTCTATGGTGTAACCACCATGATCCTGACTTACCTTCTATGCATTCCTTTAGGGATATTAAAAGCATTAAAACATGGGGCTCCAATAGACCATTTAAGCTCGGCTTTTATATTTATAAGCTACGCAATTCCCGGATATGTGATCGGCATAGCTTGTATCGCTTATTTTTCAGCCCACCTTGAATGGTTTCCGCTTGGAGGGTTTGTTGGTGACGAATTTGAGTATTTAAGTAATTGGGAAAAAATCAAAGATATTTTACACCATGCAGCCTTACCATTAGTTGCCTATATGGCAGGATCCCTGGCGGTGATGACATTCATGATGAAGAACTCATTAATGGAAAACCTATCTGCCGATTACGTTAGAACTGCTACAGCAAAAGGCCTCAGCTTCAAACAAGCCATAAAGCGTCATGCCCTACGCAACAGCCTCATTCCTCTTGCGACTCATTTTGGACAAAATATAAGCGTGATATTGAGCGGCTCTTTTCTAATTGAAAAAATATTCAATATTGATGGTATCGGTCTTCTTGGCTATGAAGCATTGGTCGAAAGAGATTACCCCGTAGTAATGGGAATACTGGTTATTTCTGCAGTACTCTATTTAATCGGCAATATCCTGAGTGATTTATGTGTAGCTTGGGCAGACCCCAGAATACGCTTTGGAGAAAAGCGATGAACCTGTCACCACAAAGCAGTCGACGCCTGCAAAAGTTCAAATCATTAAAGCGCGGGTATTATTCTTTTATAATCATCTGCACTTTAATTTTCATGAGCCTTGGCGCTGAGTTGATAGTCAACAATCGCCCTCTTATTATTCAATATGACGACCAGTTTTATTTTCCAACTTATGGAGACATTCTTCCTGGCACCACTTTTGGTTACGACTATCAGTGGGAAACCGATTACCGCCAACTAAAACAAAGCTTTGAAAATGTTGAGAACTCGAACTGGCTACTAATGCCAATCATTCCATTCAATCCTTTTGAAAATAACTTCATAGAAGGAAAGTATCCGCCTTATGAACCCTCTATTGCGGAGCAGCATTATTTAGGGACGGATATGGCTGGCAGGGACATACTTGCTCGCCTAATTTATGGTTTCCGTATTGCCATTCTTTTCTCCTTATTTTTGTTGCTAACAACCTATGTTATTGGCGTATCTTTAGGGGCATTTATGGGTTTCTTGGGAGGGACTTTTGACCTTGTATTTCAACGTATCATTGAAATATTATCGAACGTTCCTATTCTTTACATCATTATGATCGTGGCATCTATTATCACCCCAAACTTTTGGACCTTAGCGCTACTACTGGCCTCATTTAGCTGGATGGGATTGACCTGGTATATGAGAACGGAAACATACAGAGAAAATACTAGAGAGTATGTGTTAGCTGCTCGAGCCATTGGCGCGAGCAATACTCGAATTATGTTTAAGCATATCTTGCCAAATTCGGTCTCTATTTTAGTGACATTCTTTCCCTTCTCCGTGGTCAGTGGCATTACTGCCTTAACAAGTCTAGATTATTTGGGTTTTGGCCTGCCATCCCCTACTCCTAGCTGGGGCGAATTATTACAACAAGGCACCAGCAACTTGGAATACCAATGGATTGCAGCCTCAGCCGTAGCCGCATTAAGCTTGGTACTAACACTAGTAACTTTCATCGGCGAGGCCATACGAGAGGCCTTTGACCCTAAAAAATATTCTTATTACGAGTAAGGGAGTTTAATAATGACCATAAAAATTATTAAGACATTGTTTTTATATGGGGTATTTTGTAATTTCGCATTCGCAACAAATAGCTTACCCGACAATCTAGATTGGCTTACCAACAACAACGCGCCAATTTGGGCCGACTCAAATGCTGAAAAAGGCGGCATTTTCTCTACCTATATGCTCGCATTTCCACCTACCTTAAGAACTGTGGGGCCCGACTCTAACAACTCTTTCCGATCACATATTAATTCAAATCAATTGGGTTTAATTGGTTTTCATCCTGACACCCTAGAAGTTATCCCTCAGCTAGCAACAAGCTGGGCTTACGGAGAAGATGGTAAAACCATTTACTACAAATTAGACTCAAAAGCCCGTTGGAGTGATGGCGTAAGCGTTACTGCTGATGACTTTCTGTACACACTTGACTTTATGCGCAATAAAAATATCCAAGCTCCTTGGTACAACAACCACTATTCAACTCAGATCACTTCAGTTCAAAAATATGGAAGCCATGTAATTTCAATCACTGGTGCTGTTGCGCGCCCTCAAGAGGAGCTACATTATTATTACGGTTTAACGCCTACCCCAAAACATTTCTACAAAGAACTAGGCACTGATTTCATAAAGAAATACAACTGGGAAATAATTCCCAATACTGGTCCATATCAAATTGGAAAAGTAAAAAAAGGCAAACAAATTGAATTTTTACGTAAAAGCGATTGGTGGGCTAAAGACACGCGCTATAACATTGGCCGCTTCAACGTAAACAAGGTGATTATTAAAGTAATTCGAGATGCGAATATAGCATACAAGCATTTTGAAAAAGGCAATCTCGATACTTTCCCACTTGTTCAACCTGAGTTTTGGCACAACAAGGCGAAAGGCAAACTATTTGATAATGGCTATATAGAAAAATTTGTTTTTTATAACGATATGCCAAGATCAAGTTCGGGATTATTTTTAAATCAAGACAATCAAATCCTGAAAGATCAAAATGTTAGAATTGCGTTAGCACACGCTTTGAATTTCAACAGAGTAATTGAAACTGTTTTAAGAGGTGATTATGAACGACTGCAAGAATTTCATGCAGGCTATGGTGAATACAGTAACGACCTAGTAACCGCCCGTACATTTAACCTGGAAAAAGCCAATGAAATACTCAATGAAAATGGCTGGGCCCTTCGTGGAGGTGATGGCATTCGCGTCAAGAATGGAAAACGCCTCAGTCTCAACCTTTCTTATAGCCACAAAGAACACAATGATCGCTGGAGTATTTTAAAGCAGGATGCAATTAAAGCTGGAATAGAGCTAAATCTTAAACTTCAAGACTCCTCCTCCCATTATAAAACCATCATGCAAAAGCAACATCAAATTGCCTCGCTAGGTTGGAGTACAGGCTTCAGACCTGCATTTTGGCAACACTTTCACAGTGACAATGCACACAAGCCACAAACCAACAATATTACCAATACCGACAACAAGGAAATGGATGAATTAATCATCCAGTATCGCAACGAAACGAACAAAGAAAAAAGAATCACCCTTGCCAAAAGGCTTGCCAGCATCATTCATGAGACGGCTGCATTTATTCCTGACTTTAACGTTCCCTATACACGTGGAGCACATTGGCGCTGGTTAAAACTACCCGAGATACCGGGCAGCAAAACAACTGGAAACTTATATTCACCATTTGGTGATGGCGGCGTATTCTGGATAGATAACGAACAAAAAATTGAGACCAAATCTTCAAGAAAAAGCCAAACAAAATATCCTGTTGTTAATAAAGTGTTCGACCAATATAAGGTAAATAGCTAGTGAGCCAAGCCTTATTATCTGTCAAAGA